>JABUBP010000667.1_pt1 | contig 9951 bp, 8 predicted proteins | sample 7240331 | NCBI WGS metagenome assembly JABUBP01 (sample SAMN07256347, study PRJNA390944) | subsurface metagenome | isolation source: Methane hydrate marine sediment | place: Pacific Ocean: Eastern North Pacific, ODP site 1244 | collected 2002 | reverse complement strand
TAACAACAAATTTTTGTTCTTCACCATTTTTTGTTATAGTAAGAAGGTAGACATCCTCCAACAGTCTGATAGCCTATTCATGATTAAAACTTTTGTTAGAACAAGAAAAAAGCTTCAATTCTGGCAGCATCTTTTACAGTTTACAACTGCTTTATTGGCTTATCCTCAAAAGACGAAAACATAAAAATACGGTTTATTTTGTAGCGAATATGTTTTAAAGTCGTGAACGTCTCATACACAGAGAATTCTTTCATCTATAGGTTGCGGAAAGAGCGCAGATGACAATTCAGTTGAACGAACGCCTGAAAGAGAACGTGCTAAAGCTATGTACTGATATTGCTGGTTCTCGCCAAATCACCGCCGTTTGCGTCTACGGTCCATGGGTTTGCGGATACGCCGACAAAAAGACTGACGTAAACGTTTTACTGATTCTTGACCGCTTCACTCTCCGCCTAAACACCTACTCTGAGACTGTGGATGACGTCAAAGTCTCGGTTTTGACAGTTAACCGTTTGGACTTTGAAAGAGACGTGAACAAAGGCTGGCTAGGGGAGTTCTTCGCCGAAAAACTCGCTGTTCCATACGAACCATTAAAGAACGGAGAATACCTGCGGCTCCATGAAGTGAAAATAAAAAAGAGAACTGTTTCGGAGCTTCTCGAGAACCTGATCTTAGAATTTCCCGAATCATCTCACGAGTTCCTCATCAAAAAAGAATACTTCATGTACGAAGTTATGATGAGACGAGCTAGAGTATTTCCTCCCCTAACATACAGTTTCCTTAACATGTCAAGGGGAGATCTTGGAAGAAAAAATGTGGAAGCGATTATGGAGGGATACCTGAAAGCCCTCAAAGAACTGGAGAAAGAAAACATAGTTTTCCATTCAGATGGCTACATCAAAATCACACGAAGCCATATTGATACTGTCAAAAGGCGGAAATTGAGGCTTCCTCTCTTTCTCAAGTCAATTCAGAGACTATTACTCCCTCCTCTTCTCAGCGTCTTTTCAGAATCTGCAAGTTCCTTTATTCAGGACCAGAGACTATTCATGAAAGCCAACAAAAAAGTTAGAGCTGGCGGGCTGGTTTCCCGACTGGAAGACCCCAAAAAATACGTTTTGCTCCCCACGCCTCTTGGACCCATTTCCCTCTCAGACAAATCTGGCATTGAAGATGTGGCTAGAAAGATCATCCCAGATGGCGAGTTTTCGAAGATGAATGTCAAGAATATTGGAGGGGTCTTGAATGATGTCTACCTTCTTACTATAACAAAAAATGGTGAAGAACAAAAATTTGTTGTTAAACAATTCATAGATTGGTCGAATCTCAAATGGTTATCTCTAACCCTATGGTCTTTCGGAACCACATCATTCTCCGTGCTTGGGCGATCTAGACTAGAGAAAGAATACGCCATAAACACGTTTCTGCACAGCAAAGGTTATCCAGTTCCCAAAATTTTCTATATCAGTCATCAAAAACGCTTGATCTTCGAGGAGTTCATTGAGGGAGAGGAACTCGTGGAGACTATCAAGCGGATTATATCATCTAATAAAACTGAGACTGATGTTGCTTTGGTGAGGGCGGTGGGGCGAAAGATAGCGGAGGTGCATAGCTTGGGCGTCAGCTTGGGCGACTGCAAACCAGAGAACTTCATTGTCTCAAAAGATGATATTGTCCTATTGGATCTTGAGCAGGCAACAAGAGATGGTAATCAAGCATGGGATATTGCCGAATTTCTGTACTATTCAGGACATTATAGTCCACCATTGTCTTCCACCAATGCTGCGAGCATCATAGCCCGAAACTTTATTGAAGGCTATCTGGAAGCTGGAGGAAAAAAGGAGACCGTGAAGAAAGCTGCATCAGCGCGATACACCAAAGTCTTTAGCGTCTTCACGCCACCACATGTCCTACTCGCTATCTCTAGTATCTGCCAAAAAATGGGAAAAGAACTGGCTAAAAGCGAATCCTAAAACATACAAAAAGTGTGCTGTGTTCTATTCCGTGAAACCCTATTCTCTGCCGTGTTTCCTTCATAGGTGTTGGCTGAGAACCTGAACTTCGTTTTCTGATATCCAGCCCTTGTCTCTTAGTTCTGTTACTCCTCTTTTGATGCCTACCTGTGACTCTGTTGTTCGTAAGATGTTAGCTTTGATTCCCGCCTCTGTTATCTCCTTTTCAAACACGGGATTCTCTTGAGTTAAGTACACAAGCTGGTCAAGAAGGTCTGCGATAGCTTGTGAACGAGACTGGAGAAACGATTTCATTTTTCCGGCTCCGAAGACGCCCTTCAATTTTGTTTTGATTCCCATGCTGCCTACATATGATGGAGGATAGACAACATATCTTTTCCCAACTTCTGTTTCGTAACAAACGAAATAGACGGGGAGGTAAACGAGGACATTCTTTCTTCTTCTTTCTAGGGCGCCCATGCTGTTAGTCTCGTTTAAGGATACCTCTTTTGTTTTAATCATCACATCAATCTGTTTAATTATAGAAGAGGTACTCTCCCCTAAATCTGCTAGTTCCTGATGTTCCAGTCTGACTCTAGCTTCCTTTGCAGCTTCTATGTCCCGGAGAGCCTTCATTGCCTCTTCAATGCGATCATCTGGTTTCGTTCTCGCCCTAGACACCTCAATTTTCTTTGCATCCTCAACGTTCTCTATTTTCCTGTCAATATCCTTGATTTCCTTATTCAAACTTGGAATCTTCTTCTTGATTTTATCCAGTTTTTCGGTTATCTGAAACTCGCCAGCTTCGTCTTTATTTTCTCTGGAACCTTTTATGTCAGCCTCATAGCGTTCTCTGTCGCTTGATACACGTTCAAGTGTTCTTTCTATTCTAACCCTGTTTTGGTGAAGGGTGCAGAGTTTTCTGTCATATTTTTTGGAGATTCTGGTGACATCTTCATCGCGTTTCTCTTTGATTTTGGTTATTTTCTTCATTACTTTGGGTTTAACCTTCTTTATTCTTTTGTCAAACTCTTTCATGGTCTTCTTCATTTCTGTTTGAAGAGCTTTCACCTGTTCTCTTGTCCCTTTACTGAGGGACCTCATGCTTTTGCTTAGGTTTTTTATTTCCTCTTCTATCTTGTCTCTTAAGTCAGAAAGCTTATCGATGGAAGCTGAGACCTCAGACGCGTCCAGCGTAGGAGATAAAATCGCTTTTGTTGTTACGACTTTTCCGATATCCTCTGCGTCTTGGAGATAATTCATTAAATCTTGCATGAACGCCGGATTTCTGATAAGCCCTTCTATCGTTTTTTCCTCTTTTCCGGAGAATTTTTGGAAGTAGCTGGCGTTCTGGGATAGGGCTGCACAGTAGGCTTCGCGTGACCTAGAGCTTGCTTGAATGTCACTGTCGAAGGCTTTGACGTCTGGAATTACATCGTAAGATATTGACTGATTCGTGAATTCGAGTCCGTCGAAGATGAGGGTTCTTCCTTTCCATGGAATCAGCCATATGGGGTAGCATGTTTCGGCTATGAACGCCAGTTTTTCTTCTGGTTTCTTCAGGACACGACCTTCGCCCTTCTTTCTGTCTCTTTCGGCTAGATAGAAGATTGCCGCCATCTCCATGTCTTTAGTGAATGGTATGTACCTGTCTTTGGCTGGAGCGGCGAATGGGAGAATAAGTTTTCTAACTTTTTTATCCAAGTTTCACACCCGTTCCAGTCCATCTAAGCTGAATTTTACATGTATTATCATGATTCTTATTTGTCATGATTTAAGTCTTGCGTCCTTAGGGTATAGCTGAATTCGAGTTTATCTTAACCCTGAAATGTTATTTAGGCTTTGTTGCTTTACGGGTCGTCAGCAGAAAAAACTAACATACCCTATTAAACAGTATGCAACTTGAACATAAGCTGGTGCGCGGAGCCTTTAAATTGCTGGTAAATATTTGCAATTGTCGGTAGATAACTGTGAATTACTGGAAAGGTATCCCCTTGGGGGAAAAGCCCCCGAAGTTGCTGAATGCTGTTATTGAAGTTGTGAGTGGTTCAAGAGACAAGTACGAGTACAAGTCGGAGTGGGAAGCTTTTGTTTTGGATCGGATAATTCCTTCTTCGGTTGTTTTTCCTGTTGAGTACGGTTTTATTCCTCAAACATGGTACGATGACCAAGACCCGCTTGACATCATGGTTATGAGCTATGAACCTTTAGAGGTCGGCTGTGTTGTCCGTGTTCGGGTTATAGGCGTTTTGATGATTGAGGACGAAAAAGGTGCTGATCCAAAGATTTTGTCGGTTCTTGTTGACGATGCACGATTCGAGGGAGTCAAGGATATAACTGATGTTCATATACACAAGCTTAGGGAAATACAGGAATTCTTTGAAACCTACAAACGCTTAGAGCCTCACAAGTGGGTCAAAATAAAAGAGTGGCAAACCGCAGAAACCGCACAAGAAATTGTTCAATACGCCGCCAAACAATACAACGAACACAAAGCATAAAGAATGCCGCAACTGGTGTCCTACATACTTTTAGTGTGAACTATCAGTCTCTCTTTCCATTACATTTCATGTGCTCCCATGATTCGGACCAAAAAGGATTTTTGTGTTCCACACTAGTGAGTTTACGATGGAATATGGCGCTGAAGGCTGTACTCTTTGATTTGGGTTTGACTCTCATAAGAACTGCGTCTTTTCCAGAAATCTATAGACGAATTCTTGCCCGTTTCGGGGTCACAGTCTCGATTGATGATATTGTATGTGCTCAGAAAGAGACCGAAAGCGAGTTTGACACGTCAACTTATGATGAAAGTCGGCGAAAAGAGTTCTGGACCAACTATAACGTTTCCTTGCTCAAAAAGATGGGTGTAGAAGAGAACACGGTCTTTGTGGCTGAACAGATTGATGCGCTTTGGTGGGAGTGTTCCCATGTGCAGGTTTACCCAGATGTGGAGCCTACTCTCTCTGGGTTGAGAGCCAAGGGCTTGAAGTTAGGGCTTGTGTCTAACGGTTTCAAGCAGGACCTTAATCATGTTCTGAGCGAGTTGGGGCTGGAAAAATGGTTTGATGTGGTTGTGTGTATTGACTCCTGCAACTGCGCCAAGCCGGATAAAGAGATTTTTCTTTATGCTCTAGACAAGCTTGGAATAGAACCGCATGAAACCGTTTTTGTCGGCGACTCTGCTGTACAGGATTATGAAGGCGCACTAGGAGTGGGCATTAAGCCCTACCTCATAGACAGAGAAGGAAAGCTTCCAAGCCAATATAACAAAATTGCGAAGCTAACCGAATTACTAACCCTTGTGTAAGATCCAACAACAATCATTTAGTATAAATATGGTGATTGCGTCAAGACGTTAGATAGAACTTACGTGATAATGATGACTGAACTAATTGCCGAAGGCGACGACATTTTCCTTTACTTAGACAGAAGAAGAACGTATCTTGTTAAAGTGGAGGCAGATAAGAGCTTTCACACGCATAAAGGCTACATCCAGCTAGGCGACCTGATAGGAAAAGAGTATGGAACCCGAATAGCCAGTAGCATGGACATAGAATTCGTTGCACTAAAACCCAACATTCGCGACTACATCTTCAAAACAAACAGACGAACCCAAATATCCTACCCCAAGGACATATCCCTCATCATCATGTTCAGCGGAATAGGCCCCGGAAGCCGCGTAGTCGAGGCGGGAACCGGAACCGGCGCCCTCACAAGCGCTATAGCACACTACATCAAACCCGCAGGTCGAGTCTACACTTACGAGGTTCGGCAAGAGTTTGCGGAAAATGCTAAAAAAAACTTGGAAAGAGCCAAACTCTTGGAGTATGTGGAATTAAAAGAGGGGGACGTAACCGAGGGTATTGAAGAAAAAGATTTGGATGCAGTAATTTTGGACATGGCAACGCCGTGGCTGGTCGTTCCTCATGCTTATACTGCGTTGAAGGGCAGTGGGGTGTTGGTGTCTTTCAGTCCTACTATCGATCAGGTTGTGAAGGCTGTGGAAGCGTTAACTGATCATGGGTTCGTGGGCATCGAAACTGTTGAGACTCTTATGCGGTTTATGCAGGTGGTGAGAGGGAAGACGCGCCCCCAAACCGTGATGACTGGACACACTGGTTATCTCACGTTTGCTCGCAAAGCCATCAAACTAGAGCCGGACTGTTAGGAAAGCTCCACTTGGTTGATTTCCGCTAGAGTTTCTAGGTTGTTCATTTTTACTTTCATGCTGGATATCGTGTAGAGCACATTGTCTATGTAGAGGCTTCTTTGTACTGAGTAGTCTGACCCGAAGTAGTAGCTGCGCTTCAGCAAGTCTGCATTGTCATCCATGTGGGTGATTCTGCCTCTGAGTTCAATTCCGTCCAGGGATATGTCGAAGACGTAGGCGCCCTGCCACACAGGTTCGCCATGTGCCCATGAAGGAATCTCTTCATCGTATTGGCTTGGGTCTATCTTCGCCTCCATGACAGGTATCACGAGAAGGTTTCGTGCTCTGTCGAACAGCAGCGCCTTGTGGTCATACAAGATTGGAGAGTCTGTTCCTCTGTCCCCTATCTCATACTTGGCTAATTCCACCGGATTCGAAACATCGCTTACGTCGAAGAGGGATATCTTCATTCCCTGATACCATGCGAAATCCTCTTTTGCTTCATACACGGTTTCTTTGCCTATTCCGATAATGTGGTTTTCGTCGTATGGGTGAAGGTAGCCTGAGTAACCTGTTATTTTGAGTTGCCCCAGAACCTTGGGTGCAGTAGGGTTTGATAGGTCTATCACAAAGAGGGGGTCAATGTTTCTGAATGTCACTACGTAGCATCTGTCGCCCATGAATCTCGCTGAGTAAATCTGTTCTCCTGGAGCCAAGTCTTCTAGCTTTCCAACAACATTGAGGTTCATGTCGAGAACGTAAACGTTATTCTTTGAAGTTGCTTCTTCAGCAAATGTTCTCCAGTTAAAGTTATTGGTTGTTGTTGCAATCCTGAAATAGCCGTTGTACTCATCCATGGAAAACTGGTTAAGAACGTAACCGGGAACTTCACCTGATGCCTCGAACGTTATGGATTCTTTTGTTATCTTGATTCTTTGGATGGCTGTTTTCATGGTTTCGTCTTCTTGCCAATTGTAATCGGGGAATGTCAAGTAGATGTTGTTCTGTGAAACGTAGATGGCGCTGGTGCCTCCCAGCAATATCGTTTCGTGGGTTGGCTCTTGGGCGTCGTTCTGGATGTTTAGGGCAACGATGGTCGTGAAGCTGTAGGAAGTGTCTGAGAAGTTGTAGTAGTAAATGTCACTGGCGGGGATTACTTCCGTTTCATTGTCTGAATGAACTCTGGGGAGGAAAACGTCCGTATCTATAAAGAAGGTATACTGGGTTGCAACAACGTAGACGTAGTCGCCGATCATCCTTGAGCTGAAATAGTTTCCGTCGATGGAAAAGTTTCTCGTCAACACAGGATTTTCTTTGTCTGAGATGTCATAGACTTTGATGGAAGTTGTAGGCGGCTCCCATATTATTGGTGCAGGAAGTCTGGTGGGTTCATCGTCTGTTGTGGTTTCGTTTATGGCTTCGGAACTGCTGGCTGAGTCGTTTACTACGGCGCTTTCGTAAATTGGATAGACTCCGTATTCAGTCTCGAAGACGGCTAATTTGTCTCCGTTGATGAATATTCCAGTTATACCGCCGTTTAAGCTGATTTTTGAGAGAACTTGGGCTTCTTCAGGTGGATACGCCTTCACGATGGTTATGTTGCCGCCTGAAACAATGTAAATGTATTCGCCATCAGTCTTCACGATGTCCGCTTCGTCCACTCCCTCAACTTGTATGTTCGTCTTCGAGTAATCCGAGCCTGCGGGTTCAGAGGGCGCGGATGGTTCGGGTGCTGCTTCAGAGGTTGTCCCTTGGATTGAAAAATCTCTGCCCTCTAACACTGTTCCACTTCTAAACCAAAAATTGTTGGGTAATGAAGAGGATGTTTCGAGAAAAGTTTTCAACTCCTCATAGGAGGAGAACTTGTTCAGTGCAATCTGGTCTGAGCTTTCAGGGTTGTTTAGATAGAGATATAGTGGTACTGAGGAGATAATCAGTAGTGTTGCTAGGAAAGAAACGGTAAACAATTTAGTGTTGTTCATATTTTTACCATTCTATTTTGTTTGTTATTTGTGATTATCTCCTGTGGGCACTTAATGCTACGCTTTAGAACGTGGTGTACAAAAAATAGAACACTAGGACATCCGTTTCCTGAGGTAAACAAAAACTCCCAATGCAACAAGAAAACTGGGTATGGTCATCAATCCAATTGGGGACAAATCTGAAGGATTCTCTGCCGTCTTTACAACTGGCTTGGGTTCTTGCGGTGAAACTTCAGAGGGTTCAACTGGTACTGATAGTGTAGGTTCAGGGGTTTTAGTTTGGGCTGAAAAATTTCCGCTATCTTCATAGGCTCTATCTTGGTTGTCTGGTTCCTCGGGAACCGAAAGTGTGTACTCTGTATCTGTAATGGGGTCACTGGGTCCAAGCAACGCTAATGGAGCAACCATAGTAACTGTGCCAAGCAAGATGGCAAGCCCAATGTAGAGCATAATCTTGTTCATTGTTCTTTTCCATCCTTACCTAGGAATTGGCGTGCTTTTAAGTCCACACTTTAGAACACCTATTCTAATAACAATTTTTGTAGCTAACAAAGAGCAGAGGACACTAACAGTTGATGGGCTTGTTAAAATTTTTTGAGAAAAACCTTCAAAATTTCGCAATCAGATTAGTATGCCCATCTAATTGCAACTCCTGATACGTGGGATAGTTCCCCAGAATATTCAATGTTGACATCAACTGTTACATAATTCAGGGCGCTGATTTCTTCTACAAAAATATCCTCCCTTTTCAGTAATGTGTCGTCTATGCCATAAATGCTTACTCTCAAAGTAACGTTGTAAACTTTATCGTAACCAAAATTTAATACGCCTGCTTTATAATTGACATAGTTGGAGTCAACACCTACATTATCTGTCCATTGCTCATTTACTACCCGCGCAATAGGACGTACGGCAAGACGAAAGGTTTCAGAAACATTATCATAGTCTCTTTGCAGCTTATAATGCACACCGACTAAACAAACAAGCGAAACAGAAAGAACAACTATAACAAAAACTAGAAATACTGTTTTCTTCGTTGTTTTCCTTTTTTGAGTATCTGTTTTTTCTTCAGATGAGGCAGTTGTTTTGTGTATCAGTAACAAAGAGCCAAATCCAACAGCCATTATGCTTAACCCGAAATAGACCAAAATAGGATAAATCGGGTTAACTTGAGGAATTGAGAAGTGACCATTTGCATCAAACTGAATAATGAATAGCCTAACTCTTAGAATATATAGAAGCATTACAGAAATGTAACCTGTCACTATAGCTAATCCTGAAAATTGTAATTTCTTTCCTGCATTCCAGCTTCTAAAGTAGTTTAATCCATTACCTTTAGTCAGAAATACCACACCAAAGATCGCCACGGGAAGGGCATTAATAAAAAAAAGATAAGGTAACCCATAAATATAAGAAGAAAAAATATCTGGTGTCCAATCTTGCCAGTAATACAATATCAACCACGCTAAAAACACCGAGGCTACAAATCCCAAAGTTAAAGCATAAACTATCTTCAAAGAATTAGTTAATTTCAAATAAGATGTTATCGGCATGCTGGATTTTTTTAGCAAGTTCTTTGGCATTTTCGGTTCTTCGGGAAACCAGCCTCGAATACGCCGCTCAAAAAAGTCTTTAAAATTCATAACCTCACCTCGGGCACAAGTTTGCTGAATATTATGTGTGCCAGTTTAGCTGGATGAATTTCTGTTGTCTCTTTGAGTTTTATGCCTTGTTCTTTGGCGATGTCAAGTAGGTATTTTCGTGTTTGGCGCAGGAAGTTTTCGTTTGTTATTTCTTCGGGGTTGTCGTGCCAGTACCATACTTTGATTCCGTGGCTTGTGGTGTAGGTGATTATGGCTTTGCGTTT
>JABUBP010000666.1_pt1 | contig 9952 bp, 6 predicted proteins | sample 7240331 | NCBI WGS metagenome assembly JABUBP01 (sample SAMN07256347, study PRJNA390944) | subsurface metagenome | isolation source: Methane hydrate marine sediment | place: Pacific Ocean: Eastern North Pacific, ODP site 1244 | collected 2002 | reverse complement strand
AAGGGTGGTGTATGAACGGGAAAATGGATTAAAGAAGATGTGTATTATGAATCTGGCGAACCATGAAATCCATTATGTGGATTTCCCGGAACCGGTTTATACCTTCCGGCCGGACCGAAATCCGGATTTTAACACTAACATACTTCGCTTTACATATACATCCTTGGTCACTCCGAGGTCGGTCTATGATTACGATATGGATGGGAGAACCCGTGAATTGAAAAAGCGGTACGAGGTCCTGGGTGGATACGATCCGTCTCTATATCAATCAGAGAGAATTTTCGCCAAAGCCTCAGACGGTACTATGGTCCCCATATCATTAGTTTACAAAAAAGGCATAGTTAAGGATGGCAACAATTCTTTGTTTTTGTATGGATACGGCTCTTACGGCTCAAGCAGAGAGCCCAGTTTTTCCTCAAATAGGTTAAGCTTATTGGATAGGGGGTTCCTATACGCTATCGCACATGTCCGTGGTGGAGGAACAATGGGCAGATACTGGTATGAGCAGGGAAAACTTCTCCATAAAAAGAATACTTTTACCGACTTTATCGCTTGTGCGGAACATTTGACTGCTGAGAAATATACCTCAAAGGCTAAATTAGTAATCAATGGAGGGAGCGCCGGGGGACTGCTTATGGGTGCTGTAACCAACATGAGGCCTGACCTGTTTAAGGTTGTTATAGCTAAGGTGCCTTTTGTGGACGTGATCAATACCATGCTGGATACTTCCATACCTTTGACGGTGATCGAATATGAGGAATGGGGCAATCCCAATGAAAAAGAACACTATGATTATATGAAATCTTATTCTCCCTACGATAATGTGGAGGCCAAGAAGTATCCCAGCATACTCATTACGGCCGGCCTGAATGACCCGCGTGTTCAATACTGGGAGCCGGCCAAATGGGCCGCTAAATTAAGGGCCTTTAAAACAGATGAAAATATTTTGCTGCTTAAAACAAAAATGGGTGCAGGACATGGAGGAGCTTCCGGCCGGTATGACTACCTGAAAGACATCGCTTTTGAATATGCTTTTATTTTTGATTTATTCGGGATAGAAAAATAAAAAAGCAGCCCATTACTAATATTGCCAGGACGAAGCTCCATCCCGGGGCAAGGCCAAAAGCGCTGGGAAGGTAGGCAAAGAGCAAAGCCAATCCGGCGACAAAAAGACTGTAGGGCAGTTGCGTGCGGACGTGCTCTATGAGGTCGCAAGAGCTGGCAATGGAACTCATAATTGTCGTGTCGGATATGGGCGAGCAGTGGTCGCCGAAGATTGCGCCGTCCAGGACAGCGCCGAGGCTTATCATTGTGGTCAGGCCGTAGGTGTACCCGTCAAGTGCGAAGGCGACTGGAATGGCGGTGGGGATGAGGATGGCCATCGTTCCGTAGCTTGTGCCTGTGGCAAATGAGGTTACGGAGGCAACGAGGAAAACTACCGGCGGAAACCAATGACGTGGGATTCTGCCGACCAGAATTTCCGTCAGGAACTCTCCGGTCTTCAGGCTGTCGCAGCAATTCTTGAGCGACCATGCGAGAATAAGTATGACGAATGGTATCATAGCCCTCTTGAAGCCCCGCTTGAAGCAATTGCTTATGACGGGCATACTCAGCGACCCGAAGAGCTGCGAGCATATCAAGGCCAATGTTAGGCCGAAGAGCGCTGCGAAGTCGAGAATAAGGGTGGTGTTCTCGGCGGCACTAATAACGTCGCGCCAATAAACCCAATTGAGGAGCGAACCGCCTTGTCTGAGCATAGCCGGTCCGCCGCCATCGACCCAAAGCCCGGTGAGATGAAAGAGCACAAGTCCGCCCAACGGGATAAGGGCCTTGATTGCCCGGGCGGATTGCTGCGCGACTGCTGGTGTACTCGAATCAGGAACGTTTTGGGACGGGCCGGCCTGGCTGTTTTCGCCGGGACCTTTTTCCTTAGCCGAGTCTTCCGCGGTTTTCATCGGGCCGAAGTCCCGGCCTATAATGATATGCAGAAAGACAAAAGCGAGCATCAGCAGACAGTAGAAGCGAAAACTCAGTGCGTCGAAGAACAGCGAATATCCGCTCCTGCCAATTTTCAACTCCTCTGCGATTTGACCAAGAAGGCCCACTTCATAGGCAATCCAGGTGCTGATAACCGCGAGACCCGCGACAGGTGCGCTTGTGGCGTCAACGATGAAGGCGAGTTTTTCGCGGCTGACGCGGAAGCGGTCGGTGATTGGCTGCATCATCGAGCCGACAATTATGGCATTGGTGTAGTCGTCGATGAAGCACAGCACGCCCATAAGGGCGGTAGCCAGCTGTGCGGACTTTCTGCCCTTTACCCACTTCAAGAGCCAGAGGATGATTCCTCTAAAACCTCCGGATGCGATGACGACCTCTATCATCACGAAGATGGGCGGGACGAACGCAAGGATTTGCAAATTCGTTTTGCTTGTAACGGTATCCGCCACATAGAAACCCACGGTTTTGAATCCCTCAAGCCAGGCCGCAACACTCAAGGGGCTTTGCGGAACCTGAGTCAGCAGACCGCCTGCCACAATGGCAATTCCCAAACTTAGAAGGACATGGCGTGTCAAAAAAGCCAGCGAAATCGCCAGTATAGGAGGGACGACACTATACCACATCGCCTTTTGCGGGCCCTGTCCACTGGGCGTTGCAAGGCGAGCGGCCAGAGCGCACAGAACGCCAAAGATAATGACCGCTACAACACTTCTTGTGAGAGCTTTTGATTTCAACTGACTGCTATTCTTAATACCGGCGTTGGAGGAAATAAGCCTGCCTTATCTCCTGCAGATATTGCTTCGAAAAACATTTGGAAGGATTCGAGCCCTTCCAATACCACCGTTTGATGTTTGTACTTCATTACTCGGGCCCACCCAGGAAGCCCTCATGGAAAAAGACCGGCTTGTACCCCTTTTCAGTAACCCAACGGATGGCCACGTCAAGTCTTTTGAAATGGTCGGGAATATAGTTGGAGTAAAATGGCCAGAAGTACTGCTCATGGGTAAAAAGGTCCATAATCTCCGCCTGGTTGGGGTCTTTAGCGAGCGGTTCAAGTGCAGGTACAATACGTTCGATTGGTATGCTGTTGCAAACAATGTCAACTCTGGAAAAAACTATGCCGCTGTCGAAGTCCATAAGGGCATCGTGACGGGACAGATACTCGGACCGGACATCATCCAGCAGATAGTTAACATCCCATATTCCGTTTTGACGACGGAAATAGCCGCTCAGTACACGGACCCCGCGTTCATAGAGGGGCTTTAAGGCTGTGGGCTGCACCATTCCCCAGTGGATAACCGTAGGGGGTGAATACGTCTGCTCAGAAGCAAAGCGAATTATCTGTTCAGCTACCCTGTCCAAATCAGCTATCAACTGTGACGCTGGGGCATACTGGTACGGCCGGTCAGGCTTATTTGCATGTGCATGAAAGGCGAGCTTGAGCCAGTCGGAGCTGTCTCGCCACTCGCTTTTGTAACGGTCAGGAAATTGGGGTAATTCAAATCCATCTTCGGTTGTATAATAGATGTTAAGAACAAAACGTGCGCCATATTTCGAATGCAGTTCGCGAAGGTTCCTCAGGTAGAAGCAGTCGAACAGGGAGCCGTAATTCTTCTTCGCGATATCGCGCAAAAAGAAGCTGTTATCATCAATCGAGAATCTATAGCGGGGTTGGGAATGCCGGTCCCATAGGACCTGCACGCGATGCTCGTGCCTGCCGAAGCTGCCCTGAGAAGTCGCAATGATATCCGTCTGCTTTGGCGACAGAACAATTTCTGAGGTGAATCTCGTGCCCTCCCGCCGTGCAGGCGAACCGTTGACAGTAACCCGGTCGCGAAGAGGGGCCTGTCCGGATACCTGAATTTTCAAACCTCCACTGACTTGCTTTCCGTGCCTTCGGTTCAAAACTGCACCGTGAAACGGTTCATCAATCCTTGTAGAACCGAATGCCTGTGCCGACAGCATCTTTGGCCTTGCGAGAACGATTCCTATGGCACCTGCCGACGTAGTTTTTAGAAAGTTACGCCGTGTTGTTGATAGTTCCTTCATTATCTCATCTCCCTTCATGATTGAAACTGAGTCCTTATCGATTCAGCGAGTGGCTTTGAATCCCATTTGTACCTGCCAGCCAGGATTCCTCAGAACGCCTTCGGATTCATAAGCCCCAACATCAAAAGGAAATTGCCTGGCAGTACGATTAAAATCAAGTTTTGGGATAAAATCCGGATTGGCATGACCAATCAGCACCGAATCAGAGCCGGGCCAATAGTTCTTTTTGTCAGGCTCGACAAAAGCCTTGTAAATAGTCCCACCATCACAAAATCGATCCCGATAAAATCGGGAAATCTTTACACCCACTAATCGGCCTTGCACATAGTTTGCGCTGAAGGTGGCGTTGCCGATTCCCTGTGCATCAATAGCAGTGGACTTGGGACAATAGATTGCATTATTAGCGAAAACCATTTTACTTGCCTTGCTCCACCGAATCTGGACACCCTTAGGATGATTCACAATAGTATTATTAACAATCTTAACATTCCGTACATGAGGTACCGCGGCATGTGGAGCTGCCGTGATTCCGGTCATCGAACAATTGAAAATGATGTTATTTCTAATAATCGCATCAGAAACCACCTGTATGCCCTCACCGGCATTCCAGATAACGTTACCCTCAACGATGTTGGTCCCTTCGCCACCACCATATACGAAAATGCCCGGATATTTCCTGCCGATATTAGTATCGTGAATGACATTATCACGGACGATGTTGCCGTATGAGCCGAACTTGATTTCAATGCCATCATTTCCGCCGTTGCTTGTGCCCCGCAGGTGATGAATATAATTGCCTTCAACCAGGGTGTTCGTGGTGATGTATGAGCCGGTGTGCACACCGATATACATGCCTTCTCCCTCGGTCGAACCGCGGTTGCTTAATCCGGTATGATGAATGTGATTCCTTCGTATAATAAAGGCATCGCAGTTTCCGCTGTTCATTGTCAGCGCGTTATTGCCGGTCTCAAAGATTTCACACTCTTCAAATGTGATATGGTCTCCTCGGATAAACCGCACTCCTGAGCTGCCACCTCTAAACCGTATTCCTCGAATAATTAAATATGAGCAGTCGATAAATTCGATGTTATTATATTTGTCTATTGTTTCAGCAGGACGTGTAAGCAGCGGTTTTTCCCCTTCTACCGCCCGGATAACAATGGGTTTGGCGGCGGTACCTTTAGCAGTAACAGCCCGACGGGCACTTTGCGAATAGAGGCCTCCGTGCAGGAGCAGCTCATCACCCGGCTTGAGTGAATTTGCGATAGTCTCGAATTCTTCCCGTGAGTCAACAGTTGCAGGGTATATCTCAAAGGCGGCTCCGAAACGGCTTTCTCCGACGGCCTCTTTCTTCCACGCTCGCACATATTCAATACTGTATGTGGACGGAAGGTCGCTATCTTTTGGAAGGCCAAACCACTTAGGCATGGTTTCACTGTCGAAATTCAAAGTCAGAGGCTGATGCCAGTGAGTATTTTCCACCCACCTGACGAGAACCCCATCAAAATACCACTTGATTCTCTCCTTATCCCATTCCAATCCATAGAGGTGATAATTATCTGCCAGATTTGACGGAGCCACCCACACTCCATGCAGGGACCAGTGCTTTTTCTCAGTTGGCGTTCTGAACACGTGCACGTTCATGTTGTATTTCTTTTCAAACCCGGGAGCACCGCCGCCAATCTCAAATACATCGATTTCCGTCCACAATTCGGGAGTACTGTCATAGAACCAAAAAGAGCTGGAGCCATGAGATTTCATAGGCCTGCATTTGACTTCAAAATATCCATATTTGACTTTGGTTTTGCTTTGAACAGCGGCAGAAGTGTAAGTGTGGTATCCTTTGTTCTTGGGCATTTCCGGAACTTCTTGCTTTCTCATGGCCAGATGCAATTTGCCATTATTGAGATTTACATTGCCTGGATAAAAATATGCCGGCTGCCTGCCTAACCACTTTGGATTCGTAGGGTACCATTTATCTGGATTAAGTTCCTTGCCTTCAAATTCATCGCTCATCAATTCGTACTTCTTCCATTTGCCCTCATTGGTTTGGTCGGATAGTGGAAAGGCATCAGTAACTCGTTTAGGCTTTGGCCCCAATTCACCAGCTCTTACCCAGTCTTTAGCCGGCTTTCTACTATTGGCAAAAGAGTCTGTGTTTACAATGGCAATCAGTAAAAAAACCAAACAGATTTTTTGAACGTTCCTTTTTCCCATATTACACACCTAAAAGTGTAAGAATTCCTATTTACAGAGTCCAACCTTCCCGATATTTGGTGCGGATGTACTTATTGGCCTCCGGCAAATTTGTTACCTTCATGTCATCTTTGTCCCATTCGATCCTGGCATCCACTCGCTTAGCCACATTTCCAAGCAAACAAACTTCGGTCAGAGGGCCGGAATACCCGAAATCAGCGCCAGCCGGCTGGCCGCTCTTACAAGCCCGCACCCAATCCTGCTCATGCGAACCTTCTACCCTGGGGATGGTTTTCGGGGGCTGTTTGTACTCTTTCATCTTACTCTCAGGTATCAGTCGAGGGCTTTCCCCATAAACACCAGCCACGAGCTTGCCTTTACTGCCTTTAAATAGCACTCCCCCTTCAGTATGGCCCATACGCCTGCCGTCTTCAAGCTCTGTCGGCCGGGGTGGGCGAACACCTTCATACCATGTTAGCTTAACCGGCGGCAAATTCCGCCGTAAGGCGTCCTGTGGACTACGTGCTGGGAATTGGTAGGTTACAATAGACGCCAACGGATGTGTGTCTGGATTCAAATCCAGCGAGGTTGCGTCCACACTTGTCGGATGCCCCAGCTTCAATGCCCAAAAGACAGGGTCCAGCGTATGAGCACCACGGTCTCCCATCATCCCACAGCCATAGTCCCACCAGCAGCGCCACACCGCGGGATGGTACGCCGGATGATAAGGCCGCTCGGGCGCAGGACCCAGCCAAAGGTCCCAATCCAGCGTGGATGGAACAGGCGGCGTTTCCTTGGGACGGCGACTCCACTTTGAACTCCACCCGGCATGACCAAACGGATAATAGGACAAACTGCACCAGGCATCGACCTCGCGGACTTCGCCGATAGCACCGTCCCAAATCCACTCACAAATAAGGCGAATGCCCTCACCTGAATGTCCCTGAATACCCATTTGCGTGGTAACACCGGTTTCTTTTGCCGTTTTGGCCAGCATGCGCGACTCATAAACATCATGCGTCAACGGCTTCTGGCAATAAACGTGCTTTCCCCTCCGCATCGCCTCCATTGAGACAACCGCGTGTGTGTGGTCAGGCGTGGCAATCACAACAGCATCGATGTTTTTCTCTTTGTCTAACATTTTCCGGAAATCAGTGTATGTCTTTGCTTTGGGATACCGTTTGAACGTTTTGGCTGCGTATTCGTAGTCCACGTCGCACAAGGCCACGATATTTTCGCTCTCAAGCTGCCGCAGATTACTATTGCCCATACCTCCGACACCAATACCGGCGATATTGAGTTTCTCATTAGGCGGAGTATGCCCAGGTCCCCCCAGAACCTGCCTCGGCACAATCGTGATAGCAGCAACTGTTGCTGTTGCTGCGAGAAACCGGCGTCTGTTGATATGCTTTCTTGACATCAGTATTTCTCCTTATAATTGAACGTTCAAGACAAAATATTTCGTAACATCCCCCTTTTGGTTAATTGGTTAACTACTCACCACTCACCAGTTACACCTTACCAACGCAATTAGGTATTCTTAGCTTCCTATATTAACAAATCCATCTGGAAATTGAAGATATTCTTAAAAATAGACTGGAGAGGTTGTATAATAGACTGCCTCAGAGGCCAGGGATTTATCGCCTTGCGGCCAACGTAATGATGGATTGCGAGCAAGAAAACGATTATGCCGGTGGCAATAAAAAGCAAGTGTGTGAAAAACAAAAAGAAAGGGGAATTATGGCACGTTTGAAAAGCGAATTTGGCGAACAAGCTCGTTTCAGAAGGCCCATACCACCCCAGCGAGCAGATTCACATGGTGGTACGATTATTAACCTTGTCTTTGCTCTAATTTTTTTTGGTCTTCTCGGCCTGGGGATTTGGTGGGTTATCAAGAGTTTAGGCCAGGCAGGAGAGCAATATACTCAAATCTTGATAGATACAAAATATACCGCCATAACGGTGAAGTGCCAAACAAACCTTCGAGCAATTGGACAGAACATACAAATGTACGCCATCACCAACGACAGATTTCCACCATCATTCCAAGCATTAGTGGAATGGAGTGGGAGTACACAGTTATTTAAATGTCCAGCTCCTGACGCCGAGAAATATGTCTATATTCCCGGTCAAAATGATGGCATGTCCCCTGCGAATGTTCTTCTGTACGAGCCGAAGGCTGTTCATAATGGGCGCTGCAGCGTACTGCGACTGGGCGGGCAGATTGAACTGCTCACTCCTGAACAGGTTCAACAAGCTGTGGCCCGAACACTGGCCAGTCTCAGATAATCTAATAATGTGAGAAATATTCAGGCAGAGGCATCGGCTATTATGGGAAAGATTTCACGACGTCAGTTCCTGGGGCGCAGCACAGCGACAGTTACTGCGGTCGCGCTTGTGTGGGCGGCAGTGGCAATGGGGTCTTCATGCGACGAACCGCAGCAGGCAGGACAACCTTCAGCTTCAGCTCCACAGGCTGAAGTCAAAGCCGACTCCCAAACGTTGTCCACGGGTCTGCCCCGAGCTACCCGTGGTAAAGACGAACGCATTATTATCGAGACCGACTGCCTCACTGCAGAGATTTGGCCCAACGGTTACGTCAGCGGCGTCAAGTCCAATACCCTCGTTGACCGCAAGACCGGGGCCCGCGACAACAGCTTTGGTCTGGACATTGTCGATTTCCTCATGGGGCCGGGTGCCGAAGGCGGCATTCGTTACCAGTTCGGCGATAAAGTCCACGGCAATATCGCCAAACACTTTATAGAACTTCCCCAGATTTGCACTCAGGCCGGGCACATAGACTCTGAGTTTGTCGTGGGCCGTGATTTCGTGGCCGTCCGTCAGTGGTGGAGGTGGACTGAAGCTGCACCGGGATATACACCTGGTTCCCTCTGGGAACAAACGGTCGTTTTTCCGATGGGCCGGCGGTACTTCATCTCCAGCGACTGCGTAGAGAGTGTTAATCACGCCAAAGAGCTATTTCTTCGCATCGATATACCCGGCCATATCAAACATAATCGGGGCGATACTTTCGAGCAGATATACCTAAGCTATGAGGGTTGTATCCCTGCCTTCGATTTCTTTGAGGACTTTGCACCTGACAGTCGCCACTTCTACCAGCGAGGCACCCATCCGCTGCCGCGACGCATGATTCGAGCGCACAAGATTCGTGGCAAAGAGATGCCCTGGCTTGCCGGCATGACCCTCGAACCTGAGATGGTCAGTGAGGCCTGGTGCCATCAGCGTGGGTACGTATGCCTCATCCAGGAAATTGGCCGGCTGCCTGTGAAGCCCGGTGACCGCTTTGCTGCTTCCTACATCGTCGGCTACTTCGATTCCGTTGAAGAAATGGAAACTGAATACGACCGGTATCAGGGCTTTACCTCGTTGGCCGCTACTAAGGACTATTGGCTGCTCAGCGAAGGGGTTATCGTTCGAGAACAATCCAATCGCTTCCGAATCGTCCCTCAAGGCCGATTGCCAGAACCCAAGCGATGGCGCGTGTTGGTCCATGGACACGGGGAGGCCATTGTTAACGGACGCCGTATTAAGGTCAACGGTGAACACGTTGTTGAGGTGCCTCGCTGGAAATAGCACGTGGAGAAGGGTTCTTGCGTTTATTGATGTTTGAATATACAATGGAACAAACGTATTGTCACTCCTGCGTAAGCAGGAGTCCAGGAAACACTGATGAAATGGCTGGATTCCC
>JABUBP010000665.1_pt1 | contig 9957 bp, 10 predicted proteins | sample 7240331 | NCBI WGS metagenome assembly JABUBP01 (sample SAMN07256347, study PRJNA390944) | subsurface metagenome | isolation source: Methane hydrate marine sediment | place: Pacific Ocean: Eastern North Pacific, ODP site 1244 | collected 2002 | reverse complement strand
TATATATCGTTCAACTTCCCCAGGGCGATTTCCTTCGCTTTCGGATCTATATCACGATCCTTATCCCGAAAAATACTTTGCCAGGTCCCATAGTCACCGCCAGAATAGAACAGGATGCATTCGGCCTCGAGGCCGTCGCGGCCGGCCCGACCGCTTTCCTGCTGGTAGTGTTCGAGCGACTTGGGCATGCCGGCGTGAATCACGTAACGTACATTGGACTTATCAATACCCATGCCGAAGGCGACGGTAGCCACGATGATGTCGGCCTTCTCCTGGATGAAGGCTTCCTGGTTTTTCTTCCGGTCTTCATCTTCCATGCCGGCATGGTACGGTAGAGCGCTGTAACCCCTGTTGATTAATCCCGTGCACATACCATCGACGTCCTTACGTCGGATACAGTAGATGATACCCGATTCGCTTTTGTGGCGATCAAGCACAGCGCAGACTTGATTCAGTATTTTCCTGCGCCCCTCGACCTTGTAAAAGAGATTTGGGCGGTCGTAGGAGCCAACCAATACTTCCGGATTTGTAAGGCGAAGCTGCCGGGCGATGTCGCCGCGGACCTGTTTAGTTGCAGTGGCTGTATAGGCGTGGATGGCAGCGCCTGGAAAGACCCCTTTCAATCGCCCTAGTTGGCGGTATTCCGGTCGGAAGTCGTGCCCCCATATGCTGATGCAGTGGGCCTCATCCACAGCAATGAAAGAAATTTCGGTTGTTCTCAGGAACTCAACAAAACCGTCCGAGACCAGCCGCTCAGGTGCGAGGTAAAGGAGTTTTAGTGTCTTCTTATGAATCTGGGAGAACACGGCCTGCCGTTCCTTGATAGAAATCGTACTGTCGATACGCGCCGCCGGTACGCCACATTCATTCAGCGCGTCGACCTGATCTTTCATCAGTGAGATCAGGGGTGAGACCACCAGGGCCAGTCCCGTCGTGGTCACTGCTGGCGCCTGATAGCATAGTGATTTCCCGCCTCCCGTCGGCAAAACCACGATTGAATCCCGCCCACCCAAGACGCACTCCATGGCTTCCTTCTGCAACGGCAGAAAACCGTCATAGCCCCAATACGTCCGTAATGCTTTTTCAATATTGCGAGTCATTTTTCTCCCATGATAACGGCTATATAGTGGGGTGTTCCGGTCATCCCCGCTAAGCGGGTTAACCATCTGCAATCAGCGGTCAGCGCTTAAAACCCCCTCCACCTGCTCCACAAAATACGCATTCTCCTCTTGTAATCCCACCGTCACCCTAATCAGCGTCGGCCAGCCGAAGGGAGCCAGGTGCCGCAGGATCACCCCCTGGCTAAGGAGCCGGTCAGTCAGCCGGGCCGCCGCCTCTTCCGAGGGCAGTCTCAGGATCAGGAAATTAGCCGCCGAGGGGACGTACTCCAGGCCCAGCCGCTCGAAGGCCGCCTGCAGGTAGTCCATACCCTCCCGGTTATTGCGGAGCGAGCGCTCGAGGTACTCCTTGTCCTCCAGGGCCGCCAGGGCCGCCGCCTGGGCCGGGCGGGATGGCTCAAAGGGCAGCTTCACCTTCAGCAGGTTGCCGATGGCCGCCATTTGCCAGTTGTCAACTATCAGTCCGCCAGCTGATGGACTCCTTCGCAATGGCCTGATTAATCTTGGTGAACCTGGCGGTTAATTTCTTAGCGCCTTGACCGGTTTCGTGCCAATTCGTCCGCCAGCTGGCAGATTCGTGGCTAAAATGCCTTGGCGTCTTGACGGTTTCCTGAACCTATCCCCGGAATAGGACATTGAGATTGTGTCCCACTAGCACCCGGTCTGTAATAATGGAATCGGCGGTGAGAAAATCGACCGCCGGCTGGAAACGGAATAAACAGAGAATATCCAGGCGAATAACCCGATCCCTGCCTACTGCTCCCCGTTTTTGCCCTCCAGGTAATTCTGGTAGATCCGCTCGCCGTCCGGGTTCAATACTCTCATATCAGCCAGCTCGTCCCACATACCGGCCTGGGCCAGCATCTCGGCGATCTCTTCCACGTGCCCCGACAGGAAGATGGAGGTTTGACGCTCCTGGCCTTCGCGATTGACTACCGTCTGTATGGACTTATAGAACTGGTCCAGGGCCTTGCGCAGCTCCGCCATGTCGGGCTTCTCACCGGCCAGGATGTCCAAGGCCTGGTAGAAGTAGGCTTTGCCTCGGCGCAGGTCCTGGTTGGCAGTGAGGCGTTCCGCCAGCCGCAAGCGGTCAATCCATCCCCGGCCGACATACGGATCGTTCTTGCCGATAACCGCCAGCGAAGCGGCCCGCGTGTAATAGGGTGACCCGGCAAGGATCTCATATGTGTCCAGTTCCCCGGCGATAAGCAGGTAGGCGAAAAACTCCAGAAGGGAGGCCAGCGGGTCGAAGACTGACGACAGGTTCACCGAACGCCCCGGCGAGTAAGGAAACGTTGCGTCACGAATAAAATAGCGCTGGTCCTGGCGGTTGCTGAACAGAACCTGCGCCTGGTAGTATACCTCGTTGCCGATGTCAAGTGTGGACAGGAAAACCAGCTGCACATCCAGGTACATCTCAAGATCGGTGATGTCCTGTTCCCAGGGTGAGCTGACGTAGAACTGCTGGATGGCTTCCTCCAGCCCCTGCAGGTCCTGACGCTCTCTGTCCTTCAGCCGCTGGACGTCCGTCTGAACCGTAACCTCGGCAAATTGAGCATGCAGTGAGCCGGCAAGGACAACCAGGACGGTGATTAGAACCTTTTGCATGGGCTAAAGATAGAATCATAACGGCTCATTGCCAAGAGAAAGACAAAATCAGCCCGTCCCCAGAAAATACCGTTGAAATGGTGCTGTAACCTTCCAAAAAACTGACTTACAGGAAATATTCAGTACGGGGCATGGGACTGGTTCACGTGATATGTTTCGGCCTTGAAAGGTTTTCAGACCTCTATTACGTCCCGCCAGAGAAGCTGTCGGGCGACCCAGATTAAAGCGCTTAAAGTGATTTACCGGACGTCGACTTTGCGGTATAAGAGCGGTGAGCAATCGAATCCGCAGGCGGCAATTCCCCCCCCCACTGGGAAAACCCCAAGCGGGAACCATTCAACGCTAGGGACCGTTAGCCTATTGCAGCGGAAAAGGTTGTAAATCGAGCGGCCTGTACCTACATTTCCAAAGAGAGGTGGCTTATGGCTGGACGTATACTATTTCGATCGGCGCTCCTTCTAGTGAGTGGATTCTGGCTGGCAGGGTGCATCCCGTATACCTCACAAAGGGATGATCCCTACTTTGCGGGATACCACCGGGTCGGCCCCTCCCAGGGCGTAACCGTCGTTGTCATAGACAGGGAAACACTCACTCCGACGGCGACTCCAGACCAGCAGCCCTCGCCCGGCCAGGCGGAGGCGGAAAAGGCACCCGAAGACCGGGATTATACTTACCAGGACTGGTATCGCAACCGCTACCGTAATGACGACGCCTTCCAGCTCAACCTCAGCTACCACCTCTACGGCCCCTATTACTACCGCGACTTACGGTCACGCTACTGGCTCAATTATCAGCGCCGCTGGCAACGCCTGCCCTGGTACGCCGACAGATGGTACGACCCGTGGCGGGACTATTCCTATTGGCACGATCCATGGTATGATCCCTGGTATAGCTACTATGATCCCTGGTACTACGATGCTGGGTACTATGGGCGTTCCTATGGTTATTACGGAGGCTATGGCTGGAATCCCTGGTATGGAACTTATACCACCGGCTCAGTCCAAGCCAAGGGCACCGAGCGTCGCCCCCGAGGCCGGCGTGATCTACCCACTGGATTGGCTCCCGTATCTGGTAGCGACATGCCTGCTATCCTGGTGCGGACCGCAAACCCATTAGCCGGATCAGGCCCCGAATCGGGCATCAGCACGACCAAGACCGCCGCCGCCCAATCGGGCCAAGCCACGTCCGAAGGCACTTCCGCCCGTTCGGCCCGAACGAGCCGCCAGCAGGTCAGCGAAAGCAGCAGCGCCTCTTCGGGCAGTCAGACCCGGTCGTCCTCACCCGCGACCGGCACAACCAGGTCCTCTTCCAGCAGCGGCAGCTCGACCAAGTCGTCCTCCAGTAGCACCCAATCCGCTCGCCCGCGCAGTCGGAAGCCGTAGGCTTTCATCTCCTTTTCCATATGATTCGCTATTTACTCCAGATCATGCGCAGGGGAGCGTTATTGATCTTAATTGTCTCTACATCGCTTAACGGCCAGAATGACCTGGATGCTGTGCGGCCGTTTACCGGCCTCGGCGGTCCCGGCAGCCGGGCCAGCGGCCTGGGGCTGGCCTTCACCGGCATAGCCGATGATATCACCGCCTTGTATTACAATCCCGCCGGGCTGGCTCACTTGACCAGGGTGGAATTCAACCTGGGGCTCACTTATCTCAATGTCGCTACTGATGTCAGCACTCAGGAAGCCGATCCCGCCACCATCACCGCCACCAGGCTGGGCAACCTCGGCTTCGCTATGCCCATCCCCGGCCTGAAACTGACCGTGGCTCTCGGCTTCAACCAGGTGCGGTCTTTCGAGCGTCGGCGTGAATATATCTTCACTTACGGCGACGCCTCTAGCGTAAGGGAAGTGCTGACAGAGGAAGGGTGGCTCGGTGCCTGGAGTTTGGGCGCCGGCTACCAGGTCTCGCCCCAGCTGGCTTTAGGAGGCGCAGTTGACATTCTCGCCGGGAAAAATATATACACCGAGGACATTGACTTCCTCACAGTTGATTCCAGCGATTACGTCTACATCACACCAAAGTACTCAGGGGTTGGCCTGAGCCTGGGAGTACTCCTCGCGCCTTTGCCTGTATGGCGGATAGGATTCCTCCTGCGCAGCCCGCAGGAAATCAGCGTCGAAGAGGAGTTCACCGACAACAGCGGCGAGGAATGGCCGACCTATGAATACAAGACCCGCGCCACTTACTACTTCCGCCTGGGATCGTCGCTCACATTGGGCCCGGTTCTCGTCAGCGGTGACCTGTCCTGGTTCGACTACTCCCAGATACGGTTTGAATCGGAGCTGTACGACAGCACGATCCATATAGATGTCCCCATCAACAACTCCCTCCGTTCCCAATACGCCAGTGCCCTGGGCTATGCCGCCGGGGCGGAACTGCTGCTGCCGCTGATCAACGCCAAGCTGCGGGGCGGCTACCGCAGCGAACCGCCCATCAGCCGGGCTTCCCCTGCTGGTGAGACCCAGCACACCATCGCCTTGGGCCTGAGCGTGGTGCCGGTGCCGCAGGTCAGAATCGACGCCGCCTATAGTCTCACTACCTGGGAGCGGGACCTGAGCGAAGGGGAACGTGAGGAGACCATCGCCGGGAACGTGATAGTCAACCTGGTCTATAGATTTTGATTAATCGTCTTCCTCATTAGCTCTTCTCCTGCGACACCATAAACCGAATGTGAAGCATCTCATCCACCTTTAGCTGAAGAGGAATAAGTCATGACTGAAAAGCTGTCGACCTTTATAGGGGAAATGAGATTATTCGTGGTGGTTCTGGCTGTTCCACTTGCTGTATGTCCCCAGGATAAACCGCTTATCATCGGCATCCGCGGCGGGGTTGCGGTGCCCCATCACTGGATGCTTCAGGGTGGGCATAGCGTCAGTTATGATGCGGGCGGCGCCGCCACGGACGTCAACATTTCCGGCTTCGGCGACGGCGGGGAGGTGGTCCTAAGCGTCAGCTACACCTCGCCTGACGGCAGCGCCTGGCTGGTGGAACTGGGCGCCCGGATCCTGAATAATAAAGCCGACCTGAGCCTGGCCCCTGACGGCAGCGCCTGGCTGGTGGAACTGGGCGCCCGGATCCTGAATAATAAAGCCGACCTGAGCCTGGCCCCTGACGGCAAACCAGAAGTATACGACAATTACCTGAACACTATTTTCCCGGTCGCGGTCAGCCGTGTTCACCGCTTCTTCTTGGAAGGAACCAGGACGGTCCCCTATATGGGCGCCGGGGCCGGCTTTTACATCTCCCACTGGAATACCATGCATGAATACTATTCTGGTGAGACATTGCTTCAAACCGCAGAGTCAACCAGATTCACCGGCCTGGGCCTGCACGGCATAGCCGGTTTCCACCGCCCACTGTATTACGACATTATTCTGGATACTCAGTTCAAGTACACCTGGATTCCCAGCAATGTCCGGATCGTTGATGATGACGGGACCTGGATCACGCACGAAGGCCTGAATATCGGCGGCGTGTCCCTGACGCTGGGGCTGGCATACAGTTTCTGACATTCCATTACACGATCGCTTTTAGCCAACCAATCCCTCCGAAGGAAAAGCCGCAAAGTGATGGCCAGTGAAGCGACCTCTCGCTCTCCCTGGGTGACAGGGCTGTGGATTGCCATTCTCCTTGCGGGTGTCGCATTTTCGCAGGCGCCCATGCCCACCCGCGGCGAATTCCAGGAGATGCGCCGGCAGGAAATCAGCGCCAGGCGGGCCGCCCTTGAGCGCCGCCGTCTGACGAGGGCCATGCAGCCCTCCGCAGCTCAGGCGCACTACGACGTCTCCCACTACCGGATTGAGCTCCATATCGATCCCGCCGAAGAGCAAATATCGGGCATGGTAACAATGACCGCCCGGGCCAAGGCTGATAACCTGGCGGCAGTGGACCTGGACCTGGACTCCGGCATGACCGTGGTCAGCGTGGGCGGCAGTGCCTCAACCCATTCCCGTAGCGGGAACCTGCTGCAGGTCGTATTGTCTCAGCCCATCCAAAAAGACACGTTTTTCACGATCCAGGTGGCCTACCACGGGCAGCCGGCCAGGTACGGCCCCGAGGAGGGCCCATTCGCCTTTGATTATCACGGGGGCACACCCATCATCTGGAGCCTGAGCGAGCCCTATGGCGCCCGGGCCTGGTGGCCCTGCAAGGACACGCCCGCCGACAAGGCCGATTCGGTGGATATCATCGTCACGGTTCCGACGGACCTGATCGTTGCCTCCAACGGCTCTCTGGTGAGTACCGAAGCGAACGGAGACGGCACCCGCACTTACCATTGGCATGAAAGCTACCCCATCACCACCTACCTGGTCTCACTGGCCATTAGCAATTATGCAGTCTATTCCGAGTGGTTCAATTACAAGCCCGGGGATTCTCTGGAAGTGCGTTACTATGTCTATCCTGAGGCTGTCGAGACAGCCCAGGCTCAACTCACAAAAACCCTGGACATGCTGGACTACTTCCACGATATTTTCGGCCCGTACCCCTTCCTGTCGGAAAAGTACGGCATCGCCCAGTTCCCCTGGCGCGGCGGCATGGAGCATCAGACAATCACCAGCCAGGGCAGCTTCGGGACCATCCTCACCGTACACGAACTGGCCCACCAGTGGTGGGGCGACAAGATCACATGCGCCAGCTGGCACGAAATCTGGCTGAACGAGGGCTTCGCCTCCTACGCCGAGGCCCTGTATTTCGAGCACACCCAGGGCAAAGATTATTATCACACCTACATGGGTTGGATGGACCGATACTATCCCTATCCCATCTACGTGGATGATATCACCTCGGTGGCGCGCATCTTCGATATTACGGTGTACGACAAGGGGGGCTGGTTCCTGCACATGCTGCGCCATATCGTCGGGGACTCCACCTTCTTCGACATCCTGCGGTCCTATTCCAATGACCCCCGTTTCGCCTACGGCAACGCCACCACGGCCGGTTTTCAATCGGTATGTGAGTCGGTCTCGGAGCAGGACCTGGACTGGTTTTTCCAGCCGTGGATTTACTCGGCGGGCCGGCCGGAGTACCGGATCGAGTGGAGTGCGGCGGATTCGGCGGGTATGTTCGTTCTGGACCTGAAAGTCGAGCAGACCCAGGTGCCGGAGCGGGTGCTGTTTCCCATGCCCATCGACATCACCGTCGAGACCGCACGGGGGGATACCGTGGTTACCGTCTTCAACGACCAGCCCGTACAATACTACGTCTTTGCCCTCGCGGCGGAGCCCACAGGTATTGTTCTGGACAAGGACGGGTGGATCTTGAAAGAAGTCGTCTCCGTCACTGCCGTCGATTTCGCCCTGTTCCAGAATTATCCCAACCCCTTCAACGCCGTATCGCATATCAGCTACAGCGTGCCAAGGCCCTCCCATGTCAAGCTGGTGATCTACGACATCCTGGGCCGGGAGATAGCGACTCTCGTGAACCGCACACTCGAAACGGACCGATACACAGCCGCCTGGCGCGGGCGGGATCAGGAGGGAGTGCCAGCAGCCAGCGGGGTTTACTTCTACCGAATCGAAATGCGTAATCCGAACGACGGCGGGCTTAACTTCACTCAAGCCAGAAAAATGGTCCTCCTGAAATAGCTGAGGTATATATGAGCAAGCGCATCCGCACAAAACACGTCACTCTCAAGACCTACCCCTTCCGGCATGAAGCGGAGCTGGACAAGGCTTACCTGGTGTCCAACGGCATTCGGGTCATCCTTCAGGGAGATGACCTGTCCGGTATCACCCCCGGAAGAGTTTTCGGGGGTCAGGGAGTGCGGCTCCTGATCCCTAAAAATCAGGCCGAGCAGGCCCTGGAACTGCTCAAGAAAGCCGCCAAGACCGCCGGTAAAAAGGAAACCTCTCAAGGCAAGTCCGGCGGGCAGAAACAGGAAAATAATGAAGACTCATGACCCTCCCCCTGGTGGGCCCGCATCGTGATCGAACGAGAAGCAAAGAGACATAGCCAACCACGTCTGCATTAAAACCTACCTTAGCCGACACGAGGCCGAAATGGACCGGGAATTCCTGGAAACATCCGGCATTGAGGCCGTGATCCTTGCCGGCGACCTGGGGGGCATTCTGCCGAGCCTGCTGTGGGGCGCAACAGTGCGGCTGATGGTGACAGAGGATCAGGCCGGGGAAGCCCTGGAACTGCTGGAATCTTCCGATCAGGACAGCTAGCCTTGCTGCCTCCTACTCCCCGATAATCTTTACCAGCGCCCGCTTCCGGCGCCGCCCGTCGAACTCGCCGTAGAAGATCTGCTCCCAGGGGCCGAAGTCCAGCTGGCCTTCGGTGATGGCCACCACCACTTCCCGGCCCATTACCTGACGCTTGTGGTGGGCGTCGCCGTTGTCCTCGCCGGTGCGGTTGTGCTGGTAGCGGGAGACGGGCTCGTGGGGGGCCAGCTCTTCCAGCCAGCGCTTGTAGTCGGCGTGCAGGCCCGACTCGTCGTCATTGATGAAAACCGAGGCCGTGATGTGCATGGCATTGACCAGGCACAGGCCCTCCCGCACACCTGAGGCTCGCACCGCCTCCTCTACCTGCGGGGTGATGTTGACAAAGTCCATGCGGGCAGGGACATTGAACCAGAGCTCTTTGCGGTAGGATTTCATGGTGCCTTCCTTTATGACTTAATTTATAGATCAAATTTAGCCTGGATATCCGGCCATAATGCAATGAACTACCTTGCCCACCTGTACCTGGCTGCCGTGCCTGCTGATTTGAGCAAACGCCAGGCAAGCCTGGCCGACGTCTCTGACGAATCACTCGTAGGCAGCCTCCTGGGGGACTTCGTCAAGGGGGACGGCGACAACAAATACAGCACGGGCATCCGCCGGGCTATTCTCATCCACCGGCGGGTAGACGCCTACAGTAACGCCCATCCCGTCTACCGCCGGAGCAGACACCGCATCCACAGCAGCTACCGCCATACCAGAGGAATTCTGGTTGACCTGTTCTATGATCATTTCCTCGCCAGAGACTGCGTACTCTTTTTCCAAAATGGCAGCGGCTTCCGCGTACCGCCCCTGCTGCATGAGGATTTCATGCTTTTTCCGCTAGTGCTTTCGAATTTATGTAGCGAGAAGTAAGGGTGATGTAGAATAATACTTATAATATCATCATGTTAAGTTCAATTTATATTTTACTTAAGTCATGCTATACTTATGTTATCAATATTTATGCTAGTTATGTTGAAGGCTGATTTGGAATAATGTCCCTATGTATCAGACATGAATCAG
>JABUBP010000664.1_pt1 | contig 9983 bp, 13 predicted proteins | sample 7240331 | NCBI WGS metagenome assembly JABUBP01 (sample SAMN07256347, study PRJNA390944) | subsurface metagenome | isolation source: Methane hydrate marine sediment | place: Pacific Ocean: Eastern North Pacific, ODP site 1244 | collected 2002 | reverse complement strand
CCGGGGTCGTAGTGACTTAAGATGACGGTCTCGTCTCGCAAGTCCGTCCAATAAACGACTTCTCGCTCCGCCAGGGCATGTTCCGCAGGCAAGACGACCAACACCCGCTCATTCCAAAGCGACTTTCTCCTGGTGTTCTGAGATAATGCTCCTCCTGTTAAGATCAGTACGTCCAGCACACCATTACGAAGTGCCGCCATAAGATGTGCGCGCCGTCGTTCTACGGTAGCGAGTTCGATTTGAGGAAATTTCTGAAGAAGATCCAGCAACGATGCTCTTAGATTGCCCGCGGCGAGAGATGTACAGAAACCAATTGCGAGTCGGCCAGCTTCGCCACGGCCGCTTGCCCTTGTACTGGCAGCAAGCGCGTCTAGCTGCTCGACTATCGAGCGCGCTGCCCTCAAGAAATAGCGACCGGCTGGCGTCGCACGCACTCCGCCACTTGATCGCTCAAATATATTGGCTCCAAAACTGTATTCGAGTAGTTGAATCGAACGGCTTAGCGTTGATTGCTTGATGGACAGGACTTCGGCGGCTTGTCGGAAGCTGCCGTAATCTGCCGCTGTGATCGCGTGTTGAAGTTGTTCAAAGTCCACGCCGAGAGGCCGTTCTCCTTTAAACAGCCCGGGAAGGTTGGGACGCTCCATGATAACCGCACCATCCAAGTAAAGAACAAGGCGTCGGTTGTACAGACAAATAAGACGATTCTTAGTTGTAAGCTCGTCTTTGATAAGTCCGGCGTGGCTGGTAAAGCCAATCCGAACGTTCGATCGTGTCTATTGAACAATAGGGATCGTCTAACGTGGTCCAGCTGTCCCGGACGTCCCCAATTGACGAAGTCCTTACGTTCCGGTCGATTCGGTCGCCCGCCGCGTCTTTCCAGACCTCAGATCGAACGCTCCGCATTGCACGCACGTATCGACCCGTCTGTGCAGGTCTGGTCGCCTCTTCGAATCCGCAGGCGACGGCCCGTCGGAGCTGTATGGCACGGCCTGCGGTCAATTCCTCTGGGCTGTCCAAGCACCTGTGCACCGTGACCCACCCGAACCGCCGCTCCAGACGCCCTGACCCAACACCCCCGACAATCTACCAGACCCCGACGCGTATTTCTTTCCAACTCTTACCGAGGCGCGAACAGCGCCCGACGGAGCGACATGGCCCCTGAACGTTAGGATGTTGGGATGGGTGACGTTTCCGTTCAACACGTTGACCGTGAAATTGTAGGTGGGATCGCAAGCGCCGCGCTGGGTCACGAAGATAAGATTCCACGTTCCGTCGAAGCGCGAGCCCGCGAGGGCCTGGCGCGATATCCCCAGATGTGATGCGGCGAGAACGAGACACACGGAGAGCGCTCTCGTTGCACGGCTAAGGGTCGGCCACATCCTGTTGCTCATGATTGTTCTCTTTGCTGCTATGCCGCTTGGGTCGAAGCCGGCGAAGCCGTCAACAGTTCTCGCTCGATTCCGTCGCAGACATCGAGTGTTCTTGCTCGCGCCGGCTCCGCGCCGCCACAACCGCTCGCGCGGTAAAGACCCCTTCGACTGAACCTGAAGACTGACCTATTTCTGCCACAAGACCGTTCACAAAACAGTTTGGCGATGCGCCCGCGTCGTCGACCACCTGCTCCGGCGACGTCGAGGTGATCACGATCGTATTCGCGTCCGCCTGGATCGGTGCAAGTCCGTGCGAATAGGTCCTGAAACGGCGCTCATAGGGATTGCGGCGGGAGGCGTCGACGATCGCGATCCGGATGCGCGCTCCCGAGGCGCTCAGGTCGGACAGCGCTCTCTCAATTTTCACACCATCGCGGCGGACGTCGCGCTCCTGCCAAATCTTCGCGTCAACGGGGATCATGTAGTTCTGGCCTTCCGACTGCACTCCGAAGCCACCGAAATAGACGAGCACGACCGACCCGGGCCGCGCCGCCGCTTTCAGGCGGTTGACGGCTTCCGTCACCCCTGCGCGAGTTGCGTCCCGAACAAGGGTAACGAGGAAACCATGGTTGCGCAGGACGTTGGCCAGGGCAGCCGCGCCGGCAGTCACCTCCGCCATGGCGGCGTCGGCGTCCGGGTAGTTCGAGTTCGCGATCAGAAGTGCCAGTTGGTCCGAGCGTGCGGCTGGGGATTGATCAGCGACGTGCGGGCTGGTAACCGCCGCCCGGTGCCGAAAGTTATGCGCGGCCTTCACTAAATCGATCGAAACGACGCTCGTAGACAGCAATCCGAATAGGGCTGCGCTGACCACTATTCTGAACAGTCCCATTCGCGACATGATCGACCTCGGTGTGAATCTCGCGGGCGGCAGAGAAACGGTGCGTGCCGCCGACTTGGGACTCCTTATCGGAATCTGGCACGCGCCGTCGTCGCGCGCGCACGGAGCTGGCCCATGGCTGCGACCTGCCCCGCTGACCAATCTGCGCGCTCTGAGGAATGGTTCGGTCGAACGACTACAAAGGTTACAGCAAGGAGCGCGTGAGCTCTTCGGACCTTGCAAATCGGAATGACGGATCCATTGAAATTCAGCATCGTCGAAAGCAACCGCTGTCGGTTTTGTAGCGTTGCCTGTACCTGCTCTATCGCTAGCGCCGCCGACACGTTTGCCCGCACAGTCTCATCAAGAGGACTCGTACGTGGAGCGCGCACTAGACTAGCGGCGACATCCTTCACGTGGAATCACGAGCGCGTGTGCCGCGTAACTTAGATAGAGCGGTCCGCGCAACTCCATTTGGGTGACACGCCCATAGGAATGCTTCGGCGGCATGGGCCCGCCAAAGGTCGCCCATTGAAATGGAGAGAGAAAATGAAAACGCCTTTGATGATCACCGCGACTGCGGTCGCCTTATCACTGTTTGGTTTTGTGACGACCGCTGCGTCGCCAGCGCAGGCCGGAGAATATTGCAGCGTCAACACGTCGGGCATGCGCGGCTGTGGCTACGCGACTATGGAGCAATGCAAAGCCACAATGTCCGGAGGCTTGGGCACCTGCATGCGCGATCCGTTCTACAACAACTCCAATGCATTGGTCCTCCAGGCCAAAAGCGCATCGGCGACAAGGTCCGGATATTTGCATAACGGAAAACTGCGCTGAGGCCCTTTTCAAATGACTTGGTTCTCCGAAGTGGGCTCTTCGGAGGACGTTTCTCAAGCGATGGGATCACTATTCAGTTCGGCAGCATAAACGAGGCGATCCAGCCTACTCCGGAAGTCAGGCTGCCTCGGTTCATGGACCGAAGCAAGGCTTCGTCGATCAGCCGCGCCTGTTTAGCAGGCTTCCGAGCAGGCTTCCGACACGCAGATTGGATTGAAGATGCGGTTGGCGCTCCTATCGTTCGTACTCGCGATGATGCTCGAATTCGCCGCAAATCGGGCGAGCATCTGCACGGTTCGCGCCGTCGCCGAAATGATCGGCACGGGAAACAGGCACATGTTGCGCAGCATCGCCAAGTCCGGGCTTTGGTTGATCGCGATCACCATACCGATAAATTCGCTTGTGCCCGGAGTGGCCGATCGGCAGAAAGTATGAGAGCTGTCGCACCTCTCACTGATTGGCGGACTCCTGTATTGGATTAGGCACTACGATTGCAGTGGTGACGTCTGCATGGTGAAGGATAACTGAAAACCAGCTTGATCTAGTCTATGGGAGGCGTAACCTTTCGAGGCGTGTAGCGAATTACCAAACGACGGCACCGACTCGAATGCCGAGCCCAGGTGCAGCTCATCTTCGGTTCCTTGTGCATACGAGCGGGAAGAGATGAAATGACACGCAGCAAACCGGCTTTCGTCCGGATTACGCATCGATCGAGCGGCGAAGTCATTGCCGAGGGCCCGCTGGGCCTGTGGGGGATCACTCCCTTCGAGGGCAACCTTTACATAAGCCGGAAGTACCTGAAGACCTCGCGGCTCAAGCCGAATTGGGTTCCGGGCCTCTGCATCTACAAGTTCCTGTACGTGTGGCTCGACTTGCGGCTTCCGGACGATACGGGTGAGCCTTTTATCGGGTGGATGTATTGGCTGCCGAACCCGTTGCTCCCGTTCATCGCATTCCGTCCGGCCGTCCCTCGTTGGTCGCCCGCGTTGCTGGTGCAGGAAATTGCGTGAAGACTAAAGACAGTTTCATAGGTGTCGACGGAGGTTCGCGCCTGGCGATGACGCCATCCCGACGCGACGTCGTGTGGCACGCTCTGGCCGGCATGGCGGCCGCAATTAGGTCGCAGTCAGCAGCGGCTGCTCAGGACGACGATGTCCCCGGTTTCGAATCGGGACGCTATCAGTTCGCCATTCTTCGTCCGCGACAGGACTTGCAGTCGCTCAGACTGTTCCGCCTCGAAGGTGGCACAACGGATCTCTCGTCTCTCCGCGGCAAGCCGATCCTCCTGAATTTCTGGGCTTCGTGGTGCGCAGCCTGCCGCATGGAGTTGCCCGCCCTCGACAGACTCTATCGCGGGCCCTGGCGGGGCAGGGTGCATGTCGCGGCGGTTTCGGAAGATCGAGGTCCGCGCGACGCGGTCGTGCGCTTCGTCAAGTCGCTCGAGTTGAAGGCGCTTCCGATCTTCCTGGATCCCAACGGATACGTGGCGCACTCGGACCGCGACAACAGCAAAAACGCGCCCTTCGCGCTCTATGGAATGCCGATCACGTACGCGATCTCAAGCTCGGGCTCGATTGTGGGATACATGCCGGGCGACGCAGATTGGTCGTCTGCCGCGGCGGATGAACTCATCGCATACCTGAGCAGGACCTGACGTCGTTGGACCCGAGTTCGGAAGTTGAAAGGGATTGGGAGGACGACATCCTTCGACACGGCTTGAGCCGCCGGAACCATGTGATGGACTGGCTGGTCGCGGGCTTCAACGACAAGCATCTGGAATTCCGCGTCGTGGTCGACGTCATCGATAGCGGCACGACTCGCAGCTTCATCGCGACTACACTGGCGCTGACACACAGCCCCCTCGGCCGCGCCTACCATGCGCTGAACAAGCCGTTCCACCGCCTCATCGTGCCGACGATGCTGCGGCAGATTGAGGATAGATCATGACGATGTCGGTCGATTTGTTTTTCTCGTTCCGCAGCCCTTTCAGCTATCTGGCGCTGCCGAGGACGTTGGAGTTGGTCGCTGACTACGACGTCACGGTGAACCTACGGCCGGTCTATCCGCTCGCGGTGCGGGTGCCCGGCTTCTTCAAGAAGGTCAATCCGCAATTCGCGCGTTACGTGTTGCTGGATTCCAGCCGCGTCGCCCAGCGCGAGGGCATCCTGTTCCGCTTTCCGCGGCCCGACCCCATCGTGCAGGACATGGCGACGCTCGATGTCGCCGTGGACCAACCCTACATCCACCGCCTGACCCGGCTCGGTGCCGCAGCCCAGCTTGAGGGGCGCTCGCTGCCCTTCACCTATGCAATCGCGCGCGTGCTGTGGGACGGTACGGTGAACGGGTGGAACGAAGGTGATCATCTCGCAAAAGCGGCCGCGGCCGCCGGCTTAGATCTTGTCGCGATGGATGCGGCTGTCGCTGCGGACCCCGATCGCTACGAACAGGTCATCAAGACAAATGAGGACGCTCACTCGGCCTCCGGCCATTGGGGCGTGCCGACCTTCGTGTTCGAAGGCGAGCCGTTCTTCGGCCAGGACCGCATCGATCTCCTCACCTGGCGTATGGAGAGCAAGGGGCTGACGCGACGCAGCCGCTGAACCTGTTCTCACCGCTCACGCTTCTTCTCAATGGCACACCGCACCAGTCGCCATGTACCGCATCTGCTTGAGCGGGAACCCGAGCGCGAAGAAGCGCTCGGCTGCGTCGACTGGCAAACCGCGGATTCGGGTGTCACGCCTGAGCCTTAGCGGCGCCCAAGCCGGAAAATCGTAGGCCGAAACAAACTCTAGCTAGGACGAGGGCCCAGGGAGATCGTGGGCCTTTCGCTTGTGGGACCACTTCAGCGCGCAAGATCCGGGAGCCGGAACGCTGCCCCATCGTCGCCTGTGCGGGCAAGCGTGGCCTTAGGGCAAGGGTCTCCCTTGGCGACGATCCAGCGTCCGCCGCTCCGGCACCAAGAAAGGTATGGCCCGGTGGGCGGCTGACTGCGCCGTGCGCAAAGCTAGTCTCTGAGGCGGGAACTGTACCATCCAGAGCCCGTTACCGGGCAACTACTTATTGTTTTGCGGTGCACGTGTAACTTTTGTCAGCTCCGCGACGAATCTCCAAGACCTGCCGTCTCGGCTTCCTCGGAGAAAGATTGGATTCGGTACTTGGCGGTCTCCTATGTACCAGATTGGGCCGGCAACTCTGACCCCTCGTCTCTGAATCCATCGACCACGGCGAAGCAGGCAAGAAAACCTCGCACATTGGTCACCTAAAGAAAAAGGACGAACCATGGTACGGCTGGCGCTTTCAATTGCGGCACTTTTCATTGGCCTTTCGGCAGCTTCCGCAGGCACTGTGAAGGGGCGGGAAGGTTGGGTCGTTATCGACACACGACAATCCTTTCAGGTGTTGGTCGAGCAGCTCGAGGCAACCGTAAAATCCGAGAAAATGGGAATTGTAACCTCGGCGAGTGCATCGGAGGGTGCAAAGGCGGCTGGCATTGCGATTCCCGGCAACAAGGTGTTCGGCGTTTTCCGGAACGACTTCGCCCGACGGATGCTGGGTTCGAGCGTGGCTGCCGGTATAGAAGCTCCCATTCGCATGTACGTCACGGAAAATCAGGACGGAACGGCGACGCTTTCCTACAAGAAGCCCAGCGCTGTGTTTGCGCCATATGCAGATGAAGGCGGAGATGTCCTCAAATCGATTGGCGCAGAGCTAGACGGAATATTCGCCAGAATCGCCGAGCGGGCGATCTCGGGCAAATAGCGCCTTCAGCAAAATGGACGTCGAGTGCCAAGTAGAGGTCCATTCCAGATGCCCCAGTGCCTGGAGCAGCCGTCCCTGAGGCGACCAGCTCCAAAAGTCCTAGGACGATATTGCGAGCAGATCGTGCGCAGCAGGTCGCTAATTCGCCGGGTATGGTGCGTTCAAGGCCATGGCCCGCGCCGCACTCCAGCGCCCATCAGAAGCGCGCCGACCATGTGGCGCTTCACCTCATAGGGGTTCTCGCGCCTTCCCAACGAATCCGCTGGAAGGCGACCCGAAGCCAATTCCTCGAGAGCGCCTGTAACCTTCGGCATACTAGAAACGAACTGTGCTTGTGCTCGACTGGACACCATGCCCAGCCGCCGTCGTGTTCAAATTAGAACTAGGGAAATTCTAATGCTAAAATCGTCGAAACCAATCTCTCGTCGCTTCGCGTCCATCTTTGCGGTGATGTTCATCTTCGCTCTGTCCGCGCTGAATATGACTGGGGCCTATGCCTACGATGAAAAATCAAATAGCGCGAACAACGTCGATGCCAGAGGCGTGGGGCTGCATGGCTACGACCCGGTTGCCTACTTCACAGCGGGTAAACCCACGGTTGGGTCAGAGCAATTCGAAGCGAGCTATGACGGCGTACGTTACCTATTTTCGAGCGCCGCAAACCGCGACACCTTCACAAAAGAGCCCGCGAAGTATGCGCCGGCCTATGGAGGCTTTTGTGCCATGGGCGCTGCACTCGGCAAGAAGTTCGACGGGGATCCCAAGTTGTGGCGAATTGTTGACGGCAAGCTGTACCTAAATGTTAGCGAACACGCGAACAAGGTTTGGACAGAAGATGTTTCCGGCAACATTTCGAAGGGCAATCAGAAGTGGCCTGAAATCAAGGGCAAGACGCCGAAAGATTTGATGTGAGCTTCGGGTCGCCCTTGCTCTCAAGCGAGGGCGACGTTTTGTTGAGCGGCGCGGCCATCTTTATTCGCGCCGGAAGGGAGCAGGGCCGTTCACTTCGCCAGCGTACAACACTCGTGGCCCAGCCAATTGGCATGCTCTCTATCGGCTCCGCAATCGCCGCGTAGCAGTCCATAGCGAGCCTCAGCAGACAAGCTGAGTTGGACATAACTGACGCTTCCGTCTCATCAAAGTCTTTTTGGCCCGCCTCCCATAGGTATGAAAGACGCACCGCTTTAAGCGGCGCGCGGCGTCCCACGCCTTCTTCTTTGTATTGCGGTTGTCGTAGACTTTGCCTCTTGCGCTTGATCGCGGCCGACCCCTTTGGGTTCCATAGATGAGATCAAGCTCGTTCTCATGAGCCCTTTACGACGCAGATGTCACCTGCGCAATCGACGTGCATGCCCGTCGCCAAGATCCATCGCATTGCCGTAAGCGTAACAAGAATTCCGGCCAGCATAGCCAAATAAGCCGGCACCGCATGGATCGAAAAGCTTGGAATTCCGTGAAGCACGAGTGTGTCATTGCCGCCTGGAATGAGGACTGCGCCGACCCCCATCAGCGTGCCGCCCCAGAGATTCCGGAGCCAACCCAGTGATGGTCGCCAATCGATGCGAAAACTCTTTCGCTGCCAGGTTGAGAGCAGCATGCCGGCGAGCATCGCTCCAAACAAGGTCCAATAAATTGGCCATGGCCATGCGCCCGATGTGATGAAATGCTCAACCGTATGCTCTAGCGTGCTGGTATAGCTCCAGGATCCGTAAAGGATATAAAGCACGCCATTGCTAAGACCCATGAGAGCTGCGGCCGTCGAAAGGCGGTATTGATGCGCCAGCACCAAGTCCTCAAGCCTGCTTCCTACGGCACGTGTGCGCCAGAGGTTGCGGATTTCGTAGAAGCACCAAGGCGCGAGGCCAATGGCCGCTGCCATAGTCCAGGGAAACAACTCATGCGTTGGGGACGGGATCGAGTGCGGAAATGGCAGCTCGCCCGATCGCGTCAATCGAAGATAGGATGCTACTCCGAGACAAAAGCCCAGGGGCGTCATCAGCATCCGCAGCCGTCCATCGGCGAGTTGATTAAGTGTCGAAAACGCGCAGGCGCCGTTCAATGTGGCACCTATACCGTACAGAAATCCTCCTATTAGGGCGAGGCTTGAAAGCTCCCACGCCAACTGATTGTTGGCCGCTTCTGGCACAAGCCAGGCAACCGGGATCGTGATCGCTAGTACCCATAGCACCGATTTGGCAATGCTCCGCAGCATGTAGGTCGTTCCGCTGCTGATCACTTCTGCGACAGCGCGAACCGTGCAGATGCTGGCTCGATTTGCGGCGAACCCGAGAACCATCGCGAGTGCAGACGAAAGCAGGGCCAGTCGCATGTTCAATCCCGTGTAAGTGTGGCATCGGTTGCCTAAACGAAATTGCGTGGACTGCTCTGCCTTGGTTACGCGGGACACGCGCTCGTGATTCCAAGTGAAATTGCGCGCCTCGATTCAGCCGTACGGGCGCGGATCCGCTAGCCAAGAGCTTCGCTGATATTCGCGTCGGTCAGGGTGATGACCATCGCCAACGCCAACACCGGTCTCGGAATCCAGCTTCGGAAACTCAAGAGAAAGCCGCTAAGGATCCGCCCTTCGCCTTAAGGCTACGCGGCCACATCTGTTTTGACTTCGATCCGCATTGTTCGTTCGATCCCCGTATAAGGGTTTATCGCCCGCGGGCGAGAGAGAACGCCAAGAGTAGGGAACGAGGGTTGCGGCCAACTCGCACGAAATCCGTCTGCGCATCAACACGGTTGACGGAAACGTGACGTCCGACTTGTAACCGCGGCTTCGCTCGATCCGAAACATTATTCGCGCGTCGGTATGGCGGGAAATGATCCGTGATCGTTCGATGGCTGCCATGCTCAAGCGTCTTTCTCGTACTGATGGCCGCTGAGATCGCCGAGGATCCAATCCGCCGAATGTCTCCGGTCGGGCATGTAAACAGAAGGATCGATGATGCACACCGCCCTCAGCGCCAACGGTGCAGATTTCGGAGACGTGACCGACATTGTCCGACGCGTCACTGCGGAAGCGCACGGGACGCTCCCGCACGTTGTCGTTCTCGGCGCCGGATTTGGTGGACTATCGACTGCCCGCGCTCTCGCCGCGACGTCTGTAAGCGTCACGGTGATCGACCAACACG
>JABUBP010000663.1_pt1 | contig 9987 bp, 5 predicted proteins | sample 7240331 | NCBI WGS metagenome assembly JABUBP01 (sample SAMN07256347, study PRJNA390944) | subsurface metagenome | isolation source: Methane hydrate marine sediment | place: Pacific Ocean: Eastern North Pacific, ODP site 1244 | collected 2002 | reverse complement strand
AGATATCCCCGAGAAGCAAAGCTTGCCATTACTCCTCCCATGGTGGGATTAGTAAGGAGAGAAATATAGAGAAGTCCCTGCTTCTTCAGCTCAGCTATAGCAGCACTAGTCTTTGCCATCTGCATAAGGGAAATCACTCCTTCTTGCATTCTCGCTCCTCCTCCTGACCCAGAGATAATAAGCAAAGGACGCCTTTTATCTATAGCTTTTTCCGCAGTGATAGTTATTCTCTCTCCTACCACAGAACCCATGCTTCCACCCATAAAACCAAAATCAGTCACTCCAATAACTATAGATTTTCCCCCTATTTCCCCCTCTCCGATAACAGCTGCCTCATCTAAACCCGTCTTCTCTTCTCCTTTAACCAGCTTTTCCTTATAGCCAGGAAAATTAAGAGGATCACCCGAATTAACCTTTGAATCATATTCTACAAAGCTATCCTTATCCAGAGTAATCTCAATTCTCTCTTCTGCTCCCAGGTAAAAATGATAACCACATTTTGGGCAAACCTTCAGATTCTCTCTTAAGTTCTTATTATAGACAGTTTGCCCACAACCTGTGCATCTCGTCCACAGGCCATCAGGAATGTCTATGGTCTTCTTCCCTCTCTTTATCTTGTTGTAAGTCCTCTCCAGCCATCCCATTATTAGACCTCTCAGATTGGCATTACATCAGTCAATCATTAACTTCTTGCCGCTCATAAAATATCCTCACATCATAACACAAAATCTAAGATTGTCAAATTTTCGCGTAGGTGAGTAGGTGGTAGGTCAAGAGATTATTACCAGGGTATTCTTTGCCGAAGATAAAAACATTTTTCAAGATAGTCGGTTTGCAGAGAGTAGAGGGGATGGAAGCTAGCGCGTCTTCTTGACTTTGGCAATAGCGTAATATATGCTTAAATCCCATGAATGATTTCTCTATGGATAAAGCAATTCGGCTCAGCGAACATGCTAAAATGCAGGTTTGGCGCCGTGGAACTACTGAAGAAGAAATCGTGGAATCTATCAGGACATCTGAATGGTTTCCGGCAGAACTTAATAGAATACAATGCAAGAAGGATTATGAATTCAATAGCATCTGGAACAACAAGCGTTATGAAACCAAACAGGTTAATCCCATTTTTTTGGAGGAAACCACAGGAATTGTTGTAATAACAGTCTATGTATTTTATTTTTGATAAGGAGGATAACAAATGCATATTACCTATGACCCCGAAGTAGATGCCCTTTACATTCGGTTTGAGGAGGCAACCGTAACGACCAAAAAACTCGATGATGGAATTGCCGCTGATTATGATGCCAAAGGTAAACTCGCCGGTATCGAAATTCTTGATTGCCTCAAACGTTTTGGTAATAAATCCACATTTAAGAAGGTCACCCTGGAAGAAATTGGTCTCGGTGCTTAATTTCCCACTTTTCCTCCCATCCCTTTGCCCTCTTATCCTTTTTTCTATTCTATTCTTTATTGTTACACGCCCTGCAGTGCAAAACTTGCCAGGTTCTTTCGAATAATAATCTGAGGAAGCTCCATAGCAATTTCTTCCTCCTGCTGGCTGACAAAATTTGCCAGTGAAAGATTGGTTATATTCTTCTGGGTAATAACTTGAGGAAGACCAGCTATAAGTTCTTCTTGATATTCATCAACGAAATGATGGATAAGTTCATGGGCTACATAGTACTCATTCATGTATCGGGGAGTGAAGAAGAAATAATTGAAGTGAGGGGCATAAAGAGCAGCTACCGTGTTGGGACTTCCTCCCGGATAACCTTTCTGTCCGGGATAGCTCTCTTGCAGAGTATCAAAATCCACTACCCAGACCACCATCTTCTCATCCTTTACCTCTATACTAAGGTAATTGGCAACCATCGCAAAGATTCTATCGAAGTCAGATGTTAAGAACTCGGGTATCTCTGCATTCTCATATGCATAGATAATTGCATGCTCGGTCTCCACTCTAGCGGTAATGCTGTTGCCGGTGGTTGCTTTCTGGCTGTCATCTTCGGAATCTACTGAACTAGCCTTAAGAGTAGCTTTTCCAGCCTGAGCAAGAGCCATCAGAAGATTAAGATTCTTTAGATCTTCTATGGCTGCAGAGTCTTGATAAACATCTTGGTCAGAAGCATAGGAAGAACTAATTCCAACTGCTACGATGATTGCTGCTGCTAGAAGAATCAGGCTTATTCTTTTCATCTTATGCTCCTTTTAAGATTTTTTTGTATTCTTGAAGGTCAGATTGTTTTTTGCCTTCACCCTTAAAGGAGCAAGTTATCCGCCTGGCTTTGGCTAGATAGCAAAATGACCATCCAGATTTCTCTAAATGGCCTATTCATAATATTCTATGGGTTTTTATTGGGGGTGGCTGTGCTTTATTCCTCTCATCTTTAATGGAGAAATTCAACCACCTATTTGGGTCAATTAACTACGGGATTGACTGGCATTCGCTATATAAGCGAATCTCATGATGTGGATATTCTTAACCACCTTTTGCAGAAAATTCTCTCTTAATTTAAGCTATGCTTGACTTAGACGCATATTCTACTATTATTGAATCGTCAGCAAAAAACTTAGCCATTAAAAAGGAAGGAGGCTATGAGTTCTGGGAAAGCTGGACAGATTCTCAGCCAGAAGGGGAAACAGATAGCCACCCTTAAAGGAAGAGTGAAACTGGCTGAGTTTATGAGCCAGTCCGAAGACGATTTTCAAAAACTTATTAAAGAAATCAAGAATGATTCTTTATTCAAAAGGTTAGCCACTCCTGAAACCAAAGTGATAAGGCATAAGAAATTTCCGGGAACCAGCCTGGCTAAGTTTAAGACCATTCCTCTTGATCCTACCGTTACTCCTAGTGCAGATACCCTCGAGGTAGAATCTTTCCTGGTTCAAGAAGAAGACCTTGTCTCAACCATAAAAGAGTTAGGGGTGGACAAATTTAAAGAGTATTTCCTGGATAGGGTCTCTGAAATAACTCCAGAGGAAATTGCTGAAAAGTGTGATTTAAGCATAGAAGAGGTAAAAAAGATAAATAATTTCGTAGATAGATTCTACCTGCAAACTGAATCGAGGCAATCACCTCAGGAAGTGAAGACCAGTAAGATTTATTACTGCACCATTGCCTCTGTTGAAAAAGAAGAGAAGGGATTTTCCATCGGCTTTTTTTCCGCCCCAATGGTTGAAGGACGCTATATAATAAACTTTGACCGGCTTGAGGAATTGAAAAAGAGAGAGGAATTTGACGAAAACGAGCTCAAGAAAATCAAAACCCTCCTTGATAAACTGAGGCTAATCAACTCAAGAAAGACTATCATTTATCAAGTAGTTCAGAACATAGTAGAAACACAGGGTCACTTCCTAGAGTCGGGAAACTCCAAGAGTTTAAAACCTTTCACTCAAGCCTGCTTGAGTGAGAAAATTGGAGTAGATGCAAGCCTGATAAGTAGAGCCATTAGCAGGAAGGCTATTCGCACTCCTCAGGGAAGAGAAATACCACTCAAGACCTTCTTTCCCACCAAAAAAGAGACAGGAAAGGAACTTGTCAGGCAAATCATTTCCCAGGAAGAAACCGAGATACAAAATAAGATCATTAAAAAACCCTACAGCGATGGGCAAATCCAAAAAAAGTTGAAGGAAAATTATGGCCTTTCCATTTCCAGGCGTTCGGTGAGTGAGTGGCGGCTAGACTTAAAGATTCCCGCTGCTCCTGAAAGAATGTATCAATAGAATAGGTGCAAAAAGGGAAAGGGATGATAGATTTTACTAAATGTAGACCGGTAGTGGAACCTGCCAATCTACTGGGGATGCAGAGTGTATCTTTTGAGGATTTCCTGCAAAAGGATATCCCAGCCCAAGCCAGAAAGAAAGAGGGGTTACAAGCAATATTCAAAGATGTCTTCCCGGTGAAGAGCCATAAGGAAAAGTTAGTCTTGGATTTTGTAGAATATCGTTTTGATGAACCCAAATACTCTCTAGAAAAATGCCGACAAGAAGAATTTACTTACTCTCTTCCTCTCTATGCTAAATTTCGCCTCATTAACAAAGAAATTGGACAGGTGAAGGAAGAGGAGGTTTATCTAGCAGATTTTCCCTTAATGACCGAAGAGGAGACTTTTATTATCAATGGAGCGGAAAGGATAATAATCGGTCAGTTACAGCGCTCTCCTGGTCTCTTTCTTGAAGAAGACACCTCAACTGCCTCGGGCGCTCCAATATCATACCGGGCTTGGTTGGACTTTGAAATTAGAAATAACCTTTTGTTTGTCTCAATTAATAGGGGAAAACGATTCCTGGCTACCCTCTTTATGAGAGCTATGGGTGGCCTACCGACTGAGGTTCTCGAGGAATTTGCTCATCCTGAGGATAAAAAAATTCTTGAGGAGAGTTTTAAAGAGGACGGAGCAAATTCTCAGGAAGAGGCTCTTCTTCGGGTCTGCCAAAAAATCTCCTCAGAACACTCTTCCGCTTCTCGGTCAGCTAAGGAAGTTTTTGACATGAGCTTCAAAGATCCTGGCCATTATAATCTTGGCAAAACGGGTAGATTCCAACTCAATAAAGAGTTGGGCCTGGATACCGATTGGCAGGTGGAGATTCTTCGACTAAATGACATAGTAGAAATCATAAAATATCTACTTAAATCAAAGAGAGAGAAAAGAGAGGTTAAGGGCCTGGAACATCTCTCCTGTAAAAGGGTGAGAAGGATAGGAGAGCTTTTGTCAGAGCAACTACATATCGGGTTGACCTATCTGGCCAGGACAATTCAGCAAGGGATGAATATGCAAAATCTTGACAGTATTACTCTTCGCTCTCTTATCAATGCCAGAGCAGTAAGGGCGGCAGTGAATGACTTTTTTAGCCGTGCAGAGCTTTCTCAATATCTGGACCAGACCAACCCCCTGGCAGAGCTAACCCACAAACGGAGATTATCTGCTCTGGGACCGGGAGGTTTGAGAAGGATTCAGGCTAAGGAGGAGACAAGGGATGTCCATTATACCCATTATGGACGTATTTGTCCTATAGAAACTCCTGAAGGGGAAAATATTGGTTTGATTACCTCTTTGGCCACTTATGCCAGGATAAACAAGTTTGGTTTTCTAGAAACTCCCTATAGAAAAGTGGTTAGCGGAAAGGCAAGCCAAGAAGTAGTCTATCTTGATGCCCGAAAGGAAGATGAGTTCTATATTACCGGTGCTGATACTATAGACAAAGAGGGAAGTTTCCTCAGTTCTGAGGCAATGGCCAGATACCGAGGGGAAATTGTCAGTGTTCCCAGGGAAAGAATAGACTATATAGACGTCTCCCCTCAACAGATGATGAGTGTTTCTACCTCATTGATCCCCTTTCTGGAAAACAATGACGCTAATCGAGCCTTGATGGGCTCTAATATGCAACGTCAAGCGGCTCCACTGGAGAACCCAGAGCAGCCCTTTGTCCAGACGGGCATGGAAGGGAAGGTAGCCACGGATTCTATGAGCGGGATAAGGGCAAGAAGAGAAGGTCAGGTCATCCTGGTAGATGCTAACCACATAAGGATAAAAACCACAAGCAGTATAGAGGAATATAAGCTCAGTAAGTTCAAAAGGTCTAACCAGAAAACCTGCCTCAATCAGAGACCCATTGTCTCCCAAGGGGATAGAGTCAAAAAAGGAGATTTTATAGCTGATGGTGCCGCCATCTGCCAGGGAAAGTTATCCTTAGGTAGAAATGTTCTGGTAGCCTTTATGCCCTGGGAAGGTTACAATTTTGAAGATGCTATCCTGGTAAGTGAAAAATTGGTCAAAGAAGATATTTTTACTTCCATCCATATGGAAGAATTTCAGGTTGAGGCAAAAGAACTTAGATCAGGGATGGAGGAGATAACCGCCGATGTTCCTAATGTGGAGGAATCATCCTTAAAGGATCTAGACGCCGAAGGCATTATTAGAATAGGAGCCGAAGTTAACTCAGGGGATATCCTGGTGGGCAAAGTCACCCCTCAGGTGGAGATAAAATTGACTCCGGAGGAAAGACTTCTTAGGAGTATCTTCGGGGAAAAAGCGCAGAAAGTCAAAGATAACTCTTTAAGGGTTCCTCATGGCATTAAGGGTAAGGTAATTACGGTAAGGGTGTTCTCGCAGGAAAACAAGGATGACCTACCACCGGATGTGAAAAAGAGAGTCAAAGTATATGTAGCTATCAGGCGGAAAATTGGAGTAGGAGATAAAATCTCTGGTCGACATGGGAACAAAGGAGTTATTGCTAAAATCCTTCCGGAAGAGGATATGCCCTACCTTCCTGATGGGACTCCCGTGGAAGTAGTGTTAAACCCTTTGGGGGTTCCCTCCAGGATGAACTTTGGTCAGATTCTGGAGATGCATTTAGGATGGGTGGCCAAAACCCAGGACATGCGGATGATATGTCCTGTTTTTGAGGGACCTAAGGTAGAAGAGATAAGAGCTCTATTGAAAGAAGCTCACCTGCCAGAATCGGGGAAAACTCCTCTTTATGATGGACGAACCGGCAGAGCCTTTGATGGGAAGGTCGCCGTGGGATATGTGTATGTAATGAAACTTATTCATATTGCCGAGGAGAAGATACATGCTCGATCTACCGGGCCTTATGCTTTAATTACCCAACAGCCCCTGGGAGGAAGATCCAGACAAGGAGGACAGAGGTTTGGCGAAATGGAAGTGTGGGCTCTGGAAGGCTATGGAGCAGCCTATACTCTCCAGGAGATGCTTACGGGTAAGTCGGATGATCTCCAGGGTAGGACTAGGATACATGAGTGGATAATAAAGGAAGAGAACCTATTGGATACTCAGACTCCCGAGTCTTTCAAGGTTCTGGCTAAGGAGCTTCAATCTCTGGGACTAAATTTAGAATTTTGGGGGAATGGAAAAAAGTTTTCTATTAAGGATATGGAAGAAGAGGGGGAATAGGAGGTAAGCCAGTGTGGAAGATGAGTGATATTGATAAGATTAGAATAAGGCTAGCCTCTCCTGAAGAGATGAGAGGGTGGTCTTATGGAGAAGTCAGGAAGACCGATACCATTAATTATCGTACTTTCAGACCGGAAAGAGGCGGCCTTTTTTGCGAGCGGATATTTGGTCCTACCAAGAGTTATGAGTGCTACTGCGGCAAATATAGAAAAATGAAATATAAGGGGGTGAGATGTGAGAGGTGTGGGGTAGAGGTCACCTCCTCCAAGGTTCGTCGTGAAAGAATGGGACACGTTGAACTGGCGACCCCGGTTGCTCATATCTGGTATACTAAGAGTTATCTACCTCTTCTACTGGGACTTAAGAAAAACGAGCTAGAAAGAGTAATTTACTTTGTAAGTTATCTGGTAGTCGATCCGGGCGAGACTCCCTTGAAGAAATTGCAAATCCTGGATGAGGAGGAGTATCAAAGATATAAGAATCTATATGGGGAAGGTTCATTCCAGGCTGGCACCGGAACAGAGGCAATTCTAAATATGCTGGAGGAGATGAAGATCGAGCGCTTAAAGGATGAATTGAAGGAAGAGCTCCTCCAGGAAAGATCCAAAGGCAAAAGACTCAAATTAATCAGACGCCTGCAGGTAGTGGAGAATTTTCTCCGCTCAGGAAACAGGCCCGAGTGGATGATTCTAAAAGTTGTTCCTGTTATTCCTCCCGATTTTCGGCCCATGGTGCAACTGGAGAGTGGAATTTTTGCCAATTCTGATCTTAATGATTTATACCGACGAATTATTAATCGTAATAATCGACTTAAGTATTTGCTCGATATTGGGGCGCCTCAAATAATTATCCAGAACGAGAAGAAAATGCTTCAACAATCTGTAGATGCCTTATTCGAAAATGAAAAACTTCCTCAACCCATATTAGGAGCAGGAGGAAGAGCACTCAAGTCTTTAAGTGAGATAATCAAGGGAAAACAAGGTCGATTTCGACAGAATCTTTTAGGTAAAAGGGTTGATTACTCAGGAAGAGCGGTGATTGTGCCCGGTCCAGATCTAAAGATTTACCAATGTGGACTGCCCGAAAGTATGGCTCTGGAGCTTTTTAGACCCTTTGTTCTAAGTGAGATCTTAAGAGGAGGCAAAGTTGAAACCATTAAAAGAGCCAATGATCTGGTGGAAAAAACCGATCCTTTTGTATGGGAAATATTAGAAAAGGTAGTTAAGGATCATCCGGTTCTCCTGAACAGAGCCCCTACTTTGCATAGACTTGGAATTCAGGCCTTCCAGCCAGTTTTAATAGAGGGAAACGCTATTCAACTTCATCCTCTGGTCTGCAGCGCTTTCAATGCTGATTTTGACGGTGATCAGATGGCCGTCCACATTCCCCTTTCCTATGAGGCACAGCTTGAGGCAAGGACTTTGATGCTTTCCAGTAACAATATTCTCTCTCCATCTAATGGAGACCCCATAGTTACTCCCACTCAGGATATTGCTGTCGGTTGCTATTACTTAACTCTAGAAAGAGAGGAAAAGGCAGAAGAAAAAGTCCTCTCCTGCTCGGACGAGGTAATACTCGCCTATGAGTCAGAGAAGATAGATCTTCATCAAAGGATAAAGCTACTTGTGGACGGAAAGTGGGTCCAGACTACCCCCGGTCGGGTAATATTCAATGAAATTCTGCCAGAGGAAATGGAATTTGAAAATAGATTAGTTGATAAAAAGGTCCTGGCTGAAGTTGTAGGTAAAATCTGGCAAAAATACGGAAATGCAACTACAGTTGAAGTTTTGGATGAAATTAAAAGATTGGGATTTGATTTTGGCACCAGATCTGGGCTGACCTTTGCTTTTTCCGACATCCCTAAAATAAAAGAGAAACGGGGACTTCTAGGAGACGCTGAAGACGAAGCAAAGGGGTACAGTCTCAGGGCTGAGGACAGGGAAATTACCGAGGAAGAGCGGTATATGGATGTAATTGATTTATGGATGAGGGTTACTGAGCAAATTGGACAGAAGGTATCCCAGTATCTTTCTGAAAACCCTTTCAATCCCCTGTATCTCATGTGGAAATCCGGAGCCAGAGGATCCGCCGATCAACTGCGTCAAATAGTAGGAATGAGAGGCCTAATGGCTAGATCCGTAAGAGAAACCTATCGTAGAGAACTTTGGGACGAGGTATTCAAAAGAGAGCCAAATATCCCTTCAGAGTTAATTAAGCAATACTTTTATCCTATTTCTGGAGGAAGATTAAAGGGAAGAATTGGGGAGGAGCCTGTGCGCTCTAGCTTCGAGGAAGGTCTTACTGCTCCAGAATATTTCATTTCTACCTCAGGAGGTAGAAAAGGCCTGGTAGATACAGCCTTAAAAACAGCCTACGCTGGTTATCTTACCCGTAAATTAGTGGCGGTAGCGGAAAATGTTATTGTTACTGAGAGAGACTGTGGAACGATTGATGGTATCTTCATAGCACTCTTAAATGAGGAGAAGAAAGAGGCAGAGTCTCCGAGGAAGAGAATAGTAGGCAGGGTAACGGCATCTCCGGTGATAGAGCCTTCCTCCAAAGAAGTAATTATTGGCTCTAACCAGGAGATAACTGAGGAGTTAGCAGAAAAAATCGAGCAGTGCAAAGTAAAGAGAGTAAAGGTTCGCTCTCCTCTCACCTGTCAAACAAAATGGGGACTGTGCCAAAGATGTTATGGATGGGACCTGACTACTCATAGGCTGGTAGATCTTGGCGAAGCGGTAGGAGTGATAGCAGCCCAGTCTATAGGTGAGCCTGGTACTCAGCTGACCTTACGTACTTTCCATACGGGAGGAATATTTCAGAAGGGTGGAGATATTCCTCAAGGGTTGCCTCGAGCTACAGAACTCTTTGAACCTCGAAAACACGATTATCCGCGTAAGGGAGTTATCAGACAGCGCAAAGGAGAAGAGGCTCTTATCAGCGAAATAGAAGGCAAGGTGAGCATAAGGGAAGAAAAAGGAGGCGTTTACGTCAAGGTGAAAGGGGAAGGAGACAGGGAGATAACCTATGAGGTAGGGGGAGAGATGTTGGTCTCGGATGGGGATATCATAGA
>JABUBP010000662.1_pt1 | contig 9993 bp, 10 predicted proteins | sample 7240331 | NCBI WGS metagenome assembly JABUBP01 (sample SAMN07256347, study PRJNA390944) | subsurface metagenome | isolation source: Methane hydrate marine sediment | place: Pacific Ocean: Eastern North Pacific, ODP site 1244 | collected 2002 | reverse complement strand
ACGGGGATTGACCCTGCCGGCGCGCATGATCTGGGCCTGGCTGTTGTGGCACACGTCCTGGGGGCCGGAGCGCCGGGCCTGGCCGAGCGTGCGGACGATTGCACACCGGCTGAAGATGAGACCAGCCGCAGTCGTGCGGAGTCTGAAGGAGCTTCAGGCCAAAGCTGCCATCGTCGAGAACGGCCAGACGGCCTGCGGCGTGCGAATCTGGGCGGTCCGCGAGGCCATTAGTGAGGTGACCCAACCGGAAGCGCCAGGTGACCCAACCGGAAGCGCCAAGTGGCCCAACCGGAAACGTATTAACAGCATCCCTTATAACTCTTCCTCTATAGCATCGGAAGCGACAGAGAAATCTCACCAGATGCCAGGTGCCAAAGGCCCTCCAGAGGACCAATCGGCTCCTGAGAAACCTCCCCAGACCCGGACCCGAAGCGCCGACGATACGATGGGTCCCAAGAGGACGGCCGTGGAGCGTCAGCGCCAGGAAAAGAGACTGTACGCCCACGAGAAGATTGTCGGAACGCCCAATCAGCCTACACCGGGACCGTCGGCAGCCGTCGCCAAGGCTCAAGAAATCCGGCGAGTGACGGCCGCGATAGACAACCCGGAAAACGCCCGGTTCGCGCTCGAGACGTTGGGGATGCACCGGCGGCGGACGCGCGAGGCAGTCGAGAAGTTCGACGTGCCGACGATCCGGGGGACGATCCTGGAGCTGGCGAACCGGATAGAGCGCGGCGAGCAGATACTCAATCACGGCGGCTGGATAACCGAGGCGCTGCGCGGGAAGTGGGCGCGGCCGGCCACGGCTGGCGAGGCGAGGCGGGCTGCTGCTGGCGACGCGACGAACGCGCCGGCGGAAATCCAGATCGTCTGGACGCCGGAGGCGCGGGCGGCGCTCGAGAGCGGCCGGCTGTCGGAATGTACATGGCAAGAGTTCGCGGAGCGAGCGACGGCCTGCATGTGGCCGCGCGTCGCCTGGTCGGTGTGGGCGGATGTTATCCGGCACAGTGACCCGGCGACCGCGGCGGCGTTGAAAAAGTATCTGGCGGCGACGGACCGGGACGTGCCGGCGTCGCTTATCGCATGAGGTGAGACCATGAGTGGACAACCGCGATTGATCCTGGACCTTACGCCACCGCTGCCCTGGGGCGGCGGCCTGCGCTGTCTGTTCCACCCGGACGTGTGGGACCGTATCCGGCGGCGCGTGTACAGGGGGGCGCGTTACCGCTGCGAGGTCTGCGGCCAGGGCGGGAAGATGTACTGTGACGCCGTGTGGCACTTCGACGAACGGCGCGGGGTCGTTCACCTGTCTGGCTTGGAGGCGCTATGCCAGTTCTGCCACTACTGCCGAAACCTGGACGTTGCGGTCGGGATCGAGGCCGCCGGAAAGCTGGACGGCGGCGCGCTGGTGGACCACTACTGCCGCGTGAACCATTGCACTACGGATGCGTGGCGGTCCGCGGCTGATGCGGCCTGGGAGCGTGGCGAGCGGCGGGACGCCCTGCCTTGGTACGTGGACCTGGGAGAGTACGTCAAGTTCATCCCGGGCGCGACCCTGGCGGAGTTTGCGGATGTGCTGGTGCGGTCGGAACGTGACGGCGACGACGCCGCTGGCCAGGAGGATGTGACAAGCGAGCCGGCGGCCGACAAGGCGCAACGCGACGGCGGCCGCGGTGCGGGCGAGCGACCGGCCAAGCGGAAGGGCAGCGCCGGCGGCGGTGGGGCCGGGTCGGGTGAACGGCGGCGGCCGCGGGGTAAGCGGACCCGCAAGCGTCGGTCGCAAAGCGATAAGAGAAAGGAGAAATGAGACATGGAGCAGAGCGAATCGGTGTTGTGGTCGGGCAGGCCGTCGCACCTGTACTTTTGCCCGGCCTATATCCTGGGCTTGTGTTTGATCCCGTTGTACGGCGTGGGGTTGCTCCTGATTGTGCTGGCGGTGCTCCGCCAGTTGACCACGCGATACCAGGTGACGGCTGGTCGGGTGGTCGCTAGGGCCGGGATCATCGGTAGGCAGCGGCGCGAGGTCCTGCTGGCCGACGTGCTGGCGGTGGAGCTGCGCCAGGGAGTGATAGGGCGGCTGGTGGGAATCGGTAACGTGCACGTGGCGACGGCGGCGACCGGCGGCGTCGAGATCGACCTGTCGGGTGTACGCCGGCCGGCGGAGGTCCTGGCGATTATCCGCCGGCAGACCGATGGGCGGCGACGTGGCGGCGCTGAATGAACGCGTCGAGTAGAACGGGCCTGGCCGGTCCGGGCGCTCCGGGCGTGCAACGCGCCGACGTCGGCTACGTGCAATCCAGGGCAACCGCGCGACTGCGCCCGGGCAAGTGGCGCGGACATCGGCGGCCACGGTGCAGATCACGTGCACCGATCGTCAAACGAAAGGTACTCGCATGAAACCTCAAACCCGCGCCCTTGTCGTTAGAAAGGAGTCCTCCGCATGAACACAACAGACTACAATCGAGTGCTCGCCAAAAACGTTGCTGCACTTCACACCCTCATCAGCAGAATCAGCCAGGCAACCGCCCCCGGCCGCTGCCGCGAAATCCCCACTTTCATTGCGATTGGCCGTGGCAGGCTCAACGTCCTCGAAGAGCTTTACAAGACACTTCGTACGTCGTGGCCCAAAACTGCAAAGGAGTCGAACCATGGACCAACACCTTCAAGTAATCGAGAACCGTATCGAGGACCTCGAGCGCCAGGTTAAGAAGCTCGCCGATCTCGCCGAGAAGGCAAAGGCCTGGCTGAGAGAAGACTTGGGCGACCGCTTCGTGGATCTGTTGCGGGAGATAGACGACCTCGACCTCCGGCATGGAACCTGAGCCGCTGCCGTTTCTTTCCCTGACCCACCTCTGTTGTCTTTGCCGTTGGCCGCGGCGGTGCGGTCGAGCCGGCCGGCGTGACACATGGAGCGCGCAACCACCAGGCGGCGCGGCGGCGGCCGCGGTCATGTCGGCGGCCGGCGTGAGATCTCATTCGCGGGGGATCCCCGAGCCTGCCCGGATCCGCGTGGCCGTTGCCGGCGGATCCGCCGAGCCGGAATCGTGCGGGGGGCCTGGGCCTGGACTCATCGCGCCCCATCACCAGGGCGGCGCGCGAATCAACAGCGCGCGCGACGGCGTGGCGGTGAGGCGCGGAGAGGCCCCGGCCGCGGACGCGAAATCTGGGCGCGTGTAAGATTACAGTTCTGTTCTGATGTGTGCTGTGCGGCGAAAAAATGGGGGGGGGTGGGTCCGGTCGATCGACCTGGCAGCGGAAGACAGGGCAACCCCGATCCGATTTGCCGGGCCGTGGGTCCAAAGCGCTACCGATCGTCCATCCTGGGGCATCCTACGGCCAAGGCGCAGGGGCTGGTGTCCTGCAGGCACGTATTAAGGCCGGTATGCCGGCAAGTGGCTGGCAGCGGTGCCGCAAGCACCGGCCAAGACCAGGGCGGCCGAGTCGCCAGGGCGAACGTGAGGGCTTCTACGCGGGCGCGACGGCCGACGTCGGCGACGAGCTGGTCCACGAGGTGAACGGTGAGCACGCGCCAGCTCCGGAGCTCGCAGCCGTGGCCGGCGACGAGCTGGTCCACGAGGTGAACGGTGAGCACGTGACAGCTCCGGAGCTTGCGGCCGTGGCCGGCGACGAGCTAGTCCACGAGGTGAACGGTGAGCACGTGACAGCTCCGGAGCTCGCAGCCGTGGCCGGCGACGAGCTGGTCCACCAGGTGAACGGTGAGCACGTGGCAGCTCCGGAGCTCGCGGCCGTGGCCGGCGACGAGCTGGTCCACCAGGTGAACGGTGAGCACGTGACAGCTCCGGAGCTGGCGGCCGTGGCCGGCGACGAGCGGATCGACCTGGCCGTCGGCTAGGCTCGAGCGCAGCTCACCGGGCACGTTCACCAGGTCCTCCAGCTCGTGAGCAACCTGGTGGTCGATCGTCGTGACGATCGTCGGCCGGGTCCGGATGCAGCTCGTCGAGGACGTTCACCAGGTCCTCCAGCTCGTGAGCAACCTGGTGGTCGATCGTCGTGACGATCGTCGGCCAGGTCCGGATGCAGCTCGTCGATCACCGGCAACAGGTCCACGAGGTCGAGGGCGACCTGGCGGTCGATCGACGTAACGATCGTCGGCCAGGCCCGGGCGCAGCTCGTCGATCACCGGCAACAGGTCCACGAGGTCGAGGGCGGCCTGGCGGTCGATCGACGTAACGATCGTCGGCCAGGTCCGGATGCAGCTCGTCGAGGACGTGGGCCAGGTCCTCCACGTGGAGCTTGCCCTGGTGATCGATCGACGTAACGATCGGCGGCCAGGCTGGAGCGCAGCTCGTGGGGCACGTGGGCCAGGTCCACCAGGTTGAGATCGGCGAGCTGGCCGATCGTCGTCACGATCGTCGGCCAGGCTCGAGCGCAGCTCACCGGGCACGTGGGCCAGGTCCACCAGGTTGAGATCGGCGAGCTGGCCGATCGGCGTCACGATCGTCGGCCAGGCTCGAGCGCAGCTCGTCGATCACCGGCAACAGGTCCACGAGGTCGAGGGCGACCTGGCGGTCGATCGACGCAACGATCGTCGGCCAGGCTCGAGCGCAGCTCACCGGGCACGTCGGCCAGGTCCACCGGCTCGAGCGCGACGAGCTGATCGGCCGGCGTGATTTAAGCCTACTATACTAGAGCGCAGCTCGTGGGGCACGTCGGCCAGGTCCACCAGGTTGAGATCGGCGAGCTGGCCGATCGGCGTCACGATCGTCGGCCAGGCTCGAGCGCAGCTCACCGGGCACGTGGGCCAGGTCCTGCAGGTTGAGATCGGCGAGCTGGCCGATCGGCATCACGATCGTCGGCCAGGTCCGGATGCAGCTCGCCGAGGACCGCGGCCAGGTCCTCCAGTGGGCGCGGCGGTGGCGCGGGTCCGAGAATGAGCGTAACCGGACCCGCAGTCCACCGCGTCCATACGGCACAGGCATTATCGGCAGGAAGGGCGCAGAGGTCAACCAGGAACGGCGGCCGAGTCCAGGACCCGGCCGCGGCTACGTCAGCTCGCAGCGGGCGACGCCGGCGACGAGCTGCTCCACCAGGAGAAAGGTGAACACGTGACAGCGCCCGAGCCGGCCGCGGTTACGTGAGATCGGAGCGACCGTCACGTCCAGTCAGCGCCCCGATCATTGCGCGTCTTGTCGGGCGACATGGGGGCCGGCCGGAGCCGGCGCGCCCGGAAAGCCGACTCCGCAATCCCGGTCGGCAGCCGCGATGTTTGCCATGGACGAGGCTGCCGGTGCGCCGGTCGGCCGGCTGCGCAGTTCTACCGCACTGGCCGTCAACGGTCCAGAGCCCGCGACGGTCCAGGGAGCTGCGCACGATCGCGCGCTCGAGCCTTGCGGCGCAGCGCCTGCCGACGGTTATGGCAGACAGTGACCCACGCGATAGCCGTTACCCGGCGGATCGGCAGGCGGCCGCGCTCCCAATGCGAGACCGTCGCCGGGTGAGCGCCAAGCCGGCGCGCCATGTCCTGGCAACTAAGATCGGCCTCAAGGCGTTGAAGCTTGAGCCGGCATGGTAGGTCCGTGGGCAGCATCAGCGCGTTCGGTCTCCGATTCACGGTCCTATTGTACCGCGGGCGGCGGTCGGGGGCATACTGAAGTTTGAGCCCGGGTGTGGGGGGCCAGTCCGTTCGCGCGCATCACGCCGAGGACCTGGCCGATGTGCTCGACGATCTGCATCCGGACCTGGCCGACGATCGTCACGTCGCTTGACCAGATCGTCGATCTGGACGCGGTGCACCAGGGCGATGTCCTCGACGAGCTGCATCCGGACCTGGCCGACGATCGTCACGCCGATCGGCCAGCTTCCCGCCGGCGACGTGGAGGACCTGGCCCACGTCCTCGACGAGCTGCATCCGGACCTGGCCGACGATCGTCACGCCGATCGGCCAGCTCCCCGCCGGCGACGTGGAGGACCTGGCCCACGTCCTCGACGAGCTGCATCCGGACCTGGCCGACGATCGTCACGCCGATGGACTCGACACAGAACGTCAAGGGGATGATGGGAGATTTTTTCCCCTGGGCGATTGCGCCGCGGCCGGAACGTGAGACAGAACCTGCCGGCCGATTTTACATGCCGGCCAAGAAAGCTCTTGCGGCGATGCGCGGCCGACACCACAATGAGGACGACAAAAAAGAGGCCGGCGCGAAACGGTTGCTTCACGCCGGCGGCAAAACCCAAACGCCCCGCGCCACTGTCCCGGCAGGGGCGCCACGATGTCCCGCTAAGGACACCGCGATGCTTAATGACAAAGATAGCAGACGGACGAAACGGGGGCAAGGCAATTCCGACAGATTTTTTCCCCTGGGCGATTGCAGCGCAGCCGGTCGCGCGCGACAATGGGCCGCGCCTCGTTATGACCACGGGCAATCCAAAAGCCGAGGGCCAGGCCGTCGCAAAACGGCCTGGCCCGAATGTCGCCGAACCGTCCGGGCCTTCTGTCCCGAACCGTTCATGCTTAGCGCGAAGGGAATCACACTATGACCACAGACAATCCTAAAGAGCAGGGCGGGGCAAGTCAAGCGAATCTCAAAAGTTTCCGTCGCGGCCGGACCGCAGCAATCGGCGACGACATGGCCGGTGCGCTCAAGTCTATCGCCGGCAGCGCCGGCGCAGGTCCAGCGCAAACCGGCAAAGGCAAACGCCGACGCGGGCTGCGCGGCCGCCTGCTGCCGGCGGTGGTCTGTCATCCGCGGTTAGGCTGGCGGGACATGATCGGCCTGGCGGTCATCTACGCGCTGCCGGGCAGCGGACCCGACGCCGGCCTGCGCGGTGGGGTCAAGCGCCTGTATGAGATTCTAGGCGGGTCCCGGTATCGTTGGGGAAAGCGGGTGAAGAAATGGAAGCGGATGAAGCTGGTCTGGCGCAAACGTGTTCGCGGTGAGCGGGCGTTGCGGATCGTGCGGGCCGGCACGATACCGCGCGCGTTCTGGCGGGCGGCCGGCGCGGAGTGCAAGCGCCTGGGCCTTGTGCAGCGCAAGACCAAAGGCGGGCGCGCCGCCCGCGGCCTGGCCGCGCTGGGATACTTCGACCTTCCACCAGGGCTGGTGAGCGAACGGGGATTGACCCTGCCGGCGCGCATGATCTGGGCCTGGCTGTTGTGGCACACGTCCTGGGGGCCGGAGCGCCGGGCCTGGCCGTCCACGCGCACGATTGCGCGGCGCTTGAGGATGCGGCCGGTCGCCGTCCGGCGGAGTCTGGCGGAGCTACAGGCCGTCGGGGCCATCGTCGAGAACGGCCGCAAGGCCCGCGGCGTGCGAATCTGGGCGGTCCACGAGGCGGTTAGCGAGGTGACCCAACCGGGCGCAGTAGGTGACCCAACCGGGCGCAGTAAGTGGCCCAACCGGGCGCACATTAACAGCATCCCTTATAACTCTCCCTCTATAGCATGTACGACAACAGAGAAATCTCACCAGATGCAAGGTGCCAAAGGCCCTCCAGAGGACCAATCAGCTCCTGGGAAATCTCCGCAGGTCGGCACCGCGAACGCCGCCAATCCCGATGGTCCGATAATATATGAAGTGGAGCGCCCGCGCCAGATTAAGAACCTGTACGCCACGCAGGCGATTGCGGACAGGCAGAGGCACGCTACGCGAGGACGGTCAGTGGCGGCTACCAAGGCGGATGAAATCCGGCGAGTGGCGGCCAGGATAGACGGTCCAGGAGATGCCCGGTTCGCGCTGACGGCGTTGGGGATGCACGCGCGGCGGACGCGCGAGGCAGTCGAGAAGTTCGACGTGCCGACGATCCGGGGGACGATCCTAGAGCTGGCGAACCGGATAGAGCGCGGCGAGCGGATACTCAATCACGGCGGCTGGATAACCGAGGCGCTGCGCGGGAAGTGGGCGCGGCCGGCCACGGCTGGCGATGCGAGGCGGGCTGCTGCTGGCGACGCGACGAACGCGCCGGCGGAAATCCAGATCGTCTGGACGCCTGAGGCGCGGGCGGCGCACGAGAGCGGCCGGCTGCCGGAATGCACATGGCAAGAGTTCGCGGAGCAAGCGACGGCGTGCATGTGGCCGCGCGTCGCCTGGTCAGTGTGGGCGGATGTTATCCGGCACAGTGACCCGGCAACGGCGGCGGCGTTGAAAAAGTATCTGGCGGCGACGGACCGGGACGCGCCGGCGTCGCCCAAGGCATGAGGTGAGACCATGAGTGGACAACCGCGATTGATCCTGGGGCATTCGCCACCGCTGCCCTGGGGCGGCGGCCTGCGCTGTCTGTTCCACCCGGACGTGTGGGACCGTATCCGGCGGCGCGTGTACAGGGGGGCGCGTTACCGCTGCGAGGTCTGCGGCCAGCGCGGAAAGATGTACTGTGACGGCGTGTGGGAGTTCGACGAACGGTGCGGCATCATTCACCTGAAGGGCTTCGTCGCGCTGTGCCGGTCCTGCCACTACTGCTGGCATCTGGACATCGCCGTTGGAGTCGAGGCCGCCGGAAAGCTGGACGGCGAGAAACTGGCGGACCATTACTGCCACGTGAACGGCTGCGCGGCGGATGCGTGGCGGCCTGCCGTCGAGGCGGCCTGGGAGCGGGGCGAGCGGCGGGATGACCTGCCTTGGTACGTGGACCTGGGCGAGTTGGTCGAGTCGCTGCCCGCTGCGACCCTGGCGGAGTTCGCGGATGTGCTGGTGCGGTCGGAACGTGACGGCGATGACACCGCCGGCCAGGGCGACGCGACAAGCGAGCCAGCGGCCGACGAGGCGCAACGCGACGGCGACCGCGGCGACGGGGAGCGACGGGCCAAGCGGAAGGGCAGCGCCGCCGGCGGAGGGGCCGGGTCAGATGAACGGCGGCGGCCGCGGGGTAAGCGCAAGCGGGCGCGACGTCGGAAGCCACGCCGCAAGGGGGCGCGATGATCGACGCGGGTAACGACAAGGCGAAACGGTGACAGGGGACAAGAGCAATGCCATACTACAGACTAGAGCGCACGAGCGAACCCTGGCTGGTCTTTGACGGCGAGCTAATCGCGCAGTCGATCGGCGAGCGGGCGGCCGGCAAGACACAGGACCGCTGGCACGACGTGAGCCTCTACCGGACGGACGGCGGGCAGTACGTCGTGTACGTGATCTACCGGACCCGGGGCGCAGGCGAGTTCAACTACTCATGGGCGGAGCTTGTCGGCGTGGACCAATTCGCGCACGTGCTGCGGAGCTACGAGCCGGTGATGAACGTGCCGGGCTTATCGGGCCGGGCGCAGTACACGACTCGCCAGGCCGGGCTGCTGGCGTCACTACGCCGGCGGTTCGCGGCGCAGGTTAGGCGGCTGCTGCGCGACGTGGCGGCGCTCGAGCAAGGTGTCAAGTAGGCCGGGCCTGGACGGTCCGGGCGCTTGGAGTGTTCAGCGCTGCGCTGTAGGCTACGTGCAATCCAGGGCAACCGCGCGACCGCGCCCGGGCAAGTGGGGTGGACGTCGGCGGCCGCGGTGCCGGCCACGTGCGTCGATCGTCAAACGAAAGGTACTCGCATGAAACCTCAAACCCGCGGCATCCTCAAAGTCACACTCGGCGCTGGCCTCCTGTTCACCAGTGTTCCCCTCGCCCTCTGGGCCATCTTCGCCCGCGGCATCCTACCTCGCGTGCCCCTTCCCGGCGAGTTGTTTGCCCTCATCGTGGCGCTCATGTTCGTTCTAGCCGTATACTTGCTCTACTCCGGCATCGGCGACGTGGACCTCTGAACCACCTCTGTTGTCTTTGCCGTTGGCCGCGGCGGTGCGGTCGAGCCGGCCGGCGTGACAGGTCGAGCGCGGACCGGCCAGGGGGCGCGGTGATCCCCGCGGCCACGTCATGCGACCAGGCCGGCCGGTGCGCTCGAGCCTGGCCGCGCTGGTCTCTGGCCGGCGTGACACGTGGAGCGCGCAACCACCAGGCGGCGCGGCGGCGGCCGCGGTCATGTCGGCGGCCGGCGTGAGATCTCAAACGCGGGGGATCCCCGAGCCGGCGCAGATCCGCGTGGATCTGGCTGGCGGATCCCGAT
>JABUBP010000661.1_pt1 | contig 10003 bp, 8 predicted proteins | sample 7240331 | NCBI WGS metagenome assembly JABUBP01 (sample SAMN07256347, study PRJNA390944) | subsurface metagenome | isolation source: Methane hydrate marine sediment | place: Pacific Ocean: Eastern North Pacific, ODP site 1244 | collected 2002 | reverse complement strand
CCTACAGTATCAGAAAAGGGGCCCAGCACCATCTTCCCCACTACAGCTCCGATGCCTATCACAGTTATTAGCCTGACGGCAACCTCGTAGGGCAGCATCAACTCCTGCACCGCATAGGTGCTCAGGAATGCGAACGGAATGAGTATTGAAAAGCCTATAAGCAGATAAGATAGACCTATGAGCCAGAATCTGATGTCGCCCAAGAGTCTCCCGTACGTGACGCTGAGCGGCTCACCAGTATGTTGCCCAAGCTTTGGGTGGCCAAGGCTAGACCTGTCCACCGGGTAGTTCCTAACCAGCAAGAAGTTTATTGCCGCCAGCAAGAACGCCAACGCGCCCAAACTCACCCATCCCATCCTCCAGCTATAAGCCGCGACTAATAACGGCATGGCGGCACTGCTCACAATAATACCAAGTGAGCTTCCAACATCAATGAAAGCCAACACCATGCCTCTGCGTCTGGTACCGACCCATCTCTGTGCCAGTGCTATGACAGGAGCCCAGCAAGCTGAAGAGCCAATACCGGCCAGGGCAAAGAAGAGGCTGGCCGCAACAAGCGACGATGAATAGGTCATAAGAAATGCCCCAGCCCCGAGTATGACTGCAAACAAGGTGAGGAGCACCCGCACATTATATCTGTCGGCTAATAAACCAAGCACCGGTGAGAAGACCGTGTAGGCTACAAAATACGAGGCAAAAATGACCCCTGCCTCAGTCTTTGAGATTCCCAAGGAGGGAAGCATTTCGGGTAAAAGCATACCGTAGCTATACCTAATAGCATACGCTGTGAATATCGTACAGAAACAAGCGATTAAAACAGCCAGAGCACGTTTACTTATTTACATACCCTCGTAGATAGCAACATTAATTAGTATGATAATACTAAAAGCTTACGCAGTGCAATCAAGCAGTACACACAGGGCATCTCATAAGGTGGTAAAACAGGCTTTTCGCTATGATTTTTCTACTTTCTCAACCTCAATGGTGCATTCGGTTACCAGTGCCGCAAAAGCACCCAGAGCCGCCAGAACCGGGGCTACCAGTATCCCTATCGCCGCCGCTGGTGCTCCAACCGATAGCGGGACCTCCAGTACAATCCGTCCTTCATGCAGCACCCGGACCCTTCTTATGTTGCCTTCACGTATGAGTTGCTTAACCTTGTCAACCAACTGGCTTCCTGATACGGTGAACTTTTCATTAGTAGCCATTGATAACCTCCTTTTTATTTGTCTCCCTGATGCAATTTATATCATTATTAATTCGGTCATAACCCACCCTTATATTAGACGGGCTCCCGTATTATGTCAAGCACTTTACCCCCTGTTGAATAGTTATTCCCCCTGATATATACTGTAGGACATAAAAGGAGGCTGTTTTGCCCGGGAAGGATTTACTGTCAATAAGCGACCTCAGCAGTGAGTATATTGGCTTGCTCATATCAGATGCAGTAGATATGAAAGCTGAGGGTTGGTCTTCTCTGCTTGACAGAAAGACGTTAGCTCTTATATTTGAGAAGCCATCATTAAGGACTCGGGTTAGCTTTGAGGTAGCTATGAGGCAGTTAGGTGGACATACCATCTACCTGTCTCCGGCTGAGGTCGGCTTGGGGAAGCGTGAGTCAGTCCCGGATGTAGCCCGCGTGCTTAGTCGCTACGTAGATGTTATTGCTGCCCGCACCTTTTCTCACCAGACCCTGGAGATTCTAGCCAGATATTCAGCCGTGCCAGTAATAAACGCCCTGTCTGATTTAGAACATCCGTGCCAGGCTCTGGCTGACCTGCTCACTATTTATGAAAAGAAGGGTGAGCTTAGCGGCTTAACCCTGGCTTTTGTCGGCGATGGTAACAACGTTGCGCACAGCCTCATGCTGGCAGCTTCGCTTATGGGAGTGAATTTCAGGATTGCTTCTCCAACCGGTTATACTATCCAGGACAGTCTCTTGCATCTAGCTCGAGACTATGCTGCTACCAGTGGTGCTGAGATATTTTGCACTGAGGAGCCGCATCTAGCCGTTAGTGGGGCTGACGTAGTCTATACTGATGTATGGGCGAGTATGGGGCAGGAAGTTGAGGTTGACCAGCGACGGCAAATATTTACTAACTACCAAGTGAATAATGAACTCTTGTCTTCAGCCAAGGCAGATGCTATACTGATGCACCCCTTACCCGCCCATTATGGTGAGGAGGTGACCGAGGACATCCTAAATAGCCCGCAATCGGTTGTCTTTGACCAGGCTGAAAACAGGATGCACCTGCAGAAAGCGCTACTGGCAGGAATGCTGGGTAGTCTGGAGATACCGCTGACTAGCTTATAAGTGGGGTTGATATGTATATATTAAGAACCATTATCAGTCAGGGCTGGAGTCCAATTCTAATAACAGCATTGGCCATAGCTGGTTATGTATATGGGTGGCCAATCGGAGCCGTAATTCCGGCTCTGGCTATTATCCTGGTCATCGGCTTGGTAGTGGCGGCAACCGGAGCCAAAGAGAAGGAATTAGAGCTTTCATCACTAAGGCTCAAGGAGCTAGCTGGACATTTTAATCGTAGATTTGCTGGCAACTCGTCTCTGTCTATCTTTGCCATTATAGACAGCCTGTTCAATATTGATAATCCCAAACTATGGGACTGGGCACGGGCCTGCGATATGTCACAGCGGGTTTTTAATACCTGGTGCAGTAGCTTTATCGGCAGGGTAGAGAGCGACATCAGAACCAGAAGGCTTACTGTCTACCTGCGCACCTACTTAAATGAGCTGTGGCTGGTAAACAGTCATTATTATGAATTTGTCGAGCAGTTCTATGAGATAGCCGAGAAGGTTGAGATTCCACCAGAAACTATAGACCAGTATAATAGGTTTGTGATGGAATATAACGCCTTCGCTCAAGATTTCAGGGATAGTATTAGTGAGCTGAGGAAGATTGCCAAAACCGAGATTGAGCCCCCCAGCGTAAAGTTTGCTAAAGAGTTACCAGTGGTGAAGTGATTACCTACCTCACCCCCTTGTTCCCCTCTCCCCTTCAAAGGAGAGTCAAAGAGGGGCGAATACGGGGTAAAATCCTCTCTCGTATAACTGACTGTCACCCTGACCCTGAACGCAGTGAAGGGGAAGGGTCTAGATTCTTGGCGGAGTTTACCCTGAGCGAGATTCTTCGGTCGCTTTGCTCCCTCAGAATGACAGCAGGATAAAGGCTGAGGGGTTGGTAAAAAATCTCTGTAGGGAGATATTTGGAGACTGGTGTGAGTAAACCTATTGTGGCTATCGTCGGCAGGCAGAATGTCGGTAAGTCCACCCTCTTAAATCGTATGGCGGGTAAGCCAATAGCTATTGTTGCGAACCTGGCCGGGACAACCCGCGACCGTATATTTGCTGATGTTTCATGGCAGGAGATTGAATTTACCTTAGTTGATACCGGCGGTCTGGAACTAAAGCCACAGTCCACTATCGCTCAGGCAGTTAAGGAACAGGTAGAGGTGGCCATCGCTGAGGCTGATGTTATCACCTTTCTGGTGGATGTTAAGGATGGGGTGCTGCCCAATGACCTAGAAATAGCCGACATGCTTCGCCAGGTAAGCAAGCCTATAATACTGGTGGCTAATAAGGCAGATAATGCCAAACTTGAAACCGAGGCAGTAGAATTCTATAAATTAGGGCTGGGGGAGCCTCTAGCCATAAGCGCCTATCATAACCGGGGCAGTGCTGAGCTACTGGATAAAATTACCTCCGTGTTACCGACCCCCTCACCAGTCGAGGCTGAGCCAGAGGTTATGAAGGTAGCCATTGTTGGCAGACCTAACGTGGGTAAGTCAATGCTATTAAATGCCCTTCTGGGTGGGGAGCGGGCTATTGTTGATGAGGCTCCGGGGACTACCCGTGATGCCATAGATACCCTGCTTGACTTTGATGGGCGAAGTGTGTTACTTATTGATACTGCTGGAATCAGGCGGCGGGGACGGTTAGGGGTAGGGGTAGAGCGATATAGTGTCATCCGTGCCCTGCGGGCTATTGACCGAGCTGACATAGCTTTGCTCGTTCTTGATGCCACTGAGCTGCTTACCGCCCAGGACATGCACATTGCCGGCTATATCCAGCAAGCCGTCAAGGGGATTGTGTTGGTAGTTAATAAGTGGGACCTAGTTGCAAATAAGGACACGACCCAATATAATAGATATATCAGGAGCCAACTCAGGTTTGCGGCTTATGCACCGGTGTTGTATATCTCAGCTAAATTCGGACAAGGGGTAAACGAAGTTATGCCTCAGGTGAGCCAGATATATCAGGAGAGGCTTAAGCGGCTATCTACCGCCGAAGTTAATAATGTGGTTCAGCAGGCGGTAGCCACTCACGGTCCACCACGAACCGGTAGCAAGCAGCTAAAGATTCTATATGCTACTCAGGCTGAGATAAATCCACCAACCTTTGTCTTTTTTGTCAACGATACCAGTCTGATACATTTTTCCTATCAACGCTACTTAGAGAACAAGCTGCGCCAGTCATTCGGCTTCATAGGTACTCCGTGTCGTTTAATCTTCAAAACAAGGGGCGAGTCATGATAATTGCCCAGTTTGCCGGTGCAGTAATAATCGGATACCTTTTGGGTTCTATCCCCTTTGGCGTATTGATAGGCAGGCGAGCCGGGATGGATGTCAGGCAGTATGGTAGCGGCAAGATGGGGGCAACTAATGTGCTCCGGACGGCAGGGAGAAAAGCAGCCGCTACGGTGGCATGCCTAGATGTGCTAAAGGGAATTCTGGCAGTAGTATTTGCTGGATTGATAGTTGGCAAAAGCTATCTAGTGGTGGGTGATTTTGGTCTCGGTATGCTAGTTGCTCAGGTTTTAGCCGCTTCGGCAGCGATAGTTGGACATATTTGGCCGGTATTCCTCAAATTCCGGGGGGGAAGGGGTGTTGCTACCTTCATGGGGGGGCTTATCGCCTTATGCCCGCCAGTAGCACTATTTAGCGGTGAGATTATGATTATTGGGGCCGGCCTAACCAAGTATGCATCACTGAGCTCCATTGCTGGAGTGGTGGGTGCCTATGCTATACTGGTGCCTCTAACCATTATGCATGGCTTCCCCATTGAGTATCTGGCTTATGCTCTGATAGGCACCATAATAATTATTTTTGTGCACCGTGATAATATTACCAGGTTACTAGCCGGCACGGAGCGTAAGCTGGGTGATAAGGCCAACATGAAGGATTCGCCTTCTCCTGTAGTTAGAGAGTCAAGAGTATAGGGTAAGAGATGCCCAGTATTGCTATCGTTGGCACCACTTCTTGGGGGATAGCTCTGGGAATGGTGTTAGCCCATAAGGGACTCAAGGTCAAGCTGTGGGCACGAACCGAGCCAGAAGCTATCAAACTGAGAAATGGCGACCTTAATCCAGCCCTGCTACCCCCAGATATCAGCTTTCCTCCCCAGCTATCTACTACCAGCCTGTTAAGTGAAGCATCAAATAATGCCAAAGCGGTAATCCTGGCTGTGCCATCACCGACCATGCGGCAGAATATAAGATTAGTTAAAGACTACCTCACGGGTTCAATGTTAGTGGTGAGTGGCGCCAAGGGTCTGGAGGTTGGTAGTAACAAGCGCATGTCACAGGTAATTGCTGAGGAGATAGACCCCCGTTTTCACTCTAATATTTGTGTCCTTTCTGGTCCCAATCTCGCTCGTGAGATTCTGTACAACCTACCAGCAGCTACGGTAGTAGCCGCCGAGAATGAAACTACCGCCAGAATAGCCCAGAGGTTATTAACTACTCCTAACCTTTGTGTATTTACCAATACCGATGTCATCGGTGTAGAGCTGGGAGGCGCATTAAAGAATATTATTGCTCTAGGTGCTGGTATGGCTGACGGGCTGGGCTATGGCGATAATGCCAAGGCAGCCTTTATGACCCGAGGGCTGACCGAGATGACCGCTCTTGGAGTTGCCCTTGGCGCCAACCCCCTCACCTTTTCCGGGTTAGCCGGCTTGGGTGATTTAATAGCTACCTGTACCAGCCCGCTAAGTCGCAACCACTATGTAGGAGTAGAGTTAACCAAGGGGCGCTCGCTTGATGACATATTAGGCTCAATGGATAGTGTGGCAGAGGGAGTAAGCACTACCCGTGCTACTTGGAACATAGCTCAACAGCTTGAAATAGAGATGCCCATTACCGAGAAGATTTATCAGGTGCTGTATCAGGGTGTTGACCCTCGCCAGGCAGCCGCTGAACTGATGGAGGCTGAGGTTCGGCACGAGTTAAGCGGGCGAAGGTGGAAGCTGTTTTCCTTTTTCAGGCGCCGAAGACGCTCCTCTTGAGCCTATCTAAACAGTCCCCTCCTTTTTTGGCGAGGTACATCTGCTAAGCCAAAGCTTTTAGCCAACTCCTGAAATAGCTGGCGCTGTTTGTCAGTCAGCTTTTCCGGAGTAACTACCACCAGCGTAACTAGCTGGTCACCACGCCCGTTTCTATGGAGATGGGGGATGCCCTTACCTTTAAGTCGAAAGACTTTACCCGTTTGGCTGCCAGCCGGGATGCCGAGATTAGTTTTACCATCCAAGGTGGGTACCTCAACCTCAGCACCAAGGGCAGCTTGAGTAAAATTGATGGGTAGCTCATAGAGAATATTGTCACCTTCTCGGGCAAAGAACTGGTGCTGTTCCACTAAGAAGGTGATATAAAGATTACCTGAGGAACCGCCCCTCGCCCCGGCTTCACCCTCTCCCCTGAGGCGCATTTGAGAGTCATCTTCAACCCCAGCCGGGATTTTGACCGAGATACTACGCTGTCGCTTCTCCTTGCCCGTACCCCGACACTGGGGACAAGGCTCAGTAATAATCCTACCCTCACCACGACACTGACTGCAGATAGCAACATTAGTGAAACGACCAAAGATGCTCTGCTGGACCCGGCGTACCTGCCCGCTACCATTACAATTGGGGCATCGGCTGGGCTGACTACCTGGCTTACAGCCCACGCCGTGACACAGGGAGCAATTCTCGGTGCGTGATATATTTATTTCCTTCTCACAGCCAAAGGCCGCTTCCTCAAAGGTGATAGTAACAATACAGTGTAGGTCAGCACCTCGTTGCGATGCTTGACGGGTAGCAGTAGCTGCCCCGCCAAAGAAGGCGTCAAAGATATCACCAAAACCGCCGAAGTCGAAGCCCTCAAAGCCTCTGCCAAAAATGCCTTGACCACCACCGTGTCCGAAACGGTCATAGGCAGCGCGCTTGTCACGGTCGGAGAGCACTTCGTAGGCTTCGTTTACCTCCTTAAACTTCTCCTCAGCCCCATCCTGGTGGTTGTGGTCAGGGTGATACTCAAAGGCAAGCTTGCGATATGCCTTCTTTATTTCCTCGTCAGTAGCATTCCTGGCTATACTGAGGACTTCATAATAATCACGTTTTACTGGCATCTTTGTAACCCTATCCCCTTAATCCCCTTCCCCTTGGCAAGGGGAAGGGGAATGATTTATGTAAGAGGGGCTCCGCCCCTCTTTAACTCCCTAAGCAGATTAGATAACGAATTTCGCTACTATCTGCATTATACTTATCGTTAATAAGCACCACCTAAACATTTCTCTTAGAGATTGTTTTGTGGTTAGTATTATATTAAACCTCCTGTTTAACTAAGGGGCTTCGCCCCCTTCAACAATACCTATACCTCGCGGAACTCTCCCTCTACGGTGCCCTCATCCTCCTTGCCTGGAGGTGGCTCACCACCAGGAGCTTCACCGCCCGGAGCCTCACCACCCGGTGGAGGTGGTGGTGGCTGTTGTTGATAGACAGCGGCACCTACTTTTTGCATCGCTTCGTTCAGTTCCTGCATTGCCCGACGAATAGCCTCAGTATCTGTCCCTTGCAGCGCTGAACGCACCGCTGCCACCTTGCTTTCTACCTCCTGATTCAAGTCTGATGATATCTTGTCTTTCTGCTCTCGTAGGGTCTTTTCAGCGGTATAAGCTAAGGTATCAGCAGTGTTACGTGTTTCCACTTCCTCACGCCGCTTGGCATCTTCAGCAGCGTGCATCTCCGCCTCCTTCTGCATCTTCCCCACCTCTTCCTTACTCAGCCCACTGGAAGCGGTAATAGTGATTTTTTGCTCCTTGCCGGTACCCTTATCATGAGCCTTAACACTGAGGATACCATTGGCATCAATATCAAAGCTGACCTCAATCTGAGGCATACCCCGGGGTGCCGGCAGGATGCCATCAAGCATAAACCGTCCCAGTGTCCTGTTATCAGCCGCCATAGGTCTCTCACCCTGGAGAACATGAATCTCCACACCGGGCTGATTATCAGCAGCAGTACTGAAAATCTGGCTCTTAGAAGTAGGTATGGTAGTATTACGCTGGATAAGGGGAGTAGCCACTGCACCAAGGGTTTCAATACCTAGAGTGAGAGGAATAACGTCAAGTAGCAGAACATCCTTGACCTCGCCCTTGAGCACCCCTGCCTGAATGGCAGCACCAATAGCCACCACCTCATCGGGGTTGACCCCTTTATGGGATTCCTTCCCGAAAAATTGTTTCACCTTTTCCTGAACTAGTGGCATTCTGGTCTGCCCACCAACCAGAACCACCTCGTCAATTTGAGCGGCTGTCTTTTCAGCATCGGATAGTGCCTGCTGGCAGGGACCCAGGCTCTTCTCCACCAGGTCCATTACTAGCTGCTCCAACTTTGCCCGGGTAAGGGTGATACTAAGGTGCTTGGGACCGCTAGCATCAGCGGTGATAAAGGGGAGATTTATCTCGGTCTGCTGAACAGTGGACAGCTCACTTTTAGCCTTTTCGGCAGCCTCCTTCAGTCGCTGCAGCGCCATTTTATCCTGCCGCAGGTCTATTCCCTGGTCTCGCTTGAACTCATCGCATAACCAGTCCATAGTTCTCTGGTCAAAGTCATCACCGCCGAGGTGAGTATCGCCGTTAGTTGACTTGACCTGGAAGGTGCCTTCACCTAGCTCAAGGATGGATACATCAAAGGTGCCGCCACCAAGGTCATAGACGGCGATAGTCTCATCCTTCTTCTTATCCAGTCCGTAGGCTAGAGAGGCGGCAGTTGGCTCATTGATTATACGCAACACCTCTAGCCCGGCTATCTTACCGGCATCCTTGGTTGCCTGCCGTTGACTATCGTTAAAATAGGCAGGCACGGTGATTACTGCCTCGGTAACCTTTTCACCGAGGTAAGCTTCGGCATCTGTTTTTAGCTTTTGCAGAATCATAGCTGAGACTTCGGGTGGGCTATACTCTTTATCACCCATCTTCACCTTGGCGTCACCATTGGCGGCCTTGGTTATCTCAAAGGGTAGCAGCTTCCGGTCATATTCCACCGTGGGCTCATCAAATTTACGCCCCATAAGGCGCTTGATGCTGGAGATGGTATTGTCAGGGTTAACGATGGCTTGACGCTTGGCCACTTGCCCTACCAGGCGCTCGCCAGTTTTACTTACAGCTACTATCGAGGGAGTAATACGACCACCCTCGGCATTAGGGATAATCACCGGCTCCCCGGCCTCCATCACCGCTACCGCCGAGAAGGTCGTTCCTAAATCAATTCCTATAACCTTTCCCATCAGTTTAGTCCTCCTTTTCCTCTTCATCGCCCACTACTACCATAGCCGGGCGAATAACCCTGTCATATAACTTATAACCCTTTTGTAGCTCCTCAATAACTACCCCTCCCCTACCCTTACCATACCTCACTGCCTCATGGAGATTAGGGTCAAATGGTTCACCTTGCGCTTTAATCTGGGATAGCCCTTGTGCCTCCAGATTTGCCCAAAGTTTACGCTCAATGAGTTTGATACCATCTACCCAGGTAAATTTGGCCAGTTCACCAGGAAGCGAGGTAAAGGCTCGCTCCAAATCATCAAGAACAGGTAGAAGGCTAAGCATAAGGGTAGCATTGGCAAACTTGGCAATTTCCTCCCTTTCCTGCTCACTGCGCCGCTTATAGTTAATAAAGTCTGCCTGGGCTCTTTGCCAGTTAGCCAGGTTAGCCTCTGCCTTTG
>JABUBP010000660.1_pt1 | contig 10008 bp, 10 predicted proteins | sample 7240331 | NCBI WGS metagenome assembly JABUBP01 (sample SAMN07256347, study PRJNA390944) | subsurface metagenome | isolation source: Methane hydrate marine sediment | place: Pacific Ocean: Eastern North Pacific, ODP site 1244 | collected 2002 | reverse complement strand
TCATACTGCTCACAGCTCCCAATGGCGAACCCTTTTACCCCCTGGATTATTACACCGATCAGAGCCCCGAGTTCAGAATTTCCGAGGTAGTCAGAGAAAAAGCAATCAACCTGACCAGGCAGGAGATTCCCCACCAGCTCTATGTTGAAGTGGCAGATATGGAGATGCACAGCCAGGGCACTCAGCTCTGGGCGCGGATATTCATCTGTGTTGAGCGTGATTCACAAAAGGGAATAGTAGTGGGTAAAAAGGGAGAACTTATTCGCGATATCGGAAAGCAGGCAACGGAAGAGCTGAATGGTCTCTTTCCCTACCAGGTGAAACTCGACATCAGGGTAAAGGTAAGGCCCAAATGGCGAAAGAATGAGCAGCTCCTGAAGAAGCTTATCTCTTAAATGCAACTGCTTCAAAGCATAAAACAGTATATAGAAAAGGGAGATACAATATTCGTTTTTCCCTCTGAAACCGCATCCCGTTTCTGGCTGAAAAGATCTTTCTCCTTCACTCACCGCAGGACATTGAGCCATGAGCGCTTTATTTCCTGGGATCACTTTAAAAAAACCACCTTCAAATATTCTCTTCCCGATTTCCAGCCGGTAAATGAGGCGGCGCAAACCCTTTTCCTCCATCACCTGCTCGCGGAAAACAGTGAAAAAAGCTTTTTCAGGAGCATTATCCCCAGGGAATATGCTGAATACTCCCCTTTGCAGATGACTGCCTTGAGAAAAATCCTGCCCACCTTGAACAGGATCTCAGATATTCCCCCCCTGGAGCAGGGAATAGAAGCAGGCAAAAAGAAAGACCTGCAGCTGCTCCTGGATAAGTATCTCCAGTTCCTTGAGGCGGGCCGCCTTTTTGAACCGGGCTATAGAAAGCCTGGGTTGGAATTCAATAATTTTAATTATCTGCTCTTTTACCCGGAAATACTCGCTGACTTTCAGCATCTCAACAGAAAAGGATGGCTCAGCAACCATCCTGGAATAAAAATCATATCCCTGACTGATGAAGCTCCAGGTCCGCAGCTTAAGCTCACCTCTTTCGAAAATTCAGAAGAGGAACTTACCCGGGTCCTGCTCAAAATCGGGGCGTTATTGGACAACGGGGTAGACCCGGCGGAAATCGCAATCTCTGCTCCCGATTTAGAGCAGCTGGAAAGCCGGCTTCTGCTGCTCTCCAGGCTCCATGAAGTGCCTTTACAGATACACCAGAGTAAACCGGTATTACGCTATCCCCAGGCAAGACTATTCGCTGCCATGAAGGGCTGTATAGACTCAGGCTTCAGCATAGAATCATTAAAAGCCCTGCTGCTTAACCGCGCTGTTCCCTGGAAAAAAGAGCAGCTCAACCGCAAGCTGATCCGCTTCGCAGTTTATTACCGTGTATCCAGGAATTATACCACCCCCGGCGTGAAAATCGATCTGTGGCAGGAAAATATTAACAAGGCATTGGCCTCTTCTGAACCGCAGGGTGGTTTTGAAAGTGCGGAAATAGGGGAGATAGCCGGCTATTTCAAGCGGCTGAAAAACAATCTGGAAGCGATCGCTGAAAGCAAAAATTTTACTGATCTTAAAGAGAAGCTGTTAAGCTTCAGCGATTCTTTTCTTTCCACCGCTGATTTCAGTGAAGATGAGCTCAAGGTTTTCCAATTCTCCCTGAAGGCTTTGAACGAACTGATCACCGCCTCTGCCCGCTGCACCGGCGGCCGGTTTTCCTCCCCCTTTGCAATATGGGTTGCCTATCTGGAGGCGAAACCCTATGCACCGGTCGATCTTCGGCCCGGTATTGCAGTCTATCCCTACCGGCTGGCCGCTACGATCCGTCCAAGGTACCATTTTATTATCAATGCCTGCCAGTCCGCCACTGAACATATAATCAAACCCTATCCTTTTCTCAACATCCATGAGGAGTATAACCTGGCAGATATTTTATCAACCGGAGACTATGACCTCTCCGCCACCTTTATCCGCCTCTATTCCCTGTCCGGAGAAGAGGTGTTTTTCAGTTATGCCCGAAAGTCCTACTCGGGAAACTCTCTGCCTCCCCCTCACTTTGTTACCTCGGGGCTCTGATCGGTGTAATAATCCAGGGGGTAAAAGGGTTCGCCATTGGGAGCTGTGAGCAGTATGACTCCGGCCAGGGACTCTACACCGCTGCCGGTTAGGGCGGAGATTTCATATACCGGCACCTGCTTAAGCTTATCCTTGATCAGCTCCAGGTAATCGTGCCGGTAGTTCTTTACTATATCGATCTTATTTAAAGCGATTATCAGGGGGCCTTTAAACGCGGCCAGCAGCTCCAGCAGCTCTCTCTCTTCTTCACCGGGGCGGCGGCTGACATCCAGGAGGTAGAGCACCTGATCAACATTCTCCAAAGTGGAAAGCAGCAAACCCTTCAGATGGCGGTTGAAACGCTGCTCCGATTGATAGAAGCCCGGAGTATCTACAAAAACCAGCTGCCCGTCTTTAGAGTTGTAGATGCCCTTCACCCGGTTGCGCGTGGTCTGGGGGTGGCTGGAGACAATAGATATTTTTTCCCCGCAAACCTGGTTGATAAAGGTCGATTTTCCGGTCGAAGGTCTGCCCACCAGGGCGACAAATGATGCTTTCATGGCCTAATCGGGAAATCTGGCCGCTATCCGAGCGATTTCTATTTCAGCCTCGCAGAAAAAATCAGTCAGCACGGGACAGAATTGTTTTCCCCTCTGGTCCCTGATTTCCTGAATTGCCCGCTCATGGGTCCAGGCTTCTTTATAGGGGCGTTTACTGGTTAAGGCATCATAGACATCGGCGATTGCCACAATACGGGCGCTTAAGGGTATGTCCTTGCCTGCCAGGGAGTTAGGATAGCCGCTGCCGTCGAATCTTTCATGGTGGTGTAGGGATACAACAGCAGCCAGGGTCAGAAAGGACTGTTCACCGAGTTCCTTGTCGGCTTTGCTTAAAATAGTCCAGCCCCAAACCGTATGCCGCTTCATAATATCCCATTCCTCAGGGAGCAACTTGCCCGGCTTTAGAAGAATGTTGTCCGGCACTGCCACCTTGCCGATATCATGGAGCATACTGGAAATGTAAAGATCGGAAACATAAGAATCACTGATCCGGAAAGTGAAGGGATTTTTTTCGACTACTTTTCTGGCCAGAAGGCCGGCAAACTCACAGATGCGCTGCAGGTGGTTGCCGGTTTCCGCGTCCCTGTATTCAGCCAGGCGGGCCAGGGCTTTTATGGACGAGCTCTGGGTTTTCTGCAAAAGCTCAGAGGCGGCTATAATCCGGTCATTCAGTAATTCCTGAATCTCCAGGGCCTCCCGGTTTTCCCGGTTAAGGCGCACCAGCTCGGTGATGTCAAAGAAGACCCCGAGGATAAATGATTCGGTAATATGCATAATCGAATCGCTGACTTCCAGTAATCTGCCTTCTCCCGTCCGGATCTGCAGTTTATAATTATTTATTTCTTCTTTGTTCCGAATGGTTTGAAATTCTTTTTTCCTCTTTTCCGGTTCGACAAAGAACTCAGCGGAATTGTTCAGATCGGAAAGATTCGGGTATTTTACCAGGTCAAAAAAAGCCTGGTTGGCGTGGATAAATCTGCCGTCCTCTCCGGCTATGTAGAGGGGGAACTTGAAGGTGTCAATCAGCAGCCTTAAGCCCCGCCGTTGTAGACTTGAGAGTTTCTTGATATTTGCTTCAAAAAGTGCATCGGTAAAGGCTTCCAGCCGGTTTATTCTCTCTCTTAGAAAAACTCCCCCCGTTATCTCTTTTAGCTTACTGGCAACCAGATCGATTTCCAGCTTGTATTTTGTCAAATGCTCTGACCGCGCCCTGAAAAGAAGCAGGAAAAGGGGCTTTCCCTCTTCACTTTGAATGATATGACCATATGCCTCCTGTCCTTTAGGGGAGGGGGGAATGGGCCAGTTACTCTCTCTCTCCAATACGTCAAGAGGTACAAAGATATCATTTAGTTCACCGCCGGCTGCTGCTTCATTACCGGCGCGGATGAAAAAAATATCTTTCACTCCCGTAACCCGCTGAAGCCAGTGTTTCAGGGTATCGATCTGTGGCTCTGTATCACTATGTTGTAAGGTAGAGGGGAGCGTTTGCACTATTGGATCGAGGTTATTTCTCTTGTCCATGCTGACTGCATTATTGCCCAGTTACCCTTTAAAATCAATAGACTTCGCTCCTAAATCACTTTGCTGATAGACCCGGCAGGCTTGAAAGGGGCAGCTCTTTCCGTTATCTTTGGATATTCCTTATGAGAAAGAATAAATATCTGCTGCTTTTTTTCACACTGTCTCTCTGTTTAATCTCCTGCCGCGCTTCATTATATAAAGAAACGCGGCTTTCCATGTCCACTCTGGTTACCGTTCTGGTTTCGGGAGCTGCTCAACCCGATTGGCAGGAGCTCTATTCCCGCGCTGAAAATGAGGCTGCTATTTTTGATCACCGTCTGCCGGGAAGCCCGCTTAAAGAGTTGAATGAGGGCGGGAGCCCGGATTTGCCCGCAAAGTTGATCAAGTTGCTGCGGTTGGCCATGGAGATAGCTGAGAAGTCAGGCGGCGCCTTTGATCCCACTATTCTTCCTTTGATCAACCTCTGGAATTTCGATTCCGGCGGCGAGCTGCCCCCTAAAGAAGAGATCCTGGCGGCTCGGAAGATGGTGGATTATCGGCTGGTTAATATCGATGCACAGGGCGCAGTTGAATTACCGCCGGGTTTTGGTTTTGACCTGGGGGGAATTGCCAAAGGTGCTGTTGTTGATGAGATTGCGGATTACCTGAAGGAAGAGGGATATAAGGATTTTCTGATCGATGCAGGGGGCGACATTCTGGTTTCCGGCTTAAAGCGGGGCCGGGAGTCCTGGAGTATCGGCATCCGCGACCCGCGCGGCAAGGAAAAACTTCTCGGTCTTCTCCATCTGGGAGGGAAGGGAGAGACCCGGGCGGTAGTTACTTCCGGGGATTATGAGCGCTATTTTGAATATGAGGGCAAGCGATATCATCATATCCTTGATCCGCACAGCGGTTATCCTGCGGGCAGTTCTATCTCAGTTACGGTTATCGCCGCGACTTGTGCCCGGGCCGATGGACTGGCTACTGCCGCTTTTGTCCTGGGTCCGGATCAGGGGCTGGAGCTGCTGGAGGAGTTGCCGGGTGTTGAAGGAATGATAATAGCTGAAGATATGTCGGGCTCCCGGGAGTACCTGATGCTTGCAACTTCGGCTTTTCCGCTTCCGACCGAAGAACCTGACCCGGCGGGCGGCGAGACAGACTGAGCAAAATTAACCTACTCTAAAGTTTGTTCCAGTATTTGTCATAGAAGAGCGAGAGCCGGCGTCTGGCCTGTTCGGGAATCTGATCCGGACTGGTCATTATAGCATTTGCGGCAGCCTGGCCGCAACAACAGCTTCTTTTTTTCGAGAGCTCTGTTATCATTTCAGGAATTACCAGCTGTATGGTCTCGGTGTTCTTTTTCATTACCTTAATGACCATATCTACGGTAACGCTCTCCTCACTCTCTTTCCAGCAGTCGTAATCGGTAACCATGGCGATCAGCGAGAAACAGATCTCCGCCTCACGGGCGAGCTTTGCCTCGGGAAGAGCGGTCATACCGATAAGCTGGGCTCCCCAGCTTCGGTAGAGCATTGATTCAGCGCGGGTGGAGAATAGCGGTCCCTCCATGCAGACTAATGTACCGCGGGGATGCAGGGAGCTGGAGTGTTTATCAACTACCCGGATAATCGCCTCCCGCATTGCGGGACAATAGGGCTCGGCAAAAGCCACATGGCCCACAACGCCCTGGCCGAAAAAACTATTTTCCCTGCCTTTAGTTCGGTCAATCAGCTGATCACAGATTACAAAATCACCGGGGCGGTACTCTTCAGCCAGAGAACCGACTGCGCTTACAGCAATAATCTGTTCTGCACCGAGTGATTTTAGCGCCCAGATATTTGCCCTATAAGGTATTTCCGAGGGCAGCAGCCGGTGACCGCGGCCGTGGCGTGGCAGGAAGGCTATTGTCTTGCCGCTTATCTCAACTATGGAGATAAGATCAGAGGGCAGTCCGAAGGGCGTGGAAACTTCAATTTGTTCAATGAAGCGGGCATTTTTCATGGCATAGAGCCCGCTGCCGCCGATGATTGCAAAATTGATCTCCATTTTATTCTCCTCAAGAGCTAAAGGATTCAGCTTATTTTTATATTGAAATTTACCTTTTCAATCTATATATTGTAATCCTATGGTAAATCAAAAATACTCAAATGAAAAGGCAGAGGACTCTAAAGAAGGCGAATCTTCTTTGATGCAAAAAATCCTGAAAACCCGGAACATTCTGCTGTCCGGGGAAATCGATAAATCTTTAGCTGAACGCATTATCCGCCAGTTAATATTGCTGGAGGCTGAAAATGACGAGCCCATAAAGGTATTTATCGATTCACCGGGCGGAGACGCAGATGCCGGCTATGCAATTTTCGATATGATGCGTTTTGTTAAACCTCCCGTATATACCATCGGCATGGGACTCGTGGCCAGCGCCGGAGCGATTATTCTTCTGGCCGCACCTAAAGAGCGCCGTCTGGGTCTTCCCAATGCCCACTTTCTCATTCATCAGCCCCTCAGCGGCATGCGCGGAGTAGCTACTGAAATAGAGATACATGCCCATGAATTGGATAAGCTGCGCCAGAGGATTAATGTTCTAATCTCAGAGGAGACAGGGCAGCCGCTGGAAAAAGTGGAAAAGGATACTGACCGGGATTTCTGGATGAATTGCGAAGAGGCCAGGGATTATGGACTCATAGAGCGAGTAATTATCCGGCGTGACGAGCTGGAACAGAAGCAGAAAGCAAAATAAAGCAGTATTCTTTTTGAGAGTAGCGGCAAGCCGCGAACAGGGCAGATCAATAAGCCTCATGCAGGTGTTTGATGACATTTAAGTGCTCTATTATAATAAGCCTCGTATTATTTATTTTCCCCCTCTCTCTATTTTCTGAGATAAAAATAACCATAATGTCCTATAATGTTCATAATCTCTTTGATGATGTGGACAATGGAAGTGAGTATGCTGAGTTCAAAAGAGAGAAGTCAATCTGGAGTACTGAACAGTTTGAAAAGAAACTGCAACATATAGCTCGGGCAATTCGAGAGTCCTGTTTTAAAGGAGCGGATGTTATCGCCCTGCAGGAGGTGGAGAATCTTAATGCCCTCCGGCTGCTGCGGGACCGCTATCTAAGGGGTATGGGCTACAAGTATATGGTTACCGCGCCACAGGAAGGCATTGCCGTGAGGGTGGCCCTGCTGAGCCGTATTCCTATTCGCAAGGTGCTCTGCCACAGCATGGTTGAATGGCAGGGGAGATCCTTGCGTAATATTATGGAGGCTGAGCTTGAATATAAAGGAAACACTTTTTTTATTTTCAACAACCACTGGAAGTCAAAGTCAGGCGGCGTGCGTCCAACTGAACAGGCTCGTTTGTCTGCTGCTTCAGTAATTCTGCGGCGCATCGGGTCCATTCTGGAAGAAAGGCCGGATGCGGATATGGTGATTCTTGGTGATCTTAATGAAAATATCGAGGAATACCTGGAAGTGAGGGGTGGAGTAAGCAGCGGTGGTTATCAGACAGCCCTGATTCCTATGGCTGCACCATTTGAGGAAAGCTATGTTACCAGCAGCATCTTTTTAGCAGACCGGCCTGAGTCTGCCGGTCTCTTTAACGGCAGACTTGTTTTCTATGAACCCTGGTATGAGCTTGATCCGCAGGAGCAGGGAAGCTATCTCTATCAGGGAAGATGGCAGACCCCGGATCACATCCTGCTTTCCGCGAGCCTCTTTGACGGGCAGGGGCTGGTATATCAGCCGGGGGATTTTAAAGTAGAAAGATCGGATTTTTTGCTTAAATGGGTATGTTCTGATCATCTGCCACTGATCATTATCTTAAGAATTTCAGGAAATGAAGAGGGGTAAATGGAGTACAAATCAAAAGAAGCTTATTATCGTGATCTATCAAAGCGAGCAGCTCTGCCGGAAGGTTTTCTCTGCTCTACCCTGCCGATTGAGTTTATGCCTGCTGAAAAACCAGGCAAAGCGAAAATGAACCTTTCACTTATATTTTTAGAAGAGGCGACAAAAAATTTCGGCGCCTGCTTTACCAGTAACAGTTTCCCCGGTGCTCCGGTGTTAATCGGCAGAAAGCGGCTCTCCGGAGAATCGATCAGGGGGGTGCTGATCAATAATAAGATAGCCAATGTAGGGGTGTCGGGAGGGGTGGATGATTCCCTGGAGCTGCTCGCTGAGCTGGCCGGTCATATTCCCTGTGCATCTGAAGCTCTACTCTCTGCCTCAACAGGAATAATCGGCTGGCGCCTGCCGGTAAAAGAGATGAAAGCGGCACTTCCGGAGCTAGCAGCCGGCCTCAGGCCCGGTTCGATACTGCCTGTTGCCGAGGCTGTTATGACCACCGACACATTTGCCAAAATAAGAAAGGTCAATGCCGGTTCGGGGAGTATAGTGGGGATCGCCAAAGGTGCCGGCATGATCGAACCCAATCTGGCTACCATGCTGGTCTTTATTATGACCGATCTGCATGTAAAGCGTGAGGAGCTCAGGTCCACGTTCAGCCGCTGTGTGAGCCGAACCTTTAACCGCATTACTATTGACGGCGACCAGTCTACAAGTGACATGGCTCTTATCTTAAGTTCCGGGCTCAAGGGTGCGGTGGGAGCTGAAAAATTTGAAGAGGCACTATTTTCTCTATGCAGCAAGCTCGCTGCCGATATCGTACGCAGCGGCGAGGGCGTGGCACACGTCATACACCTGAAGCTGGTCAGTGAATTGCCTGAAAAGATTGTTCTTGGGGCGGGGAAAAACCTGATCAACTCTCCCCTGGTAAAAACAGCTGTTTACGGCAATGATCCAAATGTAGGCAGGATATTAAATTCGCTTGGAGATTATCTGGGGAATAGCGGCGTAGCTATAGATAATGAAAATTTATCTGTGCACCTTGGGGGAATCGAGATCTATGCTAATGGTGGTTTCTGTCTGGATAGCGACAAAGAAGAAAAATTATCGCATTATTTAAAGGAGTGTTCCTTTGAACCTGCGGTCAAGGGCTATCCGCAGCATGAGCGTTCAGTTGAGCTGGAAATCCTTTTGGGAAAGGGAGGCAGGAGTTATGAATTTCTGGGCGCTGATCTATCTTTTGAATACATCAGGGAAAACGCGGAATACCGCAGTTAATCCGGGGGTAAGCAGTAATGTCTGGAGAGGAAATTCCGGTTAACGCTCGCGATAGATAATTCTACCGCGGGTAAGGTCATAGGGTGAAAGTGCTACTTTAACACGATCCCCTGGGACAATTCTGATATAGTGCTTGCGCATTTTCCCGCACAGATGAGCCAGAATGAGGTGACCGCTTTTAATCTCAACGCGAAACATGGTATTGGGCAGCGATTCTTTTACCACGCCCTCAACTTCAATCGCCTCTTCTTTTGCCAATATAAACTCCTCGGATTTAAAAGATATTATGGCAATAGCTATTTTTTGTCAACCGGTTGACAATTTTATCTTTTTAGTACAAATTGTTCTACTTAGAAAAATGAAGGGTACTTTGGGGGCTATAGATGGATAATGAGTTTATAGACAAGATAAAAAAATTTCTGCTGGAGATGAAAGAGAGTATCCTGGCGAATCTTGCTTCGGAAAGTAATGAGTTCCGGGAACTGCTGGAGGATATGGATCCAAAGGACATGGCGGATATAGCTGCTGACGATTTGGACCGTAAAACCCTGGAGGCTCTGGGGGTCAAGGAAATGAACCGGTTAAGGGCAATTGAAGCCGCCCTGGGCAGACTGGAAAACGGCCATTTCGGGGTATGCCTGAGTTGCAGCAAGAAAATACCCCGGGAAAGGCTTGAAGCCATACCCTATGCTGTTCTCTGTATAGATTGTAAGTCCTCCGAAGAGAGGCGCAATCGCTAAAAAAGGTAATAGCCCCCTGTAGAATTCCGATAATCATAAACG
>JABUBP010000659.1_pt1 | contig 10013 bp, 8 predicted proteins | sample 7240331 | NCBI WGS metagenome assembly JABUBP01 (sample SAMN07256347, study PRJNA390944) | subsurface metagenome | isolation source: Methane hydrate marine sediment | place: Pacific Ocean: Eastern North Pacific, ODP site 1244 | collected 2002 | reverse complement strand
GGCGGCTCTCCTGCTCGGGCGAGTGATCGTGCTTGTAGGCCGGCGTCGGCATGATCGGGCAGATCACGGCATCGTACTGCTTGAACAGCTCGCGCCATTGCGCACGCAGCCGCGCGCGAGCTCCGTCGGCGATCACCCAGTCGCGATGGCTCAGCACAATGCCGCGCAGCCGCTCCGCTCCCAGGCGGGTGTCGCTGGGCGGCAGCGTTTGCACGGCAGCCTGCGCGCCGGCATAGACGTCGGGCGGGAACGATGCAGCCAGAAACGACATCAGCATGCGCATGTAGAGCCGCGTGGAATCGGCGAAGTCGGGCAGCAGCGCCGAATGACGCTCGATCTTGACGCCGGCCTTGCCGAGTCCCGCGGCAAGCGCCTCGATGGTGCCGCGTATCACCGCATCCGTCGGCATCACGGGATCGGTGTCGATGATCACGACACGAAAATCCTTCAGCGCCGTGTGACGCGGCGCCGGCAGTTCGAGGCGATAAGCCTTGCCTGCCTCCAGCGGATCGGGACCCGCCATCACATCGAGCAGCAGCGAAAGATCGGTGGCACAGCGCGCCATCGGGCCGATCACGGCCAGATCGCGGTCGAGCGGCAGCGGCGGCAAGGGCGGCGGTGTGTGGCCGCGCGAAGGCACCAGTGCGTAGGTCGGTTTGTGTGCATAGACGCCGCAATGGAAGGCCGGCACGCGCAGCGAGCCGCCGATGTCCGAGCCGAGCGACAGCGGCCCGTAGCCGGCCGCCAGCGCCGCCGATGAACCGCCGGAAGAGCCGCCTGGTGTGCGGCCGAGATCCCAGGGGTTGTTGGTGACGCCGTAGAACTCGTTGTAGCTCTGCCAGTCGCCGAGCCCGAGCGGCACGTTGGTCTTGCCGAGGATGACGCCGCCGGCGTCCTTGACGCGCGTGATCGACAGCGCGTCCTCGCTCGCCACGAAATTCTTTTGCTGCGGGATGCCCCAGGTCGTGGGCAGGCCGGCGATGTTGTAGGATTCCTTCACGGTGAGGGGAATGCCGAGCAGCGGCTTCCTCTCGCCGCGCGCCAGCGCCGCATCGGCCTCGCGCGCCGCCTGCAGGCCGCGCTCGAAATCGCGCACGCAAATCGCATTGATCTTCGCATCGTGCCGCTCGATGCGGGCGATGGCGTCCCTGACCAGTTCCACGGCCGAGACTTTCTTCGCGGCCAATGCGGCCGACAGGTTGAAGGCGGTCTCGAAGCTCCATTGCGACTTGGCCAAGGCGTTCTCCTGCTTCTTGTTGCGGCCCATGATGCGCAGTTTGCGCGACGCTCGCAAGGCGGGCGGCTACGATCAAATCATCGTGCGGATGCGTGCGCGGGTTGTAGCTGTCGCGCGTACCCGCCGCTTGACAGGAATTGCTAGGCCCCGCCGATCAATATTCCGACCGCGAGCACGATGACGCCGCCGAGCACGATCTGGAACACCGCCTGCAGGAACGGCGTGTCCATGTAGCGCGCACGGATGAAGGCGATCGCCCAGAGCTCGAAGAACACCACGATGCAGGCGATGGCGGTCGCGATCCAGAACGCATTCGGCCAGGAGTCCGGCACCAGATAGGGCATGGTGTGGCCGAGACCGCCAAGCGTCGTCATCGCCCCGCACGTGATGCCGCGCAGCCAGGGCGAGCCGCGCCCGGTCAGCGAGCCGTCGTCGGACAAGGCTTCGGCAAAGCCCATGCTGATGCCGGCGCCGATCGAGGCGGCAAGGCCGACGAGGAAAGTCTGCCAGTTCTGGTGCGTGGCAAACGCCGCGGCAAACAGCGGCGCCAGCGTCGAGACCGAACCGTCCATCAGGCCGGCGAGGCCCGGCTGGACATATTGCAGCACGAACATGCGGCGGCGCGTGCGGTCCTCCGCCGCGCGAACGTCCGGCTTGAGTATCTCGTCGGTCAGCTTGCTGGCGAGGCTCTCGTGGCCCTTCTCGATCTCCGCGAGATCGCCGAGCAGCTTGCGCACGTGGACGTCCTTGGCGTGTTCGGCGGCCCTGGCGTAGAAGCGCTCGGCCTCGAACTCCATCGTCTCGACTTCCTTGCGGATGGTGTCGAGCGACAGGTTCTTGGTAAGCCAGATCGGCCGGCGGCGCAGGAACCCCTTGACGTCCTGGCGGCGGATCGGCGGCAAATTCGGTCCGAAGCGCTGCTCATACATCTCGAGCAGCATGTGGCGATGGCGCTTTTCCTCGTCGGCCATCTCTTCGAAGAGCTTCGCCGAGTCCGGATAGCGCTCGGCGAGGTCCTCGGCAAAGCTCATATAGATGCGGCTGTCCTCTTCTTCCGAGGAGATCGCGACAGCCAGCACTTCCCGCTCGGTGAGATCTGCGAAACTCTTCACAACGGCCCCTCAAGCAATTTAGAATAATTCTAAATTGTATATAGGGCCGCCAAAATCCCCGGTCAATCGTCAGCCGCCGGCACGCGCCTTCTTCAGGAAATCCAGCAGGAGGCGGCTGACCTCGGCCGGTTGTTCCTGCTGCACCCAATGGCCGGCGCCGTCGACGAGATGGCAGCCGATCATGTCAGTGCAGGCCTTGGTCTGCATCGCCTCGTATACCCCGGGCCGCTGATAGGTGCCCCAATCCTGCTTGCCGGAGATGAAGGCCGAGGGGATGTCGATGGTGCGGCCGGACCAGGTCTGCAATTCCGGCACGAACGCGCCCGAGGTGCCGCAGCGATACCATTGCAGGCCGCCCTGGAAGCCGTTGCGCTCATACTCGGCGGTGTAAACCGCAAGCTCGCTGTCGGGCAGCCATGTGTTCGCAGCGATCTCGGCGGCAGAAGGCATTTCATGCGCCACCGTGGCCGCCATGTCCTCGGCGAGATCCATGATGTAATAGGTCGGCAGTTTCGCGAGCTCCCCCGCCGACCACGATTTTAGCGGATAGGGCGCGTTGGCTTTCCAGTCGGCGCTCTTGTGGTGGTAGTAGGCGCGCATGAAATCGTGCACGCCCTGCGGCGCGCGGTGCATGTCGTTGTTGGCTGGCCGCGTCGAGTAGTACCATTGGTAATGCTTGCGCGGCCGCGGCAGCGCGGCGAGTTCGCGATGCACGGGGTCTTCGGTCGCGGGTTTGGCGGGGCCGTCCGCGGTGTTGAACGGCAGCGACGGCGTGCCGCCGAACGGCGCGCTCATCATCGCGACCGAACGGAATACGTCGGGCCGGATCAGCGCGCACCACGCCGCGACCGAGCTGCCGAAATCATGACCGATCACGGCATCGACGCAGCGATAGCCGAACGCGTGCACGAGGCCGAGCGCATCGCGCACCAGATTGGGCAGCCGGAACGAGGCGAGGTCGCCGTCATAGTCCGCATCCCACCCGGTGGTGCGGCCGTAGCCGCGCTGGTCCGGCGCGATGACGTGATAGCCGGCCGCAGCCAGCGTCGGCATCACCTTGCGCCAGCTGAATGCCAGCTCGGGAAAGCCGTGCAGCAGCAGCAGGCAGGGCCGGCCTTTGGTTTCGAAGCCCGCCTCCAGCACATGCATGCGCAGGCCGTTGATCCCGTCGACGTAGCGCGAACGGATGGTTGGCGGGAGCGGGAGATCGGGGAGGGAAGCCATGCTAATTCCTTCGTCATGGCCGGGCAAAAGCGCGAAGCGCGTCTTCGCGAAAGTCCCGGCCATCCACGTTCTTGTTGGCGAGATTTTAAAGGCGTGGATGCCCGGGACAAGCCCGGGCATGACGCAGGGATTGGGATCGGCAGAGCGGGGTTTGAACCTCTGCCCCTCCGGAGCCGTCTAACGCAGCAACCCTCTCGAAGGATGCATGACGCATGCGTTGGCAGGCAAACGCCGTATTCCGCGGCTGGTACACGCGCTTCTGCGCCGTGGCGGCGGCGAGTCTGTTGTTTTCCTCCACGGTTCACCCGGGGGAGATCGACGATTTCACCCGGAACATGCCGCGCGGCTTCGTCGGCGAATTCAGCTGGGAAGGCGATCCGACGGTACAGAACGTCGTCATCACCCTGGATTCCGTGCGCGCTCTGAACGGGCAGAATGCCGAGGCGTTTGGCTGCGGCAGTTACGAGGCCGGCAGCAACGTGACCAAGATCAAGGTGCGGATGTTCGTCCGGTTGCCCGACCTGGATGTCGAGATCCTCGAGCTGGCGCCGGAAGGCAACAGCTCGTTCGAGACCGGCGGCAGCCATCGCGGCAGGCTGTCCAGGGATTTTCAGCGCATCGACACCGAGTGGACGACGACGTCATCAGGCCAGCGCGGCGAGCTGCATCTGCGCGCACTGCCGTCCGTCACCTGCGCGCCGGCGTCGGCGACGTAAGCCTTACGCCTTCGCTGCTTTCGGCCAGTATTTGTCGCGCAGATGGCGCTTCACCAGCTTGCCGGTGGGTGTGCGCGGCAGCTCGGCCTCGAAGTCGATGCTCTTCGGGCACTTGATCGGCGACAGATGCTTGCGGCAGAACAGGATCAGTTCGTTCTCCAGGTCCTTGCCGGCTTTTGCCATGTCGTGCGGCTGCACCACGGCCTTCACCTCTTCGCCCATCTCCTCGTTCGGCACGCCGAATACGGCGACGTCGGAGACGGCAGGATGCGTGATCAGCACGTCCTCGGTCTCCTGCGGGTAGATGTTCACGCCGCCGGAGATGATCATGTAGCTCTTGCGGTCGGTGAGGTAGAGAAAACCTTCCGCGTCGAGATAGCCGACATCGCCGAGCGTCGACCAGCCCTTGGCGTTGTAGGCGCGCTTGGTCTTGTCGGGATCGTTGTGATAGCTGAACACCGGCGCGTCGGCGAAATACACCGTGCCGATCTCGCCTGTGGGCCGCTCCTCGTCGTTCTCGTCCAGAATCTTCACCTTGCCGACCACGGCGCGGCCCACGGTGCCGCGATGGCTGAGCCATTGCTGCGAGGTCGACACCGTAACGCCGTTGCCTTCGGAGCCGGCGTAATACTCGATCAGGATCGGCCCCCACCATTCGATCATCTTTGCCTTGACATCGACCGGGCAGGGCGCCGCGGCGTGGATCGCGCCCTTCAGGCTCGAGACGTCATAGCGGGTTCGCACTTCCTCCGGCAGTTTCAGCATGCGCACGAACATGGTCGGCACCAGCTGCGACTGCGTGATCTTGTACTTCTCGACCAGTTTCAGAAATTCCTCGGCGTCGAAATGCTCCATGATGACCGAGGTGCCGCCGAGGATGGTCACCATCATGTTGAAGCGCAAGGGAGCCGCGTGATACAGCGGCGCCGGCGACAGATAGATGCTGTCGGCGTTCACGCCACACATGTCGCCACAGAGAACCTTCAGGAACTGGTTGGGCACGTCGATCCTGTTGCCCTCGAAATCCTTCTTGATGCCCTTCGGCCGGCCGGTGGTGCCGGAAGAATAAAGCATGTCGTAACCGGCGACCTCGTCCGCGATCGGCGCCTTCGGCTGCGCACCCGCTTCCTTGTCCCAGGAGCGGAAGCCGGCCTCCGGCTCGTCCATCATGTAAAGGATCGGTCCGCCCTTCTGGCCGACCAGGCCCTTCACCTGCTCGAAACATTTCGGCGTGGTGATGAAGACCTTCGCGCCGCAATCCCTGACGATGTAGTCGATCTCGTCCTGCGTCAGGTAACGGCTGATCGCGGTGTAATACAGCCCCGAGCGCTGCGCCGCCCAGCAGATCTCCATGAACGCGAGACGGTTCTCCATCAACAGCGCGATGTGGTCGCCGGCCTTCAGGCCGAGCGCGCGGAACAGCTGCGCGCCCTGGTTGGAGAGCTCGTCGAGCTCGCGATAGGTGATCGCCTTGCCTGTCCCCGCCATCTGGTAGGCGATCTTGTTCGGATGCGTGCGGGCGTGGACGGTCGGGTGGGTCATTGGTGTTTCCTCAATAAGAAAATGGCGAGCAGGAAGCGCACTTCCTGCCCGCCAGTCGGCAACAGCTTTTTCTTGTTTTTACAGCCGTTCGACGATGGTGACGTTGGCCATGCCGCCGCCTTCGCACATGGTCTGCAAGCCGTAGCGCTTGCCGCGCGCCTGCAGGGCGTTGACCAGCGTGGTCATCAGCTTGGTGCCGGAGCCGCCAAGGGGATGGCCGAGCGCGATCGCGCCGCCATTGACGTTGAGGCGGGCCGGATCGGCGCCGGTGGTCTTCAGCCATGCCGTCGGCACCGAGGCAAAAGCTTCATTCACCTCGAACAGGTCGATATCGCCAATCTTCATGCCGGCCTTCTCCAGCGCGCGCTTGGTGGCGGGCAGCGGCGCTTCCAGCATGATGACGGGATCGCCGCCCATCATGGTCATGTGGTGGATGCGCGCCATCGGCGTGACGCCGAGCTGCTTCAGGCCCTTCTCGTTGACGACCATCACGCCCGAGGCGCCGTCGCAGATCTGGCTGGCGGAGGCCGCGGTGAGCTTGCCGCCTTCCGCGATCAGCTTGACGCCCTTGATGCCGTCGATGGTGGCGTCGAAGCGGATGCCCTCGTCGATATTGTGCGTGTCGGTCGAGCCGTCGGCGCGGGTGATCTGCAGCGGCACGATCTCGTTCTTGAACGCGCCGGCCTGCGTGGCCGCAATCGCGCGCTGGTGGCTCTGGTAGGAATATTCGTCGAGCTCATCCTTGGAGAGCCCGTACTTCTCCGCCATCATTTCGGCGCCGGTGAACTGGGAGAACACGATGTTCGGATATTTCGCCTCGATACCCGGGCTCTTGTAGTGGCCAAAACCGTTCTTGGCGGGCAGCGACGACGCAAGGCCCATCGGCACGCGGGTCATCGATTCCACGCCGGCGGCGATCACGATGTCCATGCTGCCGCTCATCACGGCCTGCGCCGCGAAATGCAGCGCCTGCTGCGAGGAGCCGCACTGGCGGTCGATCGAGGTGCCGGGCACGCTCTCCGGCAGCTTCGATGCCATGATGGCGTTGCGCGCGACGTTGGTGGACTGCTCGCCCGTCTGCATCACGCAGCCCATGATGACGTCTTCGATCTGCGCAGGGTCCGCACCGGTGCGATCGACCAGCGAATTCAGCACCTGCGCGGCGAGATCGGCCGGATGCCAGCCGGCGAGACGGCCTCCCTTGCGTCCGCCGGCGGTGCGGGCGGTGGCGACGATATAGGCCTCGGCCATGAGCGTTACTCCCTGATTGTTCTGGATTGGGTTTCGAAGTTGGCGCGGATTTAAGGGACCGGACCGGTCTTAGTCAATCGATCAATTAACTCTTGAGTGCGACCCACGCATGCGCTTATGTGCGGCCCGAAGTCAGCGGGAACAGGCAAGGACCGCAGTTGAATACCAGCGTACCGACCAGGGCTCTGACCGGCAAAAATCCCACCGCGGAAAAATTGCTGATCGCCGCGAGCGAGTTGATGATCGAGCGCGCCTCGATCGAGGTGTCGCTGTCGGACATCGCGCAAAAATCCGGCGTCAACGCCGCGCTGGTGAAATACCATTTCGGCAACAAGGACGGCCTGTTGCTGGCGCTGCTGGCGCGCGACGCCGCCACCGAAATGTCCCAGCTCGAATATCTGCTGGCGCAGAAGATCACGCCGACGGCGAAGATGCGGCTGCATATCGGCGGCATCATCCGCGCCTATCACCAGTTTCCCTACATGAACCGCCTGATTCATTATCTGCTGCATGAGAGCAGCGCGGAGGCGGCCGACGAAGTCTCGAAATTCTTCGTGGCGCCGCTACTGGATTTTCATCGCCGGCTGCTCGCCGAGGGCATCAAATCAGGCGAATTCCGCAAGATCGATCCGGTGCTGTTCTACACCAGCCTGATCGGCGCCTGCGATCACCTGTTCTTCGGCCGCCACGCCATGTCGCGCGCGGTCGGCGTCGGTCCGGTCACGGAAGAAGTCTGCCGCGAATACATCAAGCACATGGAAGCGCTGATCCTCGGCGGCATGCTCGCGCCTTCAAAGGCGGACGCCGCCGCCGGATAAGTCTGCAAGTTCGAGTTCAAGTCCAGAGAAGAAACGCCCAAGGAAAGGTTGTTACGATGCAATTGAAAGACGTTGCCGTTCTCATCACCGGCGGTGGCTCCGGTCTCGGTGCCGCTACCGCCCGCGCCATGGCGGCCAAGGGCGCCAAGATCGGCGTGATCGACCAGAACAAGGAAAACGCCGAGAAGGTCGCGGCCGAAGTGAAGGGCATTGCCCTCCACGCCGACGTCACCGACGAGGAAGCGATCAAGAAGGCGATCGCTGCCGCAGAAGCCAAGCACGGCATCGCCCGAGTGCTGATGAACTGCGCCGGCATCGGCGGTTCGCAGCGCGTGGTCGGCAAGGACGGCGTGTATCCGCTCGCCAAGTTCGTCCGCATCATCAACGTCAACCTGATCGGTACCTTCAACGTGCTGCGCCTGTTCGCCGAGCGCCTCGCGACGGCACCGCCGATCGGCGAGGAACGCGGCGTCGCGATCAACACCGCGTCCGTCGCGGCTTACGAAGGCCAGATCGGCCAGATCGCCTATTCTGCGTCGAAGGGCGGCGTGGTCGGTCTCACACTGCCCGCCGCGCGCGACCTCGCTTCCCTCAAGATCCGCGTCAACACCATCGCACCCGGCCTGTTCCTGACGCCGCTGCTGATGGGCCTCAACGAGGAAGCCCGCAAGAGCCTCGGCGCCCAGGTGCCGCATCCGGCCCGCCTCGGCGATGCCAGCGAGTACGGCAACCTCGCGGTTCACATCGTCGAGAACCCGATGCTCAACGGCGAAACCATCCGCCTCGACGGCGCGATCCGCATGGCGCCGCGCTAGTCGCTACGCTTCTTCCCTTCTCCCCTTGTGGGAGAAGGTGGCGCCTCACGAAGTGAGGCGACGGATGAGGGGTTCTCTCCGGTTGGCAACCCCTCACCCCATTGAATGTAAGGCGCTGCCGGTGCTGCCCTCTCCCACAAGGGGAGAGGGCGCAGCAACTGGCATCGCGAGCGCCAAACGCGCAGGGAGTGTTCAGTGTCTCAACCACTGCTGATCGAACACCATGACGGCGCCGACTGGGTGACGCTCAATCGCCCGGCCAGCCTCAACGCGCTCGATCCCTCCCTGATCGACGCACTCAACAGCTATTTCCAGGGCCTGCAGCGTAACCGCGACACCCGCGTCGTGGTGCTGAAGGGCGCCGGCGCCTCGTTTTGCGCCGGGCTCGATCTGAAGCACGCCATGAAGCGCCGCGCCGGGCAGCAGGAGCCGCCAGGCGTCACCGAGTCGCTCGACTCGCAGCGGCGCATTGCCGACATCGTCATGCTGATGCGGCGCTGTCCGCAGCCGATCATCGCTCTGATCCAGGGCGCGGCGGCCGGTGGCGGCTTCGCGCTGGCGCTCGCGGCCGACATCCGCATTGCCGCCAAGGGTGCGCGCATGAACTGCGCCTTCATCAAGCTCGGGCTCGGCGGCTGCGACATCGGCACCAGCTATTTTCTGCCGCGCCTCGTCGGCGTTTCCGTCGCCTCCGAATTGATCCTCACCGGCCGTTTCATCGGCGCCGAGCGCGCGCTGGCAGTCGGGCTCGTCTCCGAGCTCGTGGACGATGCAGCCGCGCTCGATGCTGCGGCGGAACCTTACGTCGATGCGATGCTGACGGCGTCGCCGGTGGGCTTAAGGCTGTCCAAGGAATGCCTCAACATGGCCGTCGATGCCGGTTCGATCGAGGCCGTGATTGCGATGGAAGACCGTAACCAGGTGCTGTGCAGCCGGTCCGAGGATTTCGGCGAAGGCATCAGGGCCTTCCTCGAAAAGCGAAAGCCTGTCTATATCAGGCGCTGACACCAAGAACGGATAAGAAAAGAATTCCGGGAGACGCAAAATGAGTGGGAGTGCAGCGGCGGTGCTGACCAAGCCGGCCTTTCGCAAGATCGAATGGCTGCCGCGCGACATCGATGTCGAGCGCCGCTCGGATGGCGTCATCGTCCTGAAGTCGCGCATCCCGCTGCAAGCGTATGAGAAGCATATCCCGGCGTCGCTGGCGAAATGGGCCAAGCAGGCGCCTGATCGTACCTGGCTCGCCCAGCGCGGCGGTCCCGAACGGAACTGGCGCAAGGTCTCCTACGGCGAAGCCA
>JABUBP010000658.1_pt1 | contig 10027 bp, 9 predicted proteins | sample 7240331 | NCBI WGS metagenome assembly JABUBP01 (sample SAMN07256347, study PRJNA390944) | subsurface metagenome | isolation source: Methane hydrate marine sediment | place: Pacific Ocean: Eastern North Pacific, ODP site 1244 | collected 2002 | reverse complement strand
GTCTGCGTCGGGTCGCTTGCCTCCAGCATCGTCATCGCCCTCGGGGCCGATGTGCTCCTGGACATCTACCAGCAGGATCCGACCCTCGGGATCGGCCTCCTTGTCGGGATCGTCGTCGCCGTCCTGGCCGGGTTCGTAGGATGGCGGATGCGCGACAAAAGGCTCAGGGAACGGGTGCACCGGTGACGGTGAATCTGTCGCTGTCGTCCTCTTCTGGCATACCGGGGCCTGCTTTCTCTCCCTGGCTAAACCACCCGCTCCGTCTCCGGCGTGGAGGGCTCTACCGCAGGCTGCGGTGTGCGGGACAGCGGCAATTTCGCATGCCTTAAATCTCCGGGCCTCCTTTTTTCCCTATCAAGGGACTTGATGAGTTCGCAACTATACCCATGGATCGTCGCCGTTGCGGCGGTGCTGGTCGCCGTCGGCGCCGGTTTTGCGGCGCTGAACCAGCCTGCGGCGGCGCCTGCCTCCGGGACCGACGAAGAAGCGGCGGCGCTCCTTATCCGCCTGCAGTCTGAGATCACTACGGCGCTCGAGGCCCTGGACGGCCGTCTGGCGTACACCGCGTTCGACCTCGGGAAGACAAGCCTCAACGACGCCGCCGCCCGCGGGATTCTCGTGAACCTCTCCGCCACCGACCCGTCAATCGTCGACTGCGTGGCCGTCGACGCGGGAGGCACGATCGTCGCCGCCGAGCCGGCGGCGTACCACGGCGCCGAGGGCGCGGATATCTGGGGCCAGGACCACGTCCGGCACATCCTGGCAACGAAACTGCCGATCATGAGCGAGGTGATCACGGTCGCGGAGGGGTTCCCGGCGGCGGTCATCGCCACGCCGATCTTTGCGGACGACACTGACGGGAGCCGGTTTACCGGGTTCGCCGCCGTCGTCTTCCGGCCGGAGGATCTGATCGCCAACGTCGCCGGGCCGGCGACGAACGGCACCTCCTGCCAGGTGATGGTCGTCCAGACGGACGGGCGGGTGCTCTACGACACCGACCCGGCCCAGATCGGGAGGATGACGTTCGAGGACCCGCTCTACGCGGACTACCCCGACCTGCAGGATGCTGCCCGCCGGGTCACGGCCGAGCGCTACGGCACGACCGTCTACGGGTTTGTCACCGATGGCGGGAGGTCGGTGCAGAAGGAGATCTCCTGGACGACGGCCGGACTCCACGGGACCGAGTGGCGGGTGGCGGTGATCCGGGAAGTTGGGTGAGGGGCACAATCTTCCAGAGATATCCCTGATGAGCACCTGGAAAGTGCCGGAACCCCTCACGCACCCGCTCTTCCGTCTCCCCGCGGTCGCCCCGGCACGGCATCCACCTCCCGGAGCAGGAAAGAGAACGCCGCTCCTTCTTCAGAGTGGCCCGGCACCCGGTCTTCCACCCAGATCCTGCCGCCGTAGCGGTCGATGATGATCCGGACCAGGTAGAGCCCGAGCCCCTCGCCCACGCCCCGCTGCTGCTTCTCGTAGCGGTGGAAGATCTCCTCTTTCTGGTCGTCCGGAATGCCCCGGCCGGTATCCGCAACCGTCACCCGGAGAAACCCTCCCTCCTCCGCCTTGACCCGGATGGTTACGGCGACGCCGGGACCCCCGTGTTTTATGGCGTTGCCGATCAGGTTCGTGAAGACCTCACAGAGGAGGTCGTCGGCAAGGATCTGCCGGGGAGCGCCCTCGTAGCGGATGGGGATATCCGGGAAGTGGGCGATCTCCGCCCGGATGACTGCGTCGAGGTCGGTCGGCCGGAGCCCGGGTGGTCCGGAGTGGATCCGCCGGATCTTCCACTCGGTCCCGAGGATCTCGATGCTCTTGTTGATGCTCCGCTTCAGGTTTTCCACGTACCCGGCTGCCTCCCCCTCCACGGAGTCGATGAGTAACTCGGCATACAGGTTCGAGACGTTCTCGGTGTTCCCGATGTCGTGGGTCAGGATGTCGAGATAGAGGTTCGCCTCCTGGTGGGCGGACTCGAGATCCCGGTGTACCCGGGCGAGCTCGGTGGCGTGGCGCCTGATTGCCTCCTCCGTCCGCCTGCGCTCGGTGACGTCGCGGACGATCCCCCCCCGGAAGAGCGGCCGGCCAATCGAGTCGGAGATCACCGTGAAGTGGTCTTCGAGCCAGCGGTATTCCCCGTCTTTCGCCCGGAACCGGTACTCAAGGAGCCCCCATCCCGAGGAAACCGAATCGCGAAGTTCCGCTTCAACCAACGGGCGGTCGTCGGGATGGATGCGGTTCATGACCTCTCCGAGGCTCATCGCGCTCATCTCCTCCGCGGTGAAGCCGAGGATCTCCTTGATGACCGGGCTCATGTAATCGTAGCGGTCCGCCTGCAGGTTGCGCCGGTACGCCGCATCGAGGGAATTTTCCAGAACCGCCCGAAACCGCTCCTCGCTCTCCCGCAGGGAATCCTCCGCCCGTTTGCGCTCCGAGTCGTCGTAGATGTAGCCCTGGGTCTCGAACAGTTCGCCGTCCGCACTGAAGCGCCCGACCATGTTCTCTACGACATGGATACGGGTTCCGTCCCGGCGCTTCCGGGTCCTGCCCTCGTTCTCTACCTTCCCCTCCCTCCGGAGGCGCGCGAGGAGCCGGTCCCGGTCCCCGGGGTCTTCGTAGAGATCCCGGATATTGGTGTCCAGCGCTTCTTCTACGGAGGCAAACCCGAATATCCTGACGAACGCCGGGTTGCAGGCGAGTATCAGGCCATCCAGGGTGGTGACAAAGTCTCCGGTGAGATCGTCCTCAAAGAGCCGCCGGCACCGCGCCTCGCTCTCCTGCAGGGCATCCTTTACGGACTGCAGCGCGGCGTTTTCGCGCCGGAGCGCCTCGTTCTCGGCCTGGATCTCCGCCATGCGTTCATGGACCGGCCGCTCCCCCGCTACAGGGGCCTGCCGCCCCTCCCCTCCCGCTCCGGCGCGGGACGAACTCCCTGATTCTTCTGAACGTGCCGCCATCTGAACTCCCGGGGCTGTTTGCTGGTAGTAAGCTTGAGTTTGTCTGAATTGTATTAATGCTACCTCCCGGCAGGCGGGGACGCAGGAGAGGGGCCGGGCAGGAGCATAATCACAACGAATATCTTATGCTCGTACAGCCAATGTGATTTACGTTGCAGCCCATAGGTTTCGCAACCGCAATATGCCGCCGCAGAGGAGAAACATATGAGGTTCGAGGAGGTCAACGGCAATATCTTCTACAACGGCGATTGCACCCTCGGGGCAAGAGCGTATATCCCCGATGACTCGGTCGACCTGATCGTCACCGATCCCCCGTACGGCATCAACGGCGACCAGTTGCATCACCACTACAACCGGGACGAAGCCTTCGTCGTCGAGGGCTACGTCGAGGTTTCCGAAGCAGGATACGGGGAATTCAGCCGGAGCTGGATACAGGAAGCCGAACGCATCCTCAGGCCGGGCGGATCGATCTACATCGTCTCGGGGTATACGAACCTCTACCACGTACTCCATGCCCTGCGGCAGACGGGGCTCGAAGAGGTCAATCATATCATCTGGAGGTACAACTTCGGCGTTTACACCAGCCGGAAGTACGTCTCCTCACATTACCACATCCTCTTCTACGAAAAACCGGGCGGCGAGAGGACGTTCAACCTGGAGTCACGGTACGGGGCCGGGGAGAAGGCCCGGGATAACGGGTCGCTGAACTACCGGGACCGTGAAGATGTCTGGCTCATCAATCGCGAATACAAACCGGGGCAGGTGAAGAACAAGAACGAACTGCCGACAGAGTTACTTACAAAAATGATACAATACAGCAGCAACGAGGGCGACCTCGTCTGCGATATGTTCCTTGGCGGTTTTTCGACCGCCAGGGTGGCCATCGGCCTCAACCGCCGGGCGACCGGGTTTGAGATCTCAGGGCAGGTATTCGACCTGAAGATCGAAGAGTTGCGGGATACCGGGGAGGGATACTTACTGCCGTCGTTAAGAACCCCGCAGATCGAGGGACCGGAGAACCGGGGCCTGCCCTGGACGGACGGCGATTGCAAAACCCTGGTTTCCCGGTTCACCGGGCTCATCGAGTCCGGCGAGACAAAGAAGAGGGCCATCGAGATACTGGGAAGAGAACTTGGCCGGGGCCGGTGGTCTATCGAGAAGATGCTGAAGAAACAGGGCGTTCAGACCGGCGGCAGGCGGGGCGGGCCGAAGAGAGAGGAGAGCGGCGACCCCTAAACCCGGTTCCGCACCACCGCGGGGCCTTCGTTCCCGGTGATGAACGTCAGTAGCTGCCGGAGTATCCCTCCCGCGTTTCCCGCTCCATCGTTGCGTCCCGTGCGACGCGATTTTCGCGGCACGAGCGTAAAACTATTTACACCAATATATTAAACGAAAATTATAAAAGCCCCGGTACGGTATGGGTTCCCGGTCAGCAGGTGCAGGCATTCCAGGTACCCGGAGGGGAGGAATCCTCAGTAAATCAGCGATTTTTCCGTATCGGCTGGCAAATAGGAACACAGGAGGTATAAGAATGTTGAAGAATACTTATCTTGGCCTGACGGTGCTCGCCGTCCTCTGCGTCGGCCTGGTCGGCTGTGCGAGCGCACAGGAAGGCATACCGACGCCGGATGGATTCGAGAAGGTCCTGGTCTACATCGGTGCGGGCAAATACGACCCGTCGGTTCAGCCGGAGGAGGGGAATCTCACCGAGTGGTACCACAAAGAGGTCATGAACCGGACAGACGAAGAGATCGCTGACGAGCAGCAGACGGCCGACGCGTACTTCGAAGAGCAGTTCGGCCCAGGCCTGCCACCGGCAATGGCCTTCGGCTTCGAACCGCGGAACGAGTACCGGGCATACTACGTCTCCAACGCTTCAGCCCCCTCTGAAGGCTGGGTCGTCCGTGACGGCGGGTTCATGGTCACCACACCCGAAGGCGGCATGAACCTGACCGGAACCTGGGGCGGAGAGAACGGCACGTTCGTTCCGGGCGGTTCGTTCCTGGTCGTCGGTGACTACAACAGCCTGATGAGCGGAGGGAACGCGACCGGTAATGCAACCGGTAATGCAACAGGTGAAGAGACGATGAACATCCACTACGAGTCCGCCGAACCGATCATCCCGAGTGCGGAACTGGACGGCGCTTTCTTCTTCCGCTGCACCATCACCAGTGACGAGTTCGGTGAGGGGATCGCCCAGGGCGTGAATGCTCCGCAGATGGAGGGCAATGTCACCCAGGCGAACATCCGCAACGTCCTGACCTTCCCGTCCTTTGGTCCGTCGATCAATCATACCGAGGAAACAACAACCGGATAACCGCAGCCAATGCAGGAGAACGCCGGGAGCGTCGGATTGCGTTGCAGCCGCCATCACACCTCTCCCTTTTTCTTGAGACCATACTCACCCACTGTGAACGCCGCTCACCGGGTCGTGGCCGGATGCAATTCACTGTTTAAAAACGGGTGAGGTTCGCTCTACATCTGTGCTTTTGTACCCTCGGTTCGGGCCTGATCTTCGGACATCGGGGTGAACCGCAGGCTGTTCATATACTCCATGTTCTTCTTTTCCATCATGGACATGGCCATAAACTGCCGAGCCTCCTCTGTATTCCGCTTGCCCTCCATGATCTCGACGGCCATATTGGTAGTGATGAAGTTTGCCTCCTCCATGTGGCAGCGGGATCCCACCTCCCCCTTGGTCACGTCCAGGATCACGCTCTCGTCAAAGTTCAGGACGTCGCAAGCTTTGTCACGGTTGACGCGGTAGCTGGCAACCTGGTAGAGGAAGTCCTGGTGCGGCACGGGGAAATTGTGCGGGATGGCCTCGTCCACGATCATGGTCCGCTTCCAGGGGCCGTTGTTGTGCCAGATCAGCCGCTTCGCGGTTGCTTCATCGGGCATGCCATACTTGTCCATCATCTTGTGAACCCAGTTCACGGCCTCAGGGTTCTGCCAGCTGGAGACGATAGATTCTACATCCTGTGCAGAGGTCTTCGATCTTAAGATTCCCCCGCTCGGTTCTACTTCAAGTTGTGCTATACATACCAACCTCCCAAGGAACACCCGGGCGACGCTCCCGGTGCAGGGAAGCATTAAGAATATAAGTAATTTTCCCAACGGCGCCGCCCAGGTGCGGGAGGGCGATCGTGGTGGTGCACGTCGTCGCTTCGCCTCCCTCGCAGTCACGGATGGTCAGGGCGAACTTTGGCTTGGCGCCATCCGCGGAGCTGTGATGGGCAGTGTCAGCCAGAAGATCGCTCAGAGTGCCAGATGTCCGGTGATGATCGCCAAGTGAATACCAGATGGTGCTCTCCCTTTTTTCAACTGCATCGATCTCCTTTCGGGGAGCGCTATACGTTCGTCTCTGTCCGTCTTCGCTGTGTACCGAGCGCATGGGTGGCTGCCGGCGGGTTCTGTGTGGTTGGAGATTGCGTCGGCGCCCGACACGGCGGTTTTGGGCCGCGAAGGTCCGGGTAGGTACACAGCACGGTCGCAGGACATAGACAACGCTAACGTGTTTCAAAACACATTTTTGTCGATACCGCGATTCACGCCGGATGGAAGAGACCGATGGCAACACCCACCGCACGACCGTTCCTCAAGTGGGCAGGCGGAAAGGCGCAACTGCTCGATGCGTTCACCAGGAGAGTTCCGGGAGAGCTCAACGAGGGGACCCTCCCAATCTTTGTCGAACCGTTCATGGGTGGCGGAGCGGTCTACTTTCACTTCAACAGCATCTTCCGGTTCAGGGAGTGCCACCTCTTCGATATCAACGAAGAACTGGTTCTCGCCTACAGCGTCGTGAAGAACGATGTTTCCGGCCTCATCGACTACCTGAGCGATGTCTCGGATGAATTTTTATCAAAGGATGAACCCGGGCGGAAGGAGTATTATTACGCCATGCGGGATACGTTCAACCGCGAGAGGGGAGCCATCGATTTCGGGCAGTACCATGAGGAGTGGATAGAACGGGCCGGCAAGCTCATCTTCCTCAACAGGACGTGTTTCAACGGCCTCTACCGGGTAAACTCCCGGGGCGGGTTTAACGTCCCGTTCGGCAGGTACAGGAACCCGGGGATCCTGCATGAAGGTGTGCTCCGGGCCAATTCCGTTGCGCTCCGGAATACGGCCGTCCACCTCGGCGACTTCACGCTGTCGGAGACTTACATCTCAGAGGATACCTTCGTCTACTTCGACCCGCCGTACCGCCCCCTGAACAGGACATCGTCGTTCACACAGTACTCGAAGAACAGGTTTTCCGACGAGGAACAGAGGCGTCTTTCGGCATTCTACGCACGGTGCGACGCCGGAGGCGCCAGGCTGATGCTGAGCAACTCGGACCCGAAGAACATCGACCCGGACGACGGATTCTTTGACGATCTCTACGCCGGATACCATATCGACCGGGTTCCGGCGAGGAGGACGATCAACTGCGACGGGACGAAACGGGGAGAGATCCACGAGATCATCGTCACGAACTACAGCCCGGCATGACCCCGGAGAACGATAGTGCCCCGATACAGAGTTTTTAGGAACCTGGACTCCCCGGCAGGGAGCATCCCAAAACTATAAAACCTCCCGGCCCCATGCGAGGCCCATGGCATTCCTGGAGATCGACGATAACCTCTGGGAGATCGTCCGAAAGCACCTCCCGCCCCAAAAACCCCACATCGGCAGGCCCCGACGTGACCCCCGGCACCTCTTCAACGGGATCCTGTACGTCCTCTCCACCGGGTGCGCCTGGAGCGATGTGCCGACGAAGTACGGGACAAAATCGACGGTGCACCGCTACCACCTCGAGCTCTGTGAGCGGGGGGCGTACCAGGCGATCTTCCTCGATCTCCTCCGGTCGGGCTACGAGTTCCGGAAGGGGGAGGCGGGCCGGTGTGCCGTGGGGGACCTCCGGTCTCCCGTGCCGTAGGTGCTAAAACTCCCCCGCCACCACCACAAAGAGGTCACCCCGGGCCGCCGGAGGCTCGGCCGCCGTTCCGACCGCGAGGCGTTCCTCCGGGTAGCCGAGGTCCTCACAGACGGCAAGCCGGGTCTCCGGCGGGAGGGCGGCCGCGAGCGCCCCGACCGAGAAGGCCGGGTCGGCGATGAGGAAGACGACCCTGCCCCGCAGAACCTCCTCCCGGGCCTCCGCGACCGCCCGGGCATGGTCTTTCCCGTGGGCCGAGACGACCGCCGCCTTCGTCAGCGGGACCTTCAGGCGGGCGAAGGCGACCTGGAGGGAGGATATCCCCGGGACCACCTCGCCCGGGAGGTAGCCGAGCCCCGCAAGCATCGGGTCCCCCGTCGAGAGGACGACCGCGTGAGACGGGAGGGACCGGAGGCTCCGGTAGTCCGCGATCTCGTGCACCTCGCATGCCGCAGGAATGACGGCACGGGCAAGCGCAATCGCCCGGGCCGAGCCGTAGACAAGCGACGCACCCGCGAGGACCGCGACCGCCTCCGCGGTCAGCATACCGGGGCCACAGCCCACGCCGACGACCTTCACGGCGACTCCCCGATGACCCGGCCGTCGCGGTCGACGATCACGACCCGGACGCGGGGGTAGCGGACCCGGAACGCCGCAATCTCCCGGCGGGCCACCTCCTCCCACAGCGGGGTCGCCGAGAGTTCCTCCACCGTCGCACATCCGGTTCCCTTGAGCACGTCCGGGTTCATGAACTTCAGGATCAGGCCGGGGAGTCCGCAGATCGCCGCATCGCCGTCGGCCGCCCGGAGCACTTCCCGAAGCTGGCTCCCCACGAGGATCGCCTCCCGCTCGGGGAAGAGGAGCCGGGAGTAGCGGAGCCCGAGCCGCCCGGTCGTCAGCACGACCTCTCCGGGAGCCCGGGCGATACGGTCGAGCACTCCTTCCATCATGTGATCGTCCCAGGGCTCCACGAGCCCGGTCGTCCCGAGGACCGATATCCCGCCGTGCACTCCGACCTTCGGGTTCAGCGTCTTCTGCGCCACCGCCGCCCCCCGGGAAATCGTGAGGATGACCGTCGTCCCGTGGAGGCCCGCCTCAAGAACCGCCTCGTCAATCGAGCGCCGGATGCAGTCGAGCGCCGGAGCGCTGATCGCCGGCGTCCCCTGCAGGTGGCGGTGGGTGTTGCGACCGAAACTCCCGATACCCTCGCCAGGGACGAACTGGACCCCTCCTGAGAGGGAAGGGACCGCGGTCGCGACGAACTCGAGCCCCGCGGTCACGTCCGAGGGGTAGTCCCCGGCGTCCTTCCAGCACGACGCCCGCCCCCGGTAGGCGTCCACCGGGATCCGGACCCCGATACCGCAGGGAAGGGTGACATCCACCTCCTCCACGGTATCGAGGGCAAGCGAGAGGACCGCCGCCTTGCAGGCCGCGGCCGCCGTCGTCCCGGTCGTGAACCCCCGGCGAAGCACCGATCCTGACGCCGTCAGGACCGCGAGACCCCGCCGGACGTCGGGGAGGAGGTCAGGGGAACGGCAAGCCGCCACCCACGCCCGGGGGTACTCGAAGTCAGTAACCGGGTCCCGCATGGCCTGCACGCTCGGCGAGGATCGTGATGATCTCGTTTATCGCCGCCACCGCAACCGGTGTTCCGCCCCGGGTGCCGGCGTTGGATACCGACGGCACGTCGAGGGCACGGAGCGCCTCCTTCGACTCCGCCGCGTTCACGAACCCCACCGGGGTTCCGACGACCAGCGCCGGCCGGACCCCTTCGCGGACCATCTCGCAGACGACAAGGAGCGCCGACGGGGCGTTCCCGATGACCACGATTGCGCCCTCGATGCGGTCGCGCAGGACAAGAAACCCCGCAGACGTCCGGGTGATCCCGCGCTCGCGAGCGATATCCTCACCGAAGTCGAGGGCGCAGAGGACCTCGCTTGCATGCCCGCGTTTCAGGATGCCCGCCTGCACCATCCGGATATCGGTGATGATCGGCGCATGCTGCCCGAGCGCAGAGAGCCCGGCCTCGACCGGGTCGCCGGCAAAGCGCATCAGGTCGGCCATCGCAAAGTCGCCGACCGCGACCGAGCACCGCTGCCGGACCCGGTCCTCGGGGGTGGCGTTGCCCACCTGCTCCCGGGCCAGGTTCCGGCTCTTG
>JABUBP010000657.1_pt1 | contig 10032 bp, 10 predicted proteins | sample 7240331 | NCBI WGS metagenome assembly JABUBP01 (sample SAMN07256347, study PRJNA390944) | subsurface metagenome | isolation source: Methane hydrate marine sediment | place: Pacific Ocean: Eastern North Pacific, ODP site 1244 | collected 2002 | reverse complement strand
CTTCATTTTCTGTTCGGTGCTAAAAGGCGATGCCAGCAAGCTGCAACAGAGATTACAGCAAAGAGGAATTCTGATTCGATACTTCAACCTGCCGCGCTTGCAGAACAGCATACGCATCAGCGTGGGCAAACCGGAGGATACCGATACTCTTGTAAAAGCACTCCAAGAGCTGGGGGAGGAAATAAATGGCTAACCGGACATCTGTAATCAAGCGGGAAACGAAGGAAACAAAAATCAGCCTGGAATTCAATCTCGACGGCGGTGGCAGGTGGCAGGTCAGCACCGGCATCAAGATGTTTGACCATCTGCTGGCGCAACTGGCACAGCACGGTATATTCGACCTCACCATTTCCGCGGTCGGGGATGACCAGCACCATGTTGCCGAGGATGTGGCCATCTGCCTGGGCAAAGCATTTGCCGAAGCACTGGGGGAAAAACGAGGTATCGTCCGCATGGCAGACGCCTCGGTGCCGATGGATGACGCCCTGGCCACCGTGGCCCTTGATATCAGCGGTCGGGGCTACACGATACTCGAATTGCCCTTCAGTGATAATGACATGCGTGGTTTCAGCACTGACCTTATTCGCCACTTTCTTGAGTCATTCGCTATCGAAGCCAGAATGAACCTCCATGCCCGAATTATTTACGGCTCTAACGACCACCACAAGGCGGAAGCGCTGTTCAAGGCACTGGGCAGGGCTCTGGACAAAGCGACCAGAATTGACGAGCGGATTTGTGGCGAACTGCCAAGCACCAAGGATTTAATGGAGCAGTAGGCAAGAACGGAGTTATAAAATATTCCTGGTAAAACCCCCGGTAACGAGCCATCTTTCATACATTTCAAATTGCACTGCTGACCATCTTATAGATCACATAAATCATACGTGATGTGAACCTTTATCCGGGCAATCCCGATTCTTTGGCAGCCCTTGACTTATATTCGTAAAATACATAGAATATCTAGGTATTGTTTTAACAAAGGGATAACAATGCCTTTGCGTCGAGATTACCCGGCCGCTCAAGAGCTCATCAAGCTGACAGGCAAGGGCGCCCTTGTTACCGGTGGCGCTGCCGGTATCGGCTACGCCATTGCCTATCGCCTTGCTGAAGCTGGTGCCAGGGTCCTCATCGTTGATGTCAACGGTGAAAAGGCGGTGCAGGCCAGCAAAGAATTGAAAAGCCGCGGGTATTGGGCGGAACCACTGGCCTGTGATATCACCCGGGAGAAGGCGGTGGAAAATATGACCAGGGAAGCGGTGGGCATACTGGGCAGCATCGATGTCCTGGTGAATAACGCCGGCATATACCCACGAATACCGCTGGCCGAGATGACGGAAAAAAACTTTGATGACGTGATTTCGGTCAATTTGAAAGGAACACTGTTCTGCAGTCGCGCCGCCGGCCAGGAGATGATGGCACAGGGGAGGGGAGGTTGCATTATAAACATCGCCTCCATCGAAGCGATACACCCTTCCGGCGACGGGATGTCAGCCTATGCAGCGTCGAAGGGCGCAGTGCTGACACTGACCAAAAGCCTGGCACGTGAACTGGGCAAACATGACATAAGAGTGAATGTTATCGTTCCGGGAGCTATTGCCACCGAGGGCATGCGGTCGATGTTTTCCGGTCCACCCAGCAGAGAGGCAAGGGCACAATTGAAGGCGTTTATGTCCCGCATGCTTCTGGGCAGAATGGGCGAGGCGGATGAAATCGGCCGGGTGGCGCTGTTTCTGGCTTCAGATTTAGCCAGTTACATCACGGGCAGCATGGTGGTGGTGGATGGTGGCTATCTGGTTACTTGAACTCAACCAACTGAAGGCCGTTAAGGAGGTCTGGAAATGGCAAGAGTAATGGTTATGACGGACAGTGTCGCCGGAATTCCGCGCAATCTGGCTGAAGAATATCACATTACAGTTGTCCCCGCCGCCAATATAATCTTTGATGGTCACAACTACATCGATGGGGTCACACTGAGTGCTACAGAAGCATACCAGTTAATTAAGAAGGACCCGGATAAATTCACCACCTCGGCGCTCAATCCCGGCTATTTCCTGGAAGAATATAAGAAATTGAGCCAGAAGTCGGCAGATATCTTACACATTACCCTGTCATCGGCATTGAGCGCCAATTACAAGACGGCTGGCCTGGCCGTGGAAATGCTGCAAAAGGAATCGCCGAAAACAAACCTGCGTTTATTTGACGCCAAAACAGTAGCCGGTGCCCAGGGGCTGATTGTTCTGGCTGCGGCCAGGGCGGCGGCGCAGGGAAAAAACCTTGAGGAAGTCGTTGCTATTGCCGAAAAGGCCAAGGAGAAGACCAAAGGTTTGATGATGCTGGATACGCTGCGCTACGTTTACCGTACGGGCCGCATGTCCAAGTTTGCTTCCAGGGTAGCCGCGCTGCTCAATATCAAGCCAATTAATCGGATGACCGAAGAGGGCACCCTGGAATTTGTCGGTAAAGTGAGAAACCGTGAGGCAGGTTACCAGAAATTAATTGACCTCATCAAAGCAGAGGCTGAGTCGAATTCGCTGCACTTCATGCTGATGCATGCTGCGGCGCCCGAGATGGCAGAGCGGCTCAGCCAGCTGCTTCGACAGAATTTCGACTGCCAGCGCATACTTATCAGCGAGTACAGCCCGGTGATGGGCTACGGCGCCGGGCCGGGAGCTATATTTATCGGTTTCCACCCTGAACTGGAATTTTGAAATATCAGGTTTTAAGACGTTATAATAGCCTTTTAGATTATCCTGACCGTCGGATAAATTCTTAGTGAAGTAGTATCGGCCGGCTTATTATGGTCACAGACGTTACGCAGACAACGGCAGGCCAATTGAAGACGCTTGGGCGCTTCCGCCAAATAAACGATACTTTTCCCCGGACTGAGCAAATTCGGGAACATAAAAACCAGGGTAAAAAAGTGTTCGGCTGGCTCTGCACCTATGTTCCTGAGGAGATAATACACGCCGCTGGAATCCTCCCGGTCAGAGTTACCGGCTACTCCCAGGAAATGGAACTGGAAGACGGCAATGCCTATCTCTACATCAATAACTGCTCGTTTTCCCGAAGCTGTCTGCAGATGGGCCTCAGGGGCGAATATGAGTTCCTCGATGGTATGGTCGCCGGTTCCACCTGTGACGGCGCCCGACGCCTCTTTGACCTCTGGCAGCACTACATCAAAACGCCGTTCTACCATATCCTCACCGTGCCCCGGAAATATACGGAAAAGGCGCACGGACTCTATTATCAGCAGGTGGTGCAGTTCAAAGAACACCTGGAGGAATTTCTCAGCCAGAAAATAGCCGATGAGCAGCTACGCCACTCGATTGAGGTCTACAACCGGGCGAGAACCCTCCTGAAACAGCTCTACGAGCTGCGCAAAGCTGACACGCCGCCGATTTCCGGTGCCGAGACCATGGAGGTGCTGAATACCAGTTTCCACATGCCAAAAGAAACGTTCAACCAGTGGCTGAAAGAGTTACTTGATGAACTGGGTAAATCAAGTAACCGCCACAAAGGACGGGCACGGTTGATGGTGGTCGGGAGCGTGATGAACAACCCGGAATTCATAAAGTCGATAGAGGCGCAGAGAGGCCTGGTGGTAACCGACGAACTCTGCACCAGCACCCGGTACTGGTCTGACCCGGTGGTTCTGGCCGAAGGGCAGAGTCCCGTTAAGGCGATTTCCAGGCGCTATCTGAGCAATTTCCCCTGTGCCCGCATGGTGCCTTCCGATGAGAGGTTCAGGCGCATCCTCAACCTGGTCAAGGAGTTCAAGGTTGACGGTGTCGTCAGTCAGATAATACGTTACTGCGTTCCATATGCCCACGACCTGCCTCTGCTGCGGGATAGACTCAAGGATATCGGCGTGCCGATGCTGGCGCTTGATGTGGAGTACGGCACTTCGGGGTCGGGACAGATTCAAACCAGGGTGCAGGCTTTTCTGGAAATGCTGGAGGCAAGGAAAAGATAGTGACGGTACCCGATACTAAGAGCAACAAGATAAATGCCATCATCCGCGCCTGCCGGATTATCACCCGGATGAACCAGGCAAACCCGGATACGCCAGAAAGTGAAGCCCTGTATTACCAGATGCTGTCCAGTTACTACACCCGCTTGCGGAACGCCCATGACGAAGGTGGGTTTATCGCTGCCCATACCGTGTTTTTCCCCAGCGAGATTCTCTATGCCATGGATATCGTGCCGATGCACACGGAGATGACCACCTGGATGATGGCGCTGTTTCTCGGTGAGCAGGCGGAGATTTTATCGGCGGGGGCTGAACTGGGGCTGGTCCCCGAAATATGTTCCCCCCACCGTGGTCTCGCCGGTGCCTTCGCTCTGGGCGCACTGCCCCGACCGGACGCCATGCTCTGGTCCAACCTTATCTGCGATAACACGGCTAAAAGTGGCGAGCTGATAATGGAGCTCACCAAATGCCCCGGGTTTTTCCTCGACCATCCCTTCCAGCGTAGCGAAGCGGAAGATAAATACCTGGTGAGCGAACTGGAGGACATGATTGACTTTCTTGAGGAGAAATCGGGACAGAAGATGGACTGGGATAAGCTCTCTGAGATTGTGCAAAAAATGGACCACCAGATGGAGCTACTCCGGGAGATTGGCGAGTTGCGCAAAGCGGTGCCGTCTCCATTTCCCAATAGGGGCTTTTTACAACTGCTGACGGTTGACTATCTTTGCCCCGGCCAACCGGAAGCCATTGCGTATCTGGAAACGCTGCGCGACGAGTTAGCAGAGAAGGTTCGCGAAGGGAAAGGAGCGGTTTCTCCGGAGAGGTTCCGTCTGATGACCCTTTTCGTGCCGCCGATGTACCTGATGGGGTTTCTGGAGAAAATCGGACAGGAGTATGGCGTAGTGAGTGTCGTTGAGCCTCTATTTACGCGATGGGCCGAGGGAAAGCTTGACCCGTCAAGGCCGCTGGAAAGTGTGGCCCGGAAAACAGCCATGATACCGGAGCGGCGCAGCATGTACGGGCCTCTCAGCCAGGAAGTATTGCAGGACCTTATTGACTGTGCCGAGCAGTACAAAGTTGATGGTGCCGTTTACTGGGCGTTTATGGGCTGCCGGCACACCTGCGCCACCGTAAAACTGTTCAAGGATTTGCTCAATGAGGTCGATGTGCCGGTAATGACCATCGACTGTGATATCGTTGACCCGACAATCAACTCCAAGGAAGAGATACGCGGAAAAATGGAGCAGTTCTTCGAGCTGCTGGAAGACCGATAAGTGCATTTGATATGAGAGCACTCGGTGTAGATATCGGTAGCCTGACCACGAAGGCGGTCATCCTGGACAGCGACCGGATTATCGCCTCAATTGTGATGGCAACCAGTGACGAGTCTGAACAGAGCGCCAGGGCCGCTATTAGTGAAGTGCTCAATCAGGCTGGACTCAAGCAGGATAATGGTGTTTTTATTGTTGCCACCGGCGTTGGCGGCAAAGACGTATCGCTGAGCCAGCAATCCAAGTCGCTGACCACCTGCCTTGCCCGCGGTATTTATCGTCTTTTTCCGTCAGCCCGTATGTCGATCGATATGGGCGCGGAGAGCAGCACCGTTATCAAGATAAACGAACGCGGACGTCTCAATGATTGGGTGAACCAGGACAAGTGTGCTGCCGGCACTGGTATTTTCCTGCAGCAGATGGCCAAACTGATGCAGATGCCACTGGATGAGATGGCCAGGCTATCCTTTCAGGCCAGGGGAAGAGCCGGTATTACCAGTACCTGTGCCGTATTTGCTGAGTCCGAGGTAATATCTCACGTTCACCGTGAACCACCCACGCCGAAGGAAGATATCATCGCCGGCATATATTATTCCGTGGTGAGCCGTATCATTTCATTGTGCAAGCGTATCGGTATCGAGCGCGATGTTGCCGTGACCGGCGGTGTGGCGCGGAACCGCGGACTGGTCAGGATATTAGAAGATGAACTGGGCTTCGGTGTCCTGGTGCCGGAAGAACCACAGCTGGTGGCGGCACTGGGTGCCGCCATTGTCGCCCAGGAGAGCATCGACAAAGGTATAGGCAGATGATAGTAGTCGGAATAGACATTGGTTCCCGGGCCGCCAAGGCGGTAGTGATGAATGATGGCACCATCATATCGTCTGTTATCTGCGATACCGGCCCGGAGAGCGTCAAGACCTCGCAGATGACCATGTCCAGGGTACTGGACGGCACCGGCCTTTCGCTTGATGACATTGAATATGTGGTGGCCACGGGCTACGGGAGGGTGCTCGTACCTTTCGCCAATGAGAATATCTCGGAGATAAGCTGCCACGCTCGCGGCATCACCTGGTATTTCCCGGAGGTCAGGACTATTCTGGATATGGGCGGGCAGGACTGCAAGGCAATCAACTGCGATGCCGACGGCCGGGTGACCAACTTCATTATGAATGATAAATGCGCCGGTGGCACCGGACGCTTTCTGGAGATGATTGCCGATGTGCTCAACATCCCGCTGGAGGAAATCGGCGAGGTCGCGCTCAGGTCGAAACAGGCCATTTCTTTCAACACCATCTGTGCTGTCTTCGCCAAGTCGGAAGCCATTGCCTATTTGCGCCGGGGAGTCAGCAAGGCGGATATTCTGGCCGGGCTGAATGAGGCAATTGCCACCCGCTGCCTCAACCTGCTCAAGCGGGTTTCACTGGAAAAAGAATTCACCATTACCGGTGGTATCGCCAAGAACAAAGGGATGGTGGCACAGTTGGGGGAAAAGGTCGGTCTTGAACCTCTCCTCGGCGAGGACCCGCAGATAATCGGCGCGCTGGGGGCGGCGCTCTTTGCCCGGGACAGGGGTCAGGGTAAGGCCGCAGCCGTAGAGGCAAAGGTGCAGTATGGTTACGCCGACGGCACGGGAAATTACTTTATCACCGTTGATACCGCTCGTTGCGACGGCTGCGGTGAGTGTGTGCCGGCATGCCCCTCCGGTATCTTCGAGTTAGCCACCGGTGACGGTGGACAACTGAAAGCCAGGGTTAAGGAAGAGGCCAGAAAGAAGCTGGCTATGCTGTGCCCCGGATACGAGGCGTGTCTGGGCAACCTTGAGCTGAACTGCCATACGGTATGCCCCGGAGATGCAATAAGCCATGCGTGGTGAAGAGGACTAGTCCATCCGCGCGCCACCGTTGACGCTGACCGCTTCTCCGGTGATATTGCGGGAAACATCGGAGCTTAAGAAGAGCACCACGTTGGTGATATCTTCCGGAACCTGAGGCCTCTTCAGTGGAATGGTTTCCATTGCCCTTGACCAGACTTCTTCTCTTGGCAAGCCCATGCGTGCCGAGCGAGCATCGAGGATTTTCTCCCACATATCGGTGCGCAGGATACCGGGGCAGACAGCATTTACATTGATATCATACTGCGCCAGTTCTTTGGCGACCCCCTGGGTGAAGCCGATGATGGCAAATTTCGAGGCGGCATAGTGAGACAGGCCGGGCATGCCTTCTTTGCCGGAGCGAGAGGAGATATTGACGATTTTGCCATATCGGGCGGCCATCATGTGGGGCATCACCGCCTTTGTGGTCAGATACACGCTTTTGGCGTTGACTTCAAGTATTCTGTCCCAATCCGCCTCTTCAACTTCAACCACCCATTTATCCTGAGTAATGCCGGCGGCATTGACCAGAATGTCTATGCTACCGAACTCTTTCATTGTAGTGGCAATTAAGTTGTCAACATCCGATTTCTTGGTTACATCAGTCCTGACAGCTATGGCCCTGGCGCCACTCGAGTTCAATTTTTCAGCCAATTCCTGGGCGGCCTCAAATAGAAGGTCGCCAATCACTATGTTGGCCCCCTCTCTGGCAAATCCCTCAGCTATACTTTCGCCAATGCCCCTGGCACCGCCGGTGACGATGGCGACTTTTCCTCTCAGGCCTAATTCCATAGCGGTCTCCTTATTCAAAAAAGGTATTTCTTGCCAGTTTCGTGGAGGATAAAGTAAAATGCCCCCAAGGGAGTTCGAATCCCGGTTAGAGTGCGACGCCAGGGTCGCCAGGGCCATGATGTTCTCGACCAGGGCGGCAGCGATTTCCGGTACGTCCGGGCGAAGCTCGATACGTTGCTGGCTGTGAAGCCGGACATTTCGTCCTTCCGTTGCCTCCCTCCGGGGATTACTTTCTGTATACTATACAACCTGGTAATGCGGTATGCAATAACCACAAATTGTTGCCCCCGCGCGGTTTCCGTGGTAGTTGACATAAATATTACAGGTATGGCGAATAGCCGTCCCTGGAGTTCCAGCATCACTTTAAAGTCATCTTAGAGCGAAGTTTTCACACCCTTGATGAAACAAAGAAGGTGGGAGTAAAATGAACGGAGAAAAAGAATAACGGAAGATTTTCTAAAGTGAGAGGGCCGGGTCAGTCAGGAATGTTAATCTGAGCCGGAGTTCCAAGTTAAAAACAGGGAGACACAATAACGCTATTAATGCGACACGGAATGATAATAAGTATTATGGGAGGATAAAAATGGAAACACGTTATTCGGTAGATGATGTCAGGTATCAACGTATGACGACCGATGAATTGCGTTCATCATTTCTGGTCGATAATTTGTTTCAGCAGGGAGAAATCACGCTCCTTTATTCAAATGTTGACCGTGTAATCATTGGTTCGGCGGCACCGGTCGAACGGAAGCTGACTCTTTCTTCAGCCAGGGAGCTGGCTGCGGAGTATTTCACACAGCGTCGCGAGATCGGGGTGATTAACGTAGGGGGAAGCGGGAAGGTAACTGTAGACGGCAGGGAATTCGGTATGGAAAATCGGGAAGGGCTTTATATCGGTCGTGGCAGTCGGGTGATAGAATTCGAGACCACTGCCCATCAATCCCCGGCACTCTTTTATTTTCTCAGTTACCCCGCACACTGTGATTATCCGACCGTTCATGCCAAAAAAGCGGATGCGGAAACGGTGCATCTGGGCTCAAAAAATGAAGCCAACGAACGAACGATATACAAATACATTCACCCGGGTGGCATCCAGAGTTGTCAGCTGGTTATGGGCTTTACCGAACTTGCCAGAGGCAGTGTCTGGAATACAATGCCGACGCATACTCACGAACGGCGGATGGAAGTCTATTTCTATTTTGATATTCCTGACGGAGCCGTGGCGTTTCATTTGATGGGTCAACCTTCTGAAACCAGGCATATTGTAATTAGAGACAGACAAGCGGTTATCTCACCCAGCTGGTCAATTCATGCCGGAGCCGGTACTGCCAATTATACATTTATCTGGGGCATGGGTGGAGAGAACCAGGACTTTGGCGACGTGCAACACGTCGATCTGGAAAACTTGAAATAGCCGGGGGACTTATTGCTGTACGGGAAGAAATCGACTCGTGGCAGACCCCATATAACACTTCGTCAGAAAGTGTGATAAAGGGACTTTTTTACCTGCCAATCCTCATTCTTTAGCATTGCTGTTATTCTGCGATAGCCATACCTGCCATACTGGGTTGCCAGTGTAATAATCCCCCCGGTAAGCCGTTTATCATCAGAGGGTGGAGATGAGTGGTGCCGCGGTGGCTCTGGCTTGACCTTTTACACTCTTAAAACCTAATACAGCAATCACACAATTTGCAAGTCTGTTGCATATCCAAGATATGTGTGAGGCCAACAGAGGTACACAATTCTCAATAATTGCCGAACCTTTGTTTACAGACTTTCAGTAGTAGTATAATATTGGCAGGGAGATTCCAATATTGATGGACGCCATTGCCGTAGGCGTCACTCTGGCCGCTGTCGCAGTAACACTGTATTTTGGAGTCAAGTCCCTCCGCCAGACTCGTGATATCCAGCGGGGCGAGAGAAAGTAAAATCAATGATATTGAAGAATGGGCAAAAACAGTATATCCTGATTGAAGGAATGTAATGTATGAGTCTTAAGCAAATACCAAAACTGCAAATAGGTGATCTGGAGTCAAGTATACCAATCGTTCAAGGAGGGATGGGCGTTGGCATTTCTTTATCAGGTCTAGCCTCGGCTGTTGCTAACGAGGGCGGTATTGGCGTTATTT
>JABUBP010000655.1_pt1 | contig 10036 bp, 7 predicted proteins | sample 7240331 | NCBI WGS metagenome assembly JABUBP01 (sample SAMN07256347, study PRJNA390944) | subsurface metagenome | isolation source: Methane hydrate marine sediment | place: Pacific Ocean: Eastern North Pacific, ODP site 1244 | collected 2002 | reverse complement strand
TACTTTTAAAAGGGAGATAATTATATGATAAAATTAAAAAGACTATCAAATCAACCCATCTTATTACCCAAAAAAGAACACCTTTGGGAAGCAACTGCTGTATTTAACTGTGCCGCAATATATGATAATGGTTTGGTACATATGATCTACCGAGCTACCGATATTGCGCCCAATGGCAAAGAAGGACCCTATATTAATCGTCTTGGTTATGCAGTAAGCAAAGATGGTATTCACTTCAACCGATTAGAACAACCAATTTTATCCAATAATGTAGAACAAGAGGCTCGGGGACCAGAAGACCCCCGGGTAGTTAAAATAGGCGATACCTTCTATATGATGTATACAGGATATAGGGGTAGATCTTTGAAAGATTACAGAATATGTCTGGCAACTTCCAAAAACCTTATAGACTGGAAGAGACAAAGCATAGTCCTTGATGAACCCAACAAAGATGCCTCTCTATTCCCCGAAAAAATCAACGGCAAATATGTAATGTTCCACCGCAGAGAACCGGATATCTGGATAGCCTATTCTTCCGACCTTAAAACCTGGTATGACCATAAGATTATAATGAAGCCCATACCCGATTCCGATTGGGAATATAATAAAATAGGAATAGCCGGACCTCCCATCAAAACGAAGCAAGGTTGGTTCTTAATATACCATGGCACAAGCAAAGAAAAAGGTTATTGCCTGGGGGCAGCCCTCCTTGATTTAGATGACCCTTCAAAGGTTCTGGCCAGACAGACTGAACCAATATTAGAACCTGAGCTCGATTGGGAAATAAACGGCTATGTCCCCAAAGTAGTATTTAGTTGCGGACAAGCAGAGATTGGTGACAGAATCCTGGTCTATTATGGCGGAGCAGATACAGTAATCGGGGTTGCTGAACTTGATAAAAAGGATACAAATTTTATACAAAATCATAATTTTTCTTGAATAATTTAAAAAAAATCAAACTTTTTTCAATTATTTTAAATTATTTTCCTAATTATTGCCATACTGTAGTCAAACCACTGTGATATAATTATAAAAACATTCTTTTATATTCTCTATCCTTTGAGAGGAGAGGGTTAGGGTGAAACATTTTCTCGTTACCCTCTCTATCATTCCGGAAGAGGGAATCCATTTTTAAATTAGGTGATAATAAATATGAACAAAGACGAAATACAATTAATAATTGAAGAAGGCGAAAGTTATAGAATTGAATTCAAAGAATCTATGACCAATATAGATAAGGAACTCGTTGCCTTTACTAATTCCTCAGGAGGCAGGATATTTCTTGGTATAACTGACGACAAGGAAATAAAAGGCGTAAAAATATATAACAAATTTAAATCCCAAATTCAGGATATCGCCAACAACTGCCAGCCCCCCATTAAAATTATATTGGGAGAATTTGAAAATATTCTGATTATTAACGTAAGAGAAGGCGAAGATAAACCTTATAGATGTGCTTCTGGCTTTTATACAAGAGTAGGTCCGAATTCCCAAAAGCTTACCCGAAATGAGATTATTGAATTTTTTAAATCAGAAGGTAAAATCCGCTTTGACGAACTTATTAATTTAAAATTTGATTATAATATCCACTTTGACCCAAAAAAACTTGAACACTTCTTAAGACTCGCCGGTATCTCAAAAGTCCTGGATGCTCCCATCGCATTAACTAATCTGGGGGTAGCTGAAAAACAGGAAGGTAAAGTTATTTTTAATAATACTGGTATTCTCTTCTTTTCCAAAAATCTGGCAGATATCTACTTTCATACTGCCATAACCTGTGCCCTCTATAAAGGAACAGAAAAAATAGATGTATTAGACAGACGCGATTTTAATGAAGATTTAATCTCCAATATAGATAGAGCAATGATTTTTCTTAAACAATATATTCCCCTAAGATATGAAATGACCGGTGAACCAAGAAGAAGAGAAATACCTGAGATCCCTTATGAAGCCCTGCGGGAGGCAATTATAAATGCCACCGCTCACCGAGATTATTTCGAAAAGGGTACTAATATAATGGTAGAGATGTTTGACGACCGGATTGAAATCACTAATTTTGGTGGACTGGTAAAAGGATTAAAACCGGAAGACTTTGGAAAAAAGAGTGTCTTAAGAAATACTAATATTGCTAATTTACTACACCGGGCAGGTTATATCGAAAAGATGGGGACCGGTATTAATAAAATGAAGAACCTCATCTCTAAGGCCGGGCTACCACCAATAAAATTTGAATTTGATAATTTCTTTACAGCAACCTTTGAAAGATCAAAGATAACACCCCAAAAAATAGAAAATGTCCCTGAAAATGTCCCTGAAAATGTCCCTGAAATTCAAAGGATAATCATTGTAGAGATGAAAAAGAATAACAAGATTACTTATGATGAATTAGCTAAAATTATTGGCAAAAATCGAAAAACAATTTTACGGCATATCTCAGTTTTAAAAGAGAAAGGAATCATTAAGAGAATCGGACCTGCAAAAGGCGGTTGTTGGGAAGTTATTAAGAAATAAGAGAAAAAGTACAAATAGAAGATACATATAAGAAACTAAAAGAGATTTTAAAGGTACCATAGCGCAGAGTGAGGGTGGAACATTTTCTGTCATTCCCGCGCAGCCGGGAATCCATAATTACATATAACATATTTCTTAAAAAGAAGGATTTTATAAACCTTTTGTCGTATTAGAGTAATGTTATAGAAAAACTGAAAAAGATTTAATTTTTTTAACCGTCCCCTGACACAATAAAGTATGGGGGCAAAGATGAAATTGATGCAGAGACATTATCATTCTCTCTAAATGGTGTGGTAAAAACAATTAAATTGAAAGGAAATGGGGTCTGCATGTAAAGATTTTACCCCGGTACTTTATATAAACTATGCAAAATATTTTTGACAATTATATCCAATCGATTTCTTCTAAATTTTCCCACCTAGAAACAAGTGAAATGGGTTACCGTGCCGATTTTGAAATTTTACTAAAAGGTATTTTTGAATCAATCAATGTCAAACGCGTAGATCATGACCCCAAAGCCAGACAGGGAAACAAACCGGATTTCATTGTAATAAATAAAGATGTGCCCATTTTGTATATAGAAGCAAAAGACATTGGAGTATCTCTAGATAAAGTTGAAAAATCAAAGCAAATGGCACGATATTTTGGTTATACAAATTTATTCTTACAAACTATGTAGAATTTCGATTTTACAGAAATGGCCTTCCGTATGAGGAACCAATTAAAATAGCAAGTTATGATTTAAAAAATCGAATAATTACTCCACTTTCGCAAAATTATGAACATACAGCAAAAACACTGCTCGATTTTACCCAGTCACAAAAGGAACCAATAAAATCAGGTAAACATCTCTCCAAGATTATGGGAGGAAAAGCGCAAAGAATCAGAGACAACATAAGACATTTTCTGATCTCTGATTCAGCACAAAACAAAGAACTTATTCATATTTATAAGGCCATTAAGAAAATGCTCGTGCACGATCTTACCATAGATACTTTTTCGGACATGTACGCACAGACATTGGTTTATGGATTATTTGTTGCCCGATACTACGATGATTCACCAGATACATTTAGTCGTCAAGAAGCTCGCGATCTCGTGCCCGCATCTAACCCTTTTCTTCAACACTTTTTTGATCACATTTCCGGCCCTAATTTCGATAAACGCTTAAGCTATATTGTTGATGAGCTTTGTGTAGTTTTCCAGCATGCCGATACAAAAAAACTTATTGAGGAATATATGGGCAACGCCGATCCGGTAATTCATTTTTATGAGGATTTTTTAAAGGAATACGATCCGGCATTACGCAAAAAAATGGGTGTATACTACACGCCCCTCCCCGTTGTAAAATTTATTATTCGTTCTGTTGATTATATTTTACAAAAAGAATTCAATCTCCCAAACGGACTTGCGGATACTTCGAAAATGCCCAATAATAAGCATCGTGTTCAAATTTTAGATCCTGCTGTGGGAACAGGAACATTTATCAGCGCCACCATCCGTACCATATACGAACACCTTAAAAAGCAGGGACAAGTTGGGCGATGGCCCTCCTATGTACATAATGATCTTTTACCGCGCTTGCACGGTTTCGAGCTAATGATGGCACCATATACTATCGCACATCTCAAACTAAGCTTGGCTTTCAAACAAACCGGATTTTGGAAATTTCATAGACGGTTAGGTATTTACCTTACAAACTCTCTTGAAAAAAGTGAAGCGCAACAAAATCTTTTGTCATTTGGCTTTGCCGAAAGCATTGCAGAGGAAGCCAGGGAAGCTGACAAAATCAAAAGAGAAACACCTATTATGGTTGTTATAGGAAATCCGCCATATAGCGTTAGTTCTTCTAATAAAGGCGAATGGATACAAAATCTAATCAAAGATTACAAAACAGGGCTCAATGAAAGAAACATACAACCGCTTTCAGATGATTACATAAAATTTATTCGCTTTGCCGAACATTTTATAGAGAAAAACAAAAGCGGCATTGTGGCGATGATTACCAATAATTCATTCATTGACGGCATTACTCATCGGCAAATGCGAAAGCACCTGCTGGAAACATTTGACGAAATTTATATTCTTGATCTTCATGGCAATTCTAAGAAAAAAGAAAAAGCACCGGACGGTGGAAAAGATGAAAATGTTTTTAATATCATGCAGGGCGTTTCGATTTCTATCTTCGTACGAAGAGCAGAAGATAAAAAAGGACTTGGAAAAGTGTACCATGCCGAACTCTATGGAAAGAGAGAAGATAAATTCAAGGCGCTAAATGAAAGTGATATGCAAACAGTTAAATGGAACAAACTCGATTATTCCGAGCCATATTATTTCTTTGTACCAAAGGATTTTTCTGTGGATAATGAGTATTGTAAAGGGTTCAAGTTGGATGAACTATGTAATATTTATTCAAGTGGTGTAACTACATTTAAGGATGATTTTATTATTGATTTTACAGAACAGGAATTAGAGAGAAAGAAATCAGATTTACTTGAACTTTCAGAAGATCAAGTAAGATTAAAATACAATTTGAAAGACACTCGCGATTTAAAGTTGGCTAATATAATTTCTGACATACCCTATTCAAGTAATAGTAATATTTTATATCGTCCATTCGATATAAGAAAAGTCATTTATTCTTCACAAACAAAAGGGGTGGTAGCTTATCCTCGTTACGAAGTTATGCAGCATTTGCTCAAACCAAATATTGCATTGTTAGCATGCAGGCAACAAACATCATTTGACTTTCAGCATGTTTTTATTTCAAATAACATTTCTGAAAGATGTGCAGTCTCACTTCAAACTGGCGAATTAGCATATGTATTTCCTCTTTATCTTTACGTCGAAGGCGGAATAAAAATACCAAATTTCAAAAAAGAAATCGTTGATGAAATAGAAAAAATTGTCGGCAAAGTTTCACCCGAAGATATTTTTGATTATATCTACGCCGTTCTGCACTCACCAAACTACCGTGAAAAATACAAAGAATTTCTCAAAATTGATTTTCCACGCGTGCCTTAACGTAAAGATACAAAAAATTTCAAAAAACTGGTCGCGTTTGGAACAGAATTGCGCTCTTTACATCTCCTCGAATCGCTAAAGGTAAATCAATTCATAACAACTTATCCCATCGCTGGTTCTGATACCGTTGAAAAATTAGCTTATAAAAACGAAAAAGTATTTATCAACGCCGAGCAATACTTCGGCAATGTTCCCGAAGTAACATGGAATTTTTATATCGGTGGTTATCAACCAGCACGGAAGTGGCTAAAAGACCGCAAGGGGCGTGCTTTGACGAGTACGGATATCGAACACTATCAGAAAATAATTGTAGCGCTGGCGGAAACTAATAGAATTATGAAAGAAATAGATAGTAATACTTAATCATGAGAAAGCATTTATATATTAATAAACCATCACAAACAGAAGTTGAAAAATATCTCAAACTCTAAGATTTTCTTAAAAATTACAGCTTAGAATAAATAGGGCCACATCCCCTTTTCTTAGACAATTAATATTTTACTTTTAAATTAGATAAATATGGAAGGTGTGCCAAGTTAATAATTTGCTAACTTTTAAAGGAAAACCTATGGCACCTGAGGAGTTTCTTAACCGGATGGTTGAAACTTTAGGTATTATTATAGATAGACGTCCCAAAGGAAGACCTCGAAAATGGAAAGCTAAACCATAGAAAAAATAGGATGTGTCAGTATTTTAATTAGAAAAATTGAGGGGAAAGAGGAAAAGTGACATTGCAAGACCTGAACCTATAAGACTCCTCATTATTATTCTAAAATATTCTTGGTTTGGGAAGAAAAAGATTATGAATGTATTAGTTATATATGGTTCAGGAGCGTCTTTTGATTCCAAATATAAGTTAAGTTTAGAAGGTGGAAACAGCCAGGAGTTATTTTTTCCTCCAATGGACAAGAATTTTTTTAATACTGAAATCATTACGAAATTACTTGCCAGAGATGATTATTATGCTCTTAAGTTTTTTCGAAATATTCTATTCCCCTTAAAAGAAGATTTAAGTTTAGAAGAATGTTGGACAGCAGTTTCGATAAATTTAAAACAATGTAGGCTTGGTACATATGAATGGATAGATGAATACGAAAAATATAGACAAGATTATAGGTCTTCTTACCCATATTCACAATTAGAAGCAACTGATATCACTTTTGGAGATAGTGGAAATATAGGTCATATGCCTGGTTTAGTATATAGCACTAGAAAAATTTTGGGAGATTGTGAACGTGATTTAAAAGGGCTTATTTATAATTGTTTTTCTACTATATATCTTCAAAATGATATATGTAGTAACTATGAAATCATGCATAATATTATTCAGCAAAATACAGGAGTAAATTTTTTAGGTTATATCACTTTTAATTACGATTTATTGTTGGAGCAGTCATTAGAAAAATTAGGAAAACAATATCATTATTTAGGTGTAAATGTTGATATATTTGATGGATATTACAAGAATTATCGTCCTTCGTTTCTAATTTTAAAGTTACATGGTTCCTTAAATTGGGAATTATTTTCAAGAGGTGATGATATTATATTTAAAGAAAAATCTGTCAAACCAACATATCCTGAAAATTCAAATACCGCAAATGAGTATATTGAGCCAGGAATCGTTCCTCCAACGATATTAAAAGAAGAGATTAATAGTGAATATAATGAAAGCAATCCTTTGAAAAGATTATTAATAAATCAATGGAAATATGCAATTCAGCTTTTATCAAAAGCGGATAAAGTAATAATTGTTGGCTACTCTTTTCCGGAAACCGATTATCACGTCCACAGAATATTTCAAATTGCAAATATGATAAGGCAAAGAAATAGTATGGAAAATCAAAAAATATTATACTGTATAGGAAATTATACCAATAAAGAATCGAAAAGATTGTCAAATATTACTCAAGTTAAAACGGGAGACATTAAAATATATAAGGGATTTTCAAAACTTATAAACAGTAGAATTTTAAAAAAGTATTTAAAAGAATGAAATTCAAAAAGATATTTTTATATATTGGATTTCTTTACTTATTTACGAATCTACCCCCCAAGAAATTAAATAAATAAGTACACATCCCATTAAAAAGGGAAGGGGTAGCATGTAAATAATTCGGTAACTTTTGGCGGAAAACTTATAGGATCTGAGAAGTTTCTTAACCGGATGGTTGAGGTTTTAGATATTACTGTAGATAGACTTCCCAAAGGAAGACCTCGCAAAATGGAAAGCTAAAGCATAGAAAAAATAAGATGTGTCACTATTTTAAATTAAAAAACTTTCCGGAATCCTTGTGCTAAAAGAGCAGGGGAGGGTAAATAAGTTTTTTAAAAAGAGGGTTTTTGAAAGATTTGTCGTATAAGGAATAAGGAAGAAAAAATTAAAATAATAACCATAGTTAATCAAAAAATAATTTAGGGAATATAAAAAGTAATCTTTTTAAAATAGGAGAATAAATTATGGAATTTCCTAAAGGATTAGCAAACAATCCTTTTGTTACTATTCCTTTTGGTATAATTATTGGCTTTATTTTAAATACTACTTATAAGTTTTGGAAAAATAATAAAACGACTAAACAAATCTTAATAATTGTCCATAATGAAATTATAGATAATCTTTCAAATCCCTCAGAAACCATAAAAGATGAGCCTTTCTTTACAAAGCGCTTTAAATTTTTAAATACTGTAAGCGGAAATGTTTTTCGGTCTAAAATAGGAAATTTAACTATTTCTCCAGAACAAATACAATCTATTTTAAAAATATATAATGATTTTGATTCAATAAATGAAGAAATTACTAATATAAGAAAAAATACTAAATCTCCAGAAGTTGAGATAATATGTAAAAAGTCAATTCAAAATTATTACTCAGATTGTAAAAAGGAAATAAGTAAATATCAAGAAAGATGGAAGCCTGGTGTAGATTTAGAAAAATTTAATAGTATAAATAAAGTTATAAAAAACCAAATTATCGGTAAAACTAAAAGATACTTAGGAAGATCTAATATTTATAAGTAATAACCCTAATCAACCAAAAGGGCAGGGGAGGAAAAACTACTCCCAAACGATTAACAAAAATTACAAATTTTAAATTGTCAATTTTATTTATCTTTAATTTAAGAGGAGATAAAAATGGTTTTTAAGGAAAGTAAGGAAAATTTGGAAATAATTAATCATGCGAAAACTTTATCTTATGATATTAGAAAGAAAATATTGATGAATTATGATGAAAAAGAGTTTTATAAACTCTTAAAAAATCTATTAGAAAAAATGGATCCTAAAGCAATTGTTGAAATTACTCATGGAGTTGACGAATATGGAAAAGATCTTGTTATGGTTTTCAAAAACCAATTTGGGATATGGGTTATTGGTATAGTTGTAAAGGTTGGAAAAATAACAGGAAAAACAGAAGGTAAAATTGATGCAATAAAAAGTCAAATTGAACAAGCTTACGCTCATGAAGCAGGAATACCGGGATTTATTAAACCATTAAAAATAACTAACGTGTGGGTTGTTTTATCTGGAACTATGAGTAACAATGCTAAAAAAAGGATAGTAAACGAAGTAGATGGAAATATAGTTATACATAACAGTAATTGGCTTATTGAAAATTTTACTAATTATTATCCCCAAATATTTTTTGATAAGGATTTAATTGATTATATTCTGAAAGAGATTAACTTATTAGAAGTTGAAAGTATGTTTTCAAAGAGGGGTAAATTATTATCCGAGTGTTTTATTGAACCATGGGTATCTACAATTGCTATTCCAAAAGAAATTAATGAAAAAACTTTAAAAAAAATTAGTAAAATCAAAAGAATTCCATTTTCTTCATTGAAATCAACCCTTAAGTCAAATAGAAATATTTTATTAGTAGGTGAACCTGGAAGTGGAAAATCATCAGCACTTGCTAAGTTAAAAATTGATTATTTGAAAAAGATACATTATAAAGATATTGAAGCATCTAATATAAAAATCGAAACACCATTACTTTTAAAAGTTTCAGAATTTGAAAAAGTTAACGATGTTGAATCATTAACTAAAATGAAAATTCCACTAGAATTAAGAAATAGAGCAAAAATAAATTTGTTAATGATTGATGGATTAGACGAAAGTGAACCAGTAAATAGAAAAAATATTTTAGAAAAGGCAAAAAGTTTTGCAAAAGGATTAAATTGTGCTCTCATTATTTCTTCAAGGAAAATTGATATAGTAGAGGAATCTTTATTAGATTTTCAAAAGTATGAACTATTGTCTTTCAGACTTAATCAAGCTTTTATGTTTTTTAAAAAAATAGTTAAAGATGTAAAGGTATTACAAGAATTAAAGAAAGGTCTTCAAAAAATACATTTTAAAATTCCTCTAAACCCCTTAACTCTTTTATTCCTAGTTGAATTAGTTGAAATAAATAAAGAGGTTCCTGCCTCAATTACAGAATTATATGATAGGTTTTTAGATATTGCTCTTGGTAGATTTGATTTTGAAAAAGGAATAAAAGAGTTAA
>JABUBP010000654.1_pt1 | contig 10037 bp, 10 predicted proteins | sample 7240331 | NCBI WGS metagenome assembly JABUBP01 (sample SAMN07256347, study PRJNA390944) | subsurface metagenome | isolation source: Methane hydrate marine sediment | place: Pacific Ocean: Eastern North Pacific, ODP site 1244 | collected 2002 | reverse complement strand
ACCTTATCCAGGTCGCCGACCGCGGCTTTAACCGTTGCCAGACAATTGAGAGTGACATTGCGAGCGGCCTGGTAGCCTTCTTCCATGGTTAACTCTCGACCCACCTTACCGGAAATTTTGGTATTTCCATCATCGTAGGGACCATGTCCAGAAATAAAGAGCAGATTACCCGTTTTGACCGCAGTTAGATAATTTGCCACTGGTGTGGGTGGTGGCGGCAGCATTAGTCCTAATTCCTTTAATTTTTGCTCAGCACTCATTGGGTTCTCCTTTCTCCTAGTCGTTACCAAATGTATAGTAAAACAGTGAAAAGATATTGATTTTATTCAATAAGACCTGCGAAAATAAATCCTGTTTATTTGTGATCGTTTACTCCCAGTGGCGCTCGGCCTTAGCCCGGTCACCGATAATGGCCTGTACGATATCCAGGTTATTAGGTGGACAGCCACGAACGTGGCGCTTGCTCTTTTTATCAGATGGAACGCACCGACCCACGGTAACCGTGTTATCTTCGCGAATATATTCTGGTAGGTCTGGATCGCCGGTGACAATAGTGACTCCTTTGAGGTAATTCAACTGGTTGGCCTCTTTCATGTCAAATAGGGAACTCATTATGCCCATGCGGCACCCCGAGCAGGTAGTACCTCCGTAAAACAAATTAAGCCCTTCAATATTCAGCCGTTCATCTTCCAACACTCTCATGAAGCGACGAGATACCGCTTCAATAGGTTCGCCTACTACCTCAATATCCTTTCGGTCTGCCATCCCAAGACCCCGACTAAACGCCTCGGTGGTTATGGGTACTTCTTCCGGCTCAAAGCCGGCAATATACCCGCACACTGCATCCAGGGCGACTAAGTCATGGCCAGCAACAATCAAGTCCATCTCCACAGGTTTGCCAAACACAGGTCCCAGGCCCTCTTGACAGTAGATAGCATCCACTATTGCCAGCTGTGGCCTCAAGGCACTGAACCAGTCTACACAGCCCTCAAAAACTCCACGTTGATGGAATTCACGCTTATACTTGTCCGTGAGCAAGCCTTTCAGTTTTTTGATTGATAACGTGAGCTCCGCCTGGTCGTGAGTCTTCAGCTTGGCCACTGGTATGATGACGTCGGCTTCTTTAACCAGTTTATAGGTTTGTATCTCGGCAAAGACTTTCCCGTTTTTCACGGGGAACATCGTGGTCTCTGTTTTTTTGAGATCGATTACATCGTAGCCCATCTCTCTGAGCTGATTATATCCTGACTCTGAAATAACCTTTTCTGAATCTATACCAATGGCCGAGGATTCGGCGATAATTGGTCGTGCTCCCGCCCTCTTTACCACATCAGCTACAGCACGAGTCACCTCAGGTAGCGTGATCGTCGCCTGTTCTCGCTTGGTCCGCGTGTTTACCCAGCTGGGATTGAGCAGAACTTTTTGTCCTGGTTTGACGATTTGCCCGATACCGCCAAGAAGGTCTACTGCCTTCTCAACGGCAGCCTGTATTTGTTCATAGTCCGGATTTTGTGGTGTCCTTGTGATGGAAACTTTGCTCCTCGCCATGATAGATTATCCCTCTCCTATTTGAATCGAACGCAGCTCGAGAAAACTCAAGACAATGCCGTGGTAGTGCATCAGTGCTCTGGATTGTATCTGGGGAATCTGAATTGGTCTTTAAGCTTGGCGTCAAACTGAGGGCGCCATAGCGCCAGGCCATCTTCGAGTTTGCCGCTATGATAGTCGCGCAGTGTCTTTACCAAAGCATCTACCGCGGCGTTAACGATGCGCTCTCCCTTCTCACGGCTCCCCACAGTGGGGTCGCCACAGACGCCTGGAACCCAAACCGCGCAGTCCATATCCACCAGTTCCGGCTGAAGGTAAAGTTGCAGTGAGGTTTCCATCTCACCGGAGTGACCGATAAAACCCCCGTCAGTCTCACTGACTGTCTCCATTACCTCAGGGGTGGGGTAGAGGTTCCAGTAATCGTAGCCTATTACTGAAGTTACTCCATCTTCGGCGGTGAGCTTAAATCGCATAGCGGCAATAACGGCTGAATTTCCGCCATGGCCGTTGAGGAAGAGTATCTTTTTGAATCCATGGGCATAAACACTAGTGGCAATCTGGGTTAGCAGTTCAACAAAGGTATTATATTTGAGGGTAATGGAGCCGGGGTGTTTCATGTGGTGAGGGGAGTATCCTGTCCAGACGGGAGGTAACACCAGCACCGGGAATTCGTCTATAGCCTCGGCGGCGCGCTGGGCGATAGTAAAACAGCAATTTGTATCAGTATTGATTGGCAGGTGATTTCCGTGCTGCTCGATTGAACCGACTGGAATGATGACTACTGCATTAGCCTTGACCGCTTTTTCAAATTCAGTTCGACGTAGTTCCTGCCACAATATTTTTTTCATAGTTCAGCCTCCAACATAGCTTCTCATAACTAGTGGCTCTCCAGGAAGGGCACCGGTATGCTTCCCTTTTTCTACTACCATTTTCCCATTTACAAAAACATACTCTATGCCTGAGGGAAACTGCTTCGGGTTAGCAAAGGTAGCTAAGCTGTCTACTGTCACCGGATTAAACACCACGATATCAGCTTTCATATTATCCCGTAAAATGCCTCTGCCAGCTAGCCCAAACCTTTGCGCGGGGAAGGAAGTCATTTTCCTGATTGCCTGCTCCATGGTTAGAACCTTCTCGTCCCTGACCAGTTGTCCCAGTATCTTGGGATAAGTACCGTAGGTTCGAGGATTAGGCATGCCTCCTATTCGCAGTCCATCGGTTATGAACATATGTGCCGGATGGGTCATGATAACTTTCACGTCATTCATATCACCAGTAAAGCAATAAAAGGCTACTTCTAGCTCTTCCTCTATCATCAGGTCACACATTGTGTCCCAGGGGTCTTTATTAAGCCTATCAGCGACGGCCGCTACAGTTAAACCTTCGCACCACTTGTTCTTTTCCGTTCTGACGGCGCTTATCACCATCTTGTCTACTGACCCAACTGCCTTGGTGGACTTACCATGCATCTTGGACCGGTCATCTTTATTTTTCAGGCGCTGCAGCAGTTCATGGGGGCCACCACTATGCGCCCACATCGGAACCGCTATATGCATGGTCGTGCTTCCGGCTTCCCAGGGGTAAGAATCAAAGGTAAGGTCGATGCCGTCGTCTCTTGCCATATCCACTATTTCCAGCAGCTTGGCTGTCTGCCCTCGGGTGATAATATTTGTGGCATAATGAGAAAAGTGCACCGGACAGCCGCTGCGTGCTCCTATTTCCACGGCTTCTCTGAATCCGTCATAAGCGCCATCGCCGAGGTCATATCGCACATGGGTTACATGAACGCCGCCGCACTCGGCAACTGTCTGGCACAGAGCGACCAGTTCCTCGGTACTGGCATATACGCCGGGGGGATACGCTAACCCGGTAGAAAGGCCAACGGCCCCTTCGGCCATGCCCTGCCTTATCATTTCCTGCATCGCCTTTATCTCTTTTTTGGTGGCCGGGCGTTCCTCCCAGCCTACCGCTTCCACTCTCAGACAGCTATTGGGAATAAGGTAAGCAACGTTAATCGAGGTCTTCTGGTGGAAATGCTGCAAATATTCAGTAATTGAGCTCCAGTTGTAGTCCAGCCTAGGATAACCGTTCACTCCCGAATAGTGCCGCAATATCATTTCCAGATTCTTTTTTGAGAGCGGCGCGTAGCCTAGACCATCAAGTCCCAGCATATCAGTAGTAACTCCCTGCCTTATCTTGGGCTCGTTTAACGGTTCAGATAACGCGATTAAGTCAGAATGGGTATGAACATCAATAAAGCCCGGAGTTACGATGCAACCGGAGGCGTCAATGATATTTGTCGCCGGTACGGATGAGGTTTCACCCACCAGAATCTTTAATCGGTCTTTCTCGATGGCAATATCTCCTTTAAAGCCAACATTTCCCGTGCCATCAATAACTGTGCCGCCCCTTATCAATACATCAAACATCTTACTCCCCCTTTCTCTATATCTTGTTACCAGGGTCCGACTATCTTCGCACCCACTGCCAAGGTCGGCAACCAACACGATAGCCAGGGAATATATGTGGTGAGGAATAGAACCGGTAAACCGACAATAAACAGAAACAGCATCATCGGTCTCACCAATTGGTCATATGGGACGCCTGATAAACGAGACCCGACAAAAATAGAAATGGCGTATGGTGGGGTAACCACGCCAAGACCAACATTAACCACAATTATCGCCCCTAGCTGAACAAGGTTCACGTCTATTTGAGTGACTAATGGCAATATTAGCGGCACTACTATTATTAAGATGGGGATGCCATCGATAAACATTCCCGCGATTAGTAGCAGTATGTTCATCATAAACAACACTAAATACTTGCTTTCGAACGCCCCTATCATGAAGTCGGCCAGAGCCTGGGCCACTCCTTCTCGAATCAGGAGTCTGGTAAAGACGGTGCCAAAGCCGAGTAATAGTGTAATCATACCCAGTGTCTTAATTGAGTCCTGAGTAGTTGTCCAGAAATTCTTTGCTTTCAGTTGTCGGTAGACGAATAGACCAACGATTAAGGTGTACACGACAGCAACCGCGCCTGCCTCGTTTGGTGTGAATACACCTCCATAAATCCCCCCCCAATATAATTAGAGGACAGCCCAAGGCGGGTAACGCTAACCAGGTGGCTATACCAGCCTCTTTTACTGAACCTTTAAACGTGGTTGGTAGTGCATCAACTTCGCCAGTGGGGTGCATATATCTGGGGCAAATGAAGTTATTTAGTACCATATAGCCCCCGGCAAGCAGAAGCCCAGGGAAAACAGTGGACAGAAAAACGGCGGCCACTGACTGCTGGGCAACAAGGCAGTAAATTAGCACCGGAACACTAGGCGGTATCAGGTATCCCAGGAAACTGGAGGAACATAGCACGGCAGTGGTATACCTTCGCTCGTATCCGAGCTTTTCCAGCCGTGGGACCAACATCGGAATCAAAGTGGCGATGCAGGGCACTGACGAACCAGTCAAGGCACTTAAAAATAGGGTAGCGACGATACCAACATCTACCATCCCACCCTTGAGCCTGCCCACTAAAGCATGGGCAAGGCGAACGAAACGGTCAGCAAGCCCGGCCTCGGACATCAAACCACCGGCAAAGATAAAGAAGGCTATGGCCATAAGGATATAACTGTCGATAGCATGATAGGCGGTTCCGGCCAAAAATTTGAGTGGACTGTCGATAAGAATTAGGGCTGCTGCGGAACATCCTAGGAAAACCCAGCACAGAGGAAGTCCTATCAGTATTCCTACGAAAAACAATATCAGCCCAACAGTGATTCCAAATTCCATTTATACCTTACTCCCTCCGAGACCTACCGAGGCAACTTCTTATCAGTTCGCTGATATCTCTTCGGGCGATAACCAGCAAGTGCAATAGTACGAAGGCTAAGGCGACAAACAGAGTAATCTGTAGCCAGCTGGTGTTGAACCAACGCACCAACGTGCCATATTCAGGGTATTTCATGGCCCGCAACATGAATTGATAGGCTATGGGAAGAAAAACACCTAATACGGCAATAGACAAAACGACCAAGAAAATACGGTAAACGACAGCCCTGGTTGGCTTATTCCTGGTAAATTTGTCGCGGAAGATATCTACCGCGACATGACCCTCTCGCCAGGTAGTTACTGAGGCGGCGACGAACATAAAAAAGATAAAGGAGTACAATGCCAGGTCGCTGAACCACATTATCTCAAAGTGTAGCCAGTAGCGATTAACCACCTGGGCAAAGATGAGCAAGGTACAGGCAAGTAGTCCAACGGCGCAAATAATGCCCTGTGCTGTCTGTACTCCGTGCAATAGCCACTTCAATGCTAACTTGATATATCTCACCAGGACTATTCTCCGTAGTGGTATTACCTAAGATTACAGTTATTCGGCTTAAGTTTCATAACTACTGAAGATGAGCAATTAGACTGTCTCATAAGTGACCCTATCTTCGGGAGCCTTGCCGCTACCCGAAGATAAGGTCACAACTACCCATTCCTAAACAGACGGCCTCATAGTCTCAAGGCAAATGCCTTTCTTTTGCCAGTCTAGCCACCGGCAGCGGCTACCTCTGAACTTATCTGTGCGAGTTCATCTAAGATCTGCTGCGTCATATTCTGACCAGGATAGTGCTCATCAAGCCAGGGAGTGGCTAGCTCACCCCAGATGACGGGCATGTTTGCCTTTTCCCTCCAGACTGCCTTTTCCGCTGGGGTTGGGTAATATATTTCCAGGCCGGACTCCACCAGCGTTTTCTTAAATGCAATATTGGCTCGGCGGTAGAACTCAAAATCACGCATCTCTGCATGCGCGCTGGCTCTCTTTACGACTTCCTGGAGGTCCGGAGGTAGTGAATCCCACAGGTCTCTATTCATGGCAAAATTGGCTGCATCCCAGCCAAAACCGAGGTCGGTGTAGTATGTCAGCACCTCAAAATGCCTCTCTTCTATCAGGGAAGGCCATAAGCTCCAGCACTGGTCAATAACGCCTCTTTCCAGGGCATTGTATAAGTCGGCCCAGGGAATAGTCTGTAGGGTCAGGCCGGTGCCTTTCCCCATGTTCTCCATGGTCATCACAAAACCAAGGGAAGCGGAAACCCTCATCTTGATATCCTTCATGTCGTCCGGTGTTATGAGCGGCCTGACGTTGTTACCAAGACCATATGGGCCAAAGTGGGAGCTCCAAAGAAGCTTAAAGCCAACCTCTTTCCAAGCTTCGTCCATGACCCGGTATAGTATCCCATCGGGGGCGTCATATGCTATGGCTGCTTCATTGTAGTTGCTCACCGTCCAGTTCATCCAGTTTAGCATTCCCCCGGGAACAAGGTTAACATAGGGGGCGTAAACTCCAGCCTCGACACTTCCCTCCTGTACGGCATGGAATATTTCATCGTGGCTGCCGAGCAGGCCATCAGGATAGAACTCTACTTGTATTCTTCCATCCGAGTAATGTTCAATCAGGTCGGCAAATAGCTGAATGGATTCGTTTCTACCTTGTTGTGTCCACGCCGTCCCAAATCGCCATTCGTACTCTGCCTTGGCTGGTGCCGCTGGTGCGGGAGCTGGGGCCGGAGCTGGTGCCGGGGCCGGGGCTGGTGCGGGAGCTGGGGCCGGGACTGGTGCGGGAGCTGGGGCAGCACAGGCGAGTAATCCACTCACCAATACCACCGAAATAAACAAAGTTAATATTCGTTTTTTACCCATTTTTCCCCTCCTGCTAAAATATTGGAGTCGAGCTGAGTAAGAATCCTTGTTGTTGAAGCCTATCACCTCCTTAATCAATAGTTTTATTAGTCAAGTTGAAGAGGGCATCAATAATTGCCTTTCATTCAGCGGTCGCGGCACCCCTTTCTAATTGGCTTACCTTCTAAAACCCTACCCAGTTATAACGTCGAGTAGATTAATTATAGCTCTCCTATTGATAATGTCAATACTTAGGGTTCATCGAAAGATTTAATCAAACTAGGAAAAAGGAACGTTTTTAGCCACTAGGTAACAGAACGTCAGTTCGTGCAATATTAGGAGTGGCAACGCTGAGTATACATTTTCATTTCTTATTCTACTTCTTCGATGCCCTCAACGACATAACAAAAGCCCTTTGCCAGATTGATATTCGTCTGCCATCAACACTAGATATCTAGCACAGAAGTAGATGCTCCAATAAATTATTTATCAAATTCCCAGTTTGTTCAGCGTTTCTGGCTTCGGCACGCCACTCTCTCTATCCCAACCCATTAGTTCGTAGTATTGCTTTTTGGCCTCTTCCATTTTGATGGGATCAAGAGGTTTATCCGCGAGAATGCCGTCTGTTTTCGGCTCATAAAAACGCTGGGGCAGTTTGTCATCGGCGGCTGTAAATCCTTCGCGGATATTGAAGAGCCTGAGGGTAGTTATGATTCGGTCAGCGATTTCCAGAAGCCCTTCAGCAGTGACATCTTGGCCAGTAACTGCGTTAAGCAGCTCGGTTAACTGTGTCAGATGGTATGGAAAGAATTGACAGACGACCAGAGAGTCATATATGGCCATCAGGCGTTGTCTGTGCTGGAAAAGCCTGACTTTTTTCTGCCCGATATCATCAACCGGAAACGGACCGGGCAGTCCCAGGGCTTCAATGGGAAACTAATTACCTGTATCTGGCAATGATGGATGTAGAAGAGCATAAGGAAGCACTGTTTAATGAATTGTATGAGGCGGAGCACATTCCACAACTGATGTCGGTGCCGGGAGTGATTAATGTTACTCGCTATAAGACATTGGCGGAAGAACACCCTCAATACCTGGCTATATACGAGATTGAACAACCTGACATTCTGATATCCGAAGCCTGGAGGAAGGCGGTTGATAGGGGGCGTTGGATCTCAGAAGTTAGACCATACACATATAATAAGCATCTCTCTGTATATGAACGGATTAAGAGGTGACTATTCTATGAACCTGCTAATGGCATATGTAATGCTTAAATGTTAACTCAGGGCATTTGCGGCGTATGCTGCTCCCTAAGTTTAATAATATTACATCCCTGAAAACACTGCCTTTGTCATGACCTGCCCCAAGTAATTGTACCACTTTCTAAGTTAGAGTTGCCGGCATAAGAGCTGGCATTATAGCTTCAGGAGCTGGTAGTTTGGACTCTGCCAGTTACTTTCTATGAGGCGGCATGGGACCATCCAAAAGTCCAGCCTTACCCATGGCCGGCCAGAAACAATAATCAGCGTTGTGTATAATTTCGCAAGCAAGGCTTCTGGTGATATACTCACCTTCCATAGAATGAGCACCGGCAATATGTGCAATCTTCTCAGGGAGACCAGCCGCTAGGGCAACATGAGCCCCATAAACGCTGTGTCGGATGGAAGGACAGCCGGTTGCTGCTGGATTGGCCTCCCATCTCTTTCTGTTGCTTGGGTTATACTCGAACGGCTTGCCTAGGTCGTGACAAAGGCCACCAGCGATTACCTCGTCCACATCAACGTTAAAGTTAGGGAAAAAATTTCCCAACTCTTTTGCCATAGCCGCAGCCATGCGCGCTACTACTCTGAGATGGTCGGCTTGTGTACCACCCTTTATGCATGGATAACCGGGCGCACCTGACCCAGGTAAATCTTCAATGCTCTCAAATCCGCTTTCGGCAAGTGCCAGTGTCCAAGCATCATATACTCTCTCCTTTAAATCTTTATTCTTTATCTCCTTGGCCTCAGGCAGGGATTCGATGACACCTTTTCTTATCCTCTCTTGATCAACCATTGGACTTGACCTCCTCTAATCTGATTATTTTCAACCCTGCTGCGGTTTGTGTTCGCCAGCAGGTTTCTATTTTCCCACATAGGCAACAGCGTCAATCTCCACTAGCATATCAGGTGACATAAGTGCTACGCCATAACAGATTCTCGCCGGGAAAGTGACCTGTCCTCATAAAGGATACCACTTCTTAAGTTAGAGTTGCCGAAAATAGTCAGCTTGGTTGAATATCTGTTGGATAGTTCAACGTCTACTAAAAAGGAATCTTTTTATAAGTTCAGAAAATGAGCACCTGACTTAGGTTCAGGGTGTCATTTATTTGCAGACAAGCAAGTTGAACGTCATTATATTTTGGTAACGTATATAATTTGTCTTGTGCGGCCCTATATTTTCATTCTGTTTAGAAAACGACGAAAACAAGCAAAATAAAGACCGTTAAGCAGCTTTTCTCCATAAAAGCGGAAACAAGCGGTCACTTACTGATTATTTTCATACCAATTTAGCGCATTTTGTTAATAGAGATGGTTAGAAATGTGAAAAAATATGTGATTTTTAGTACATGCTCGAGCCTGTAGAGCTACCGCGTAGAGCTACGAATACGCTCAAATATAAGATTTTTACCGCTTTGGTAGTACTACGGCTTTTTATAGAGTAGATGAGTTGTAGCTATAAATTAGAAAAGCGTAAGAAATATTTTTAAATCGGGCGCCTTAGTATGCTTATGTAACTCATTATCACGTTAGCAAAAAGAAAAATCTTACCAATATG
>JABUBP010000653.1_pt1 | contig 10038 bp, 9 predicted proteins | sample 7240331 | NCBI WGS metagenome assembly JABUBP01 (sample SAMN07256347, study PRJNA390944) | subsurface metagenome | isolation source: Methane hydrate marine sediment | place: Pacific Ocean: Eastern North Pacific, ODP site 1244 | collected 2002 | reverse complement strand
ATTTGAACCCCCGACCCCTTAGTAATATACCGCTAGTCATATACTAGAAGTCAAACAGTGCCGGCTGTGCTATCTCTCTTGGCTGTCTTTTCCTCTTTCTTCTGCCGCCTGCTCCCGAGGCTATAATACTGGTAACTCTAACTTAACAAGTGGTACACCTTATGGGGGCAGGGCACTATAGCACCAGGTATAGCGCTTTCCTGCCTTTATTCAGTGCCAAAAACCAGTCCAAAAAACAATACTTGGCCGTCAGAACTTGATATCGTTAGCAGGCTATCCTCGACCTGAAAGGTGGTAGTATCCAAGAGCAGTGCTAAGTATTCCCGCTCCTGCTCCATAACGCCTTCTGGTGCGCCGCAGGCCATCTCCGTAGCAGCAATGGCAGAGAAAGAAAGTTTGTTGCCGCTAACTTCATAGTCAGCAGAATAGCTGTTGCAGCCAGCGGAGCCGGTGACCTGTTCTTCAGCACTGTCGAACATGGCGGTGATTTCAGTACCTGCCAATACAGCTTGTAAGTCTCCCTGCTCACCATATGATGCCAGCACCCACTCCTTATCCTCCAAGGCTGTTTTGGCGGTATTACAGGCGGTCAAGCCGATAACAGTCAGAGCTGACAATATAGTTATCAAGACTACTTTATTTCTCATCTATAGCTCCATCCAGTATGTTTGTCGGGCAATTCTATTCCCGGCTTCACGTATTGTCAATACCCAAAAGAAGAGATGAATTCCTGCGTGTGGGAATGTAACAATTAGCCAAATTGTTTATCAACCTCACCCCGGCTGTCCCTTCTCCCTTGATAAGGTAGGAGGAATACCATTCAAAAGCCAGGGAAGGGGGTAAAAATTGATTCTAGGGCTTGCCAGCTAGGCGTAAGGTCTATTCTGACCAGAGCATTGCTTTGTTTTAGCAGGAAACTCAGCCAACCTCAGTTAGAACCTCAGAGCAAAAGTGGCTACTAGACATAACGTTAATAGTGTGTTGGAAAATCAGACAGCATTAGACATTTTATATCTAACTACCCCTTGACAAATCACCACTTACGCCGGTGGCTGGTTAGGATAATAGTTCATTAACCTTTCTGAATGCCTCTTGCTGTTTTTCCAAAGCGACTTCCGCCTCGGCTGGTGTGCCTTCGTCTAACAGTCTATGAAACTCCTTTAGTTGTTCTAGTGCTTGCTCTTTGTAGTAGTCTATTTGCTGATAGTGTTCGCGCAGCTCCTCGGCGGTTCTTTGCCTTTTGGGTCTTACTACTCCTAGTTCAAATTTGAAGGGGCGTCTGTGGGGTGGAGTGATTATTTGGGGTTGCTCTAGCTCTTCTTGGGCAACACATTCGGAATACTTGTGCGTAGCTCTGGTTGGGGCAGCAATATCCTTTGTATTAGCAGCTATTGCTCCTAAACTAATGCCTAACTTATTGGCAATATCACGGTAAGGCACGCCTTGCCTCTTTAGCTCTTTAGCTCTCTGGATTTTCTTTGTACTTAATGCCTTTCCTCGCATAAGTGTCTCCTTGTTCGTTCGTTCATTCTTGATTATAACAAAATTGAGAGAGGTAAAGCGTTATAGCCAGAGAGGTAACAAGAGAGGTAGGGAGTTATAGCCAGCAAGGTAGTAAGAGAGCTAGGGAGTTATAGCCAACACGGTATGGTAAACAGTATGGTAAACGGTATGGTAAACCATAGGGTAAAGCTATCGGTTTTCCCTAGTTGAGGATTCCTCTTTCCTCTCCTCTTTCCCCTGTCTCATTTTTTTCTGTCATTTTTCACCCCCTGGGGGAATTTCACCAGAGAGAGAGACAAGAGGGGCAGAGAAGCAGGGCGCCGCCTCGCCCGGAGCTGCTACTGTCGGTGACAGCTTGCGTACCCCCATCCGTGTTCCTTCATATAGCCTAGCCTATCATTGCCTTATGGTCATTGCCGTTGGGGGACATGTCTATTCGCTCTCGGCACACAGCACAGTAACCTTGGCTAGCGGGGACATGCTGGGCACTTGCCTTTAAAACTCCCTTTGTACCCCTTTCGATTAAGCCGTAGTATCAAGGCCTCGGTGATTTGATTATTTGTGAGGCGGTCCCAGTCAGTAACCTCATCTAACTCAGAAAATTCTTTTTGAAGGTGAGCCAAAAGATTTAAGGCGATACTTCTGTCTATTCGTTGTAGTGCAATCGACTGCTCCTCTAACACGCAGATAAACCCGCCATAAACTAAGTCCCCTATTTTATCTGAGCCTCTGAAACAATTTGGAGCAGTATTTCGATACTTACCGAGGTTATTTGCGATTGTCAGCGCTATGCTAGAAAGCTCTGCGAAGTGGTTCTCTATCTCTTGCTCATACGCGGCAGCTTGGGCAAGGATTCTCTCCACCTGCCTTTGGCTAGATATGCCAATTTCGTCAGCCATTTCCTCTAAAATATTTTCCCTATTTCGACCCCGTTGCATCTCGACTTCATAACGTTCGAGAAGGGCAACCTTTCCCCTTTTCGATAGCCTCTTACGGGTACGCTTCGCCTTTGAGTCCCATTTCGTTGGCTGCATTCTGCTTGCCTGAAAAAAAGTCACCAGTGCACGTTCAAAAACGTCGTAGCTCGATACCGTATTATACCCTACCATATAGGTATGAACCAAGTAAGTGTATTTAAACTCGCAGATGTTCAAAGAGAGCTGGGAGTTTCTCGCTGGACGCTATATGAATGGCTCAGAGCAGGAAAGCTACACGGCTTTAAGCTCCCTTGTGGGCATTACCGCATTCCCGTCGAACAAGTCGACAGCCTGAAGGGAGAACTGGGAAGGGACAAGGCTTGACCTTGCCAGTTACAACAGTGTTATAGGAGTAGGATTTCGAGGCGGAAAATGCCGAAAACAGCCAGTAAGCCAGTACAAGTAACCGTGAGAATAGAGCAAGGGCCTGCGTCACCGGCCCAAAAGCAGGCGTGGAAGCTCTTTTTTCAAAGATTGATTGCCGAGGTGAAAGCCAGCACTCACGCTGACAAGCCGAAGGAAGGCTAAACATGGTAGCAGCTATCCTTAACCTGATAAACACATTCAAAGCCTATGGTATCCGGGAAGCGGAAGCGTACCGGGTACTTGCTGCGGTATGCAAATAAACGGTAGTTAGAAACAAGCGGACGTTTTTATGTTTATGACAGGCAATAGACAAGCTACCAAAAAAGGAACAATTTTTAGTGAGGGGGTAACAATGAGAACCGCAATCGCCACCATTCTAGTGCTACCCAGGGACATAATCAGGGACGCCTTAGAACTAATGAAACGGTTAAGAAAAAGATAGGCTAGGGGTATTGACATTATTTAGATTAGTCTATATAATAAGGGTATGACCAATGAAATACAGCTTCCAAAACTTAAATGCCAGCGCTGCGACTATGAATGGATACCGAGACAGCCAAGGAAGCCGCAACGGTGCGCTAGGTGTAATTCGCCGTATTGGGACAAACTCAAGTGGAAACAAAGTGGGCCGAGAAGGGGGACAAAATGAAAACCGCAGCTATCTATTGCCGGGTAAGCACAGATAACCAAGAGCAGGAAGGAACCAGCCTACAGACACAGCTTGAGGCTTGCCTTAAATACTGCCAGGATAAGGGGTATGACGTAGCTTACCGCTTCAGCGAGGCATATTCGGGGCTGTCGCTTGAGCGGCCAGAGCTGGACAAGCTGCGTGATCTGGTGCGGAATGAGGGTATTGACGTTGTAAGTTGTTACAGCCTTGACCGCCTATCACGTGACCCTACCCACGGCGTGATAATCACGCAAGAGCTTGAAAAACACGGCGTTAACCTGGAAGCCGTCACCGAGACGGTAGACAGCACCGAACTAGGCAAACTGATAACCTACATACGCGGCTTTGCCAGCAAGCTGGAGGCTGAGAAGATACGGGAACGCACCATGCGCGGTAAGAAAGCTAAAGCTAGGCTAGGCAAAATACCGGGTGGTGGTTTTCATAAAATATACGGCTATGACTATATCAAGGTGGCACAGGTGAATGGCGGTAGGCGTATTATAAACGAAAATGAGGCTAAGTGGGTAAAGCAGATATACGATTGGCTAATCAATGATGGACTATCCACTAGTGCCATTACTTACCGGCTAAGAAAGCTACTAGTACCTACAAAGCAAAAGGCTATGTGGTGCAGGGCAGCAGTTTTGAATATACTTAAAAATCCTGCTTACACTGGCAAAACCTATGCCTTCACAACTATAAACGGAAAGCCTTTTAGTAAAAAACGAGAAGAATGGATAGAAATAGCCGATGTAACCCCAGCTATTATTTCGGACGAACTATTTGAGGCTGCACAAAAGCAGTTGCAGGTAAATAAGGCTAAAGCTATGCGCAATACAAGACGGGAATACCTATTGCGAGGGCATATTCGCTGCCGACAATGTGGGCGTGCTTTTTATGGTTGTGTGACACAAGACCGCATTGGCGGAGAGCGTAAGCTCACACGGCGATATCGGTGTTCTGGTAAACTCAGCATGGTATCACCGGTGAATCGCTGCCAGAACAAAAGCTGGGGCGCCGATAAGCTAGAGACTTTGGTATGGGCACAGATAGAGCGTGTCCTTGATAACCCCGAGCTAATCATTGCCGAGATAGAAAAGCAGCGCCAGAACGTTAACCGGCTAGGCGTCTTAGAAACTGAGCTAGTGCAAGTTGAAAGGCAATTAAGGGCGCTAGACCGAGAACAGGAGCAGCTATTAGAATGGGCGCTCAAGGGTTTCCCAGAGAAGACCGTAGTTTTAGAGAATAAGCGGATAAACGGAAAGAGGGCTAGTTTAGAGGCACAAAAAGCCGAACTGGAGATACAGATTAAGGCTAGTCAGGACGCAGCTATCAGTTTGCCGAACCTTGAGCGCTTTGTAGAGCTAGTGCGGCAGAAACTAGCCACGCTGGACTTTGAGACCAAGCGCCTAGCCCTTGATATGCTTAATATCAAGGTGTGGCTAGACGGATACAACGTAGAAATCACCGGCACTATACCCGTAACCGAGGGTGTTATTGTGACCACGCAATCTTGAATAATTCTTTCTTGAGGCCTCGCATTGAGTGGTAGAGATAGTCAAAAATCTCCTGAGAGGACTTGTAAATAGGCTTATCAATAATCCCCTCTTTGAGAAACTTCCTGGCTACTTCCTGCACCAACTTGATGCCAAAGGTATTATGGGAACCAATGCCGGATATCTGCTGTAGTTCTTCTAAAGAAGCCTCCAGAACACCTCTCAGGGTCTTGAACCTCCTGATGGCTTCTTTGGCCTGCTTTTTACAGTCCTTGCGGGGTGAACCCAGGGTTAACAATAATTCAACAATTTCATAGTCGTGAAAGCCGGTAAGGCCCGACTCTATGAATTTTCCCCGCAGTCTCTTCCTGTGCCCCTCAAGGCTTTCATCTGAAGGCATTTGGTCCTTCCCTCAGTGCAGAGTGCATCCCTTGCCACATATTCTAGCACCAAGGGGCATCGGACGGCTACCCTGATATGAAGTTAAGCTTAAGGGAATATAGTGAAGACCTTGATGTGGATTAGAGATTCATTCAGGCGTTTATGAGCTCTGAAGTACAAACCTTCGCAATCTGAGATTGAGAAAGTCATCCTCGTATTTGGCAATTAGCCCGGTATCAGCAAAGCTGAAGTATCTATTTTCGCCGATTATGATATGGTCCAGCACCTTAATCTGCAGCACCATGCCAATAAAGACCAGGTCCCTGGTTATCTGCTTATCATTCCGGCTAGGCTCAGGGTCACCCGAGGGGTGATTATGAACAAAAATCAAGCCGGTAGCTTTATGTTTAATGGCACCGGCTTCTATCTCGCGGGGATAGATGTAGATGCCGTCCAGCGTCCCCTCAAAGAGGTCTTCGGTATCAATAATCTTGTTTTGGCTATCCAGATAAACAACCTTTAATACCTCTTTTTCAAGGTCTCGCATTGAGTGGTAGAGATAATCAAATATCTCCTGCGAGGACTTGTAAATAGGCTTACCAATAATCTTCTCTTTGAGAAACACTTCGGGCATTTCCTGCATAAGTTTAACAAATAGGATACTGCTGGGAGTCACGCCCGGTATTTTCCCCAGCTCTTGAGCCGGAGCCGCCAGGAATTCACCAAGGGTTTTGTATTTGGCCACGACCATTCCTACTACCTTTTTACAATCCTTGCGGGGTAGACCAGAGCAGAGGAGCAATTCTATCATTTCAGGGCCGCTAAAGCCCTTAAGGCCATACTGAAGAAACCCCTCCTCCAGCGGCGTTAGGTTTCTTCTTGGCATAGCCCGAAAAGTCATCTCCCGACCCTTTCCTGCTCTCATGCGCTCGGTGCTCTCTCCTAGTTGCTCAGCAACGGTATCAATCAACTGCCTCTCTTCTTTTAAGAATGGTCCTTCATCAAACTCTGGTGTCTCCTCTAAGTAACAAACCTCTACGGCACCTACTTTTACTGCACGTACCTTGATATCCGAAGATTGCTTCCAATCAGTGTCTCTGTAGTTTGCTGTCCTGAACTCCTTACTATTGATGGTGATTTTAGCACAGGTAATCTCAGGATACTGCCAACCCTGGGGCAGCAGATTGGCAATCTCCCGATATAGTTCGTGTAAAGTAATATCTGGCTTTTCACAAATGTAAAAAACACCATAAAGACAATTTAGTTCTTTTCCACGCTCTTCAAAATCGTGCCGTAGATGCCTGTACTCAGAGCTTCCCAGAACCCAATCGCCTGCTCGCTTAATGAGAACGAATTGGTGGTTGCCCATCACATCTATAATTTCACTTGCTCCACATTTAATAAGGGGGTAAGTGCACAAAGTGAGCATATTATACCTGCCGATGACTTTATCTACCTCTTCCTCATAATTAACGAAATCTCTCCAATCTTTTTCCTCAAGCCAAGCCGTATCACCGGTTACTCTCATTCCATCATAACCCTTTGATAGGGCTTGATTAAGCTTATCAATCCAGGCATTAAGAACTCTTTGTCCATTAAAAGCACCTTCTTTCAAATACCACTTGTTATATGGAACAATCTCTATTTGTCCGCTCTTCAGATATCGAGTGAAATTAGGCACAGCCTTCCTCATTGCTTCTTTAACTTCCTCTTCTTTAAGAGGTTCTGAGGTAATCCAGATACAAAACTCATTATTTTCTAAACCTGTTTTAAAAAAAGGCAGCAAGATATCAAGTAAGTCTTGTTTAGTGTCGTAAAATTGACAGAGGTGTGTGCTCCAGGGGACGGTACCGATAACATCGATTCCTATGTTTCTAAGCTGATTCTTACCCACCTCCGCACCTCCCCAGCTTCTCTTTTCCAACCAGCTCCAGCTTTCGGACGGATTACATCTCAGACATGCATCAAATATCCATATTGCCCAGTATAACCATCAAGCAGTATTAAAATTATAGCACATGTATAGCATATGCTGTCAATAGTTTAGACAAAAGTCACGGTAATTTTTTAAGTAATATATATTTTATTTGATACTAATGGCATTAAATTAGACAAAAAGGGGACATTTGGGGACAGAACTATTCTTATGCTGGCTCCGACTCTGCCTCCAGCCTTACCCCGTCTTCGCCAACCAGTTCTATCAGCCGCTGGTGGAGCTCCGGACAGTAGTTGACACGGACATTGGGCAGCTTAAGCCGAAAAACCTTTTGCTCATTGTCAACAGCCAGGCTGACTTCATCTTGCCCCGGGAAGTCTCGTAGAGTATCAATTATTTTGTGCAGATGGACTATGTCATGTGCCTCATCACTGGTCTGACCGAGACTGATTAGCAATCGGTGCTCAGGCAGTACCCCACCGACTCCAGCCTCTTCAGTAGTTAGGTGGGCTTCACTTGGCTGAGGAGCAACCGCTTCTTCATCCTTGGCTTCCTCTAACTGGTAGCAGCGCACGTGTTCACAGACCAACTGCACCCGGTCGCCCCTGAACTTTACCCTACCCTCAACCAGCAGCATACCTCCCTCCTGCCATAGCTCCTTGGTAGCAGTATAGACCCTGGGCCAGACCATAACCTCAAGTTTGCCATCCAGGTCTTCCAACACCACACTGGCCGAGGGCTGGCCATCTCTGGTGAACAGATTACGGACTGAGGCTACCATGCCGGCAACCCTTACCGTATACCCCTCCATCTCGGCATCAACCTGACCGCAAAGGGTGGTATTCTCTGAGGCCGCCTTACTGGCAAACGGACTAAAGGGGTGTTCGGATAGATAGACCCCAATTAGTTCTTTTTCCCAGGCCAGTTTCTCCTTGATGGAAACATCAGCGGCCACCATATCAAGGCTGGGCATGGGAAGGCTAACGGTCTCACCCCACAGGTCAAACATGGTGGACTGCCCCGTCTGCCGCAGGCGCTGCTCCCGCTGAGCCAGGGACAGAATACGACCAGCATTACTAAGCAGAGTACCCCGGTTTCCCAGCGCGTCTAAAGCACCAGCCTTGATCAGGCTCTCCATCACCCGCTTGTTGACACTGCTTAAGTCAGCCCGCCGGCACAGGTCTTCAACGGACTTGTAATCACCCCGGCTACTGCGTTCGTTTATGATAGGCTCTATAGCTCCCAACCCCACATTCTTAATAGCCGTCAGCCCAAAGCGGATGGCAGAAGTGCTGTCGGCTAATTTCTCTATGGCAAAGTTAGCCTGAGAGCGGTTGATATCGGGTGGCAGAACCTTGATACCCAGGCGGCGGCACTCAGCTACGGCAGCTGCTATCTTATCCGGCTGTTCAACACAGGTAATCAAAAGGGCGGTAATATACTCCAGCGGATAATTAGACTTAAGATAGGCAGTCTGATAGGCAATGCGGGCATAGCTCACGGCATGAGCCTTGTTAAAGGCATAGCCAGCAAAGGGCTCAATGAGGTCAAAAACCTCATTGGCTACCTCCAAAGAGAAACCACTCTTTTTGGCTCCGCTAGTAAAGTTACGCCTTTCTTTTTTCATAACTTCTGGAATCTTCTTGCCCATTGCCTTACGGAAGATATCAGCCTGGCCCAGGCTGTAACCGGCAAAGGTACGGACAATAAACAGCACCTGTTCCTGGTAGACAATCACCCCGTAGGTCTCCTTAAGGATATCAGCCAGGGCAGGATGGGGATAGTGGACGGGTTCCAGGCCGTGCTTGGCTCTAATGAAACGAGGGATTTGTTCCATTGGTCCCGGCCGGTACAGGGCAACCATAGCCGCAATATCACTGAAAGTGGTCGGCTTGAGCTCTTTGATGTAGCGGCGCATGCCGCTACCCTCTAACTGGAAGACACCGGTTGTTTCACCAGCGGACAGCAGCTCAAAAGTGGTGGCATCATCTAGAGGGATATGGTGCCGGTCAATTTCAAGGCCACGGTTTTCAAGGATAATCTCATGAGCCTTGCCCAGAATAGTCAGGTTAGCCAGCCCCAAAAAGTCCATCTTAAGCAGGCCAATGCGGGCAATATCTTCCATAGCGAACTGGGTCATAACCAGTCCCTGACTGCTGCCCCGGCTCAGCCGCTGCAGCGGCGTATATCCGGTAAGGGGCTCTTTAGATATGACGACACCGGCGGCATGAGTGCTGGCATGACGGGCAACGCCTTCAACCCTCTTAGCCGAGTCAATCAGATTTCTAACCGTGGCATCTTCGTGGTAGATTTTCCTGAGTTCACTGGTATCTTCAAGTGCCCGACCGAGAGTCATAGCTGGGGCAAAGGGAACCAACCGGGCAACACGGTCAACATCGCTATAGGGCATGCCCAGTGCCCGGCCAACATCCCTGATAGCCGCCCTGGCGCCCAAGGTACCGAAGGTAATAATCTGAGCCACATGGTCCTGTCCGTACTTGTGGGACACATAGGCGATAACCTCATCACGGTGAACATCCTCAAAATCCAGGTCTATATCGGGCATTTCCCGACGCTCCAGATTGAGAAAGCGCTCGAAAACCAGCCCGTTTTCAATGGGGTCAATCTCAGTAATACCCAGACAGCGTAGGACGATGCTGGAGGCGGCACTACCCCGGACATTAAAGAGGATGTTATTCTTCTTGGTAA
>JABUBP010000652.1_pt1 | contig 10040 bp, 7 predicted proteins | sample 7240331 | NCBI WGS metagenome assembly JABUBP01 (sample SAMN07256347, study PRJNA390944) | subsurface metagenome | isolation source: Methane hydrate marine sediment | place: Pacific Ocean: Eastern North Pacific, ODP site 1244 | collected 2002 | reverse complement strand
ACGTTAAAAGCATAACATTCCTCACGGGGCAGGTAAACCAAGGCAGCCTCTCACACCTTCTACAAAAGATACTAAAGCCCCCCAGCTCAGACTCAAAGGCGAGCATGTCGATGTCTGCCTCTGTCCTCTTTGTGGGAAGGATTGTGAGCAGAAGGAAAAAATTCACAAGGTGGGAAGATGTGTTCTTTTTTGTGCTAACTTCAGCGGAAAAGTAACAGGGAAGGCCTAATCTATTTGAAATTCTAGGGGTGGTTTTTAGGAATAGGATTTTTCTGCTGGCAAAATCATATACTTTTTATAAAACTTTCTACCCACTTTAGGTCTCTTAGTAATTTATCTTTCCAGTTTATTCCATATTCCAGGAAGATGTCACCATTCCCTGATTAGCGGACCGGTTTCGTCCTACAACTGGTAATTGTGTTCCGAGTGCCCGCCAACAGTTAACAAATTCCTGTTTTTTGGTATCATAGCAGGGGACAATCTCAAAATTGAAAGTAAGCTACTCCAAACTCTCAATCGCCACGGGATAATGCCTACGGAATTTATGGACTACTTTCGTAAAAATATGAGAAGGTCCAGCACCTCGCGGACCAGGGAACAAATTCAACAGGGGCAATTCTGGACTTGACTGGTAGAAGTGTATGCGTAAGGTTAGCTTTGTAAAAGCCATAATAAAATCATGACGGGTGCTTGGTTAAGAAAATGACTTTTGAGAGTACTTCCAGAAGATTTAAGCCAAAAATCAGAATACCCAAGCTACAGTTGGTGCTTTTTCTGGCCACCCTCGGCACAACTTTGGGAGCAGGATATCTGCAGTCACTTTCCCTCGTCGGGCTGGGAGTACTTGAAAGCGCTTGGCATGGAGCAGTGGCGTTCTGTCTGGGGATCATGGGAATCCTGGGCTCTCATGAGATGGGTCACAAGCTGATGGCAAATAGAAGGGGAATAGAGGCTAGCTTTCCTTATTTCATCCCTGCTCCAACCTTGATCGGGACCTTTGGGGCCGTAATTCGGATGAGAACGCGTCCTAGAGATAGAAATTCACTTTTTGATGTGGGAGCTGCTGGACCTATTGGAGGGATGTTGGTGGTGATTCCGGTGACAATATTAGGGCTCCTCTGGTCATTTCCAGTGCCAGCTGAGTCAGTTAAAGGAATATCTCTATCAGAGCCACTTCTGTTTCAATGGTTAGGGAAATGGCTGGTTAGCCTGCCATCAGGGAGTGTACTTTTGCTCCATCCTTTAGCCTTTGCCGGATGGGTAGGAATGCTGATAACCATGCTGAATCTAATGCCGGTAGGAATGCTTGATGGTGGTCACGTAAGTAGAGCCTTGTTTAGCAACAGAAAAGTCTTTAGATTTTTCTTCTTGGAACTCTCTTTATCCAGAATAATCTCACTGATAGGTATTCTGGTAACAGCAATACTAGGTTACTGGCCGATGGCTCTGCTGATGCTATTTTTTGGAAGGGCCGGCCGTCATCCCGGACCGGTAAACGATGTCATACCATTGAGCAGTGGAAGAAAGGTTCTTGCAGTGGGGCTGGTTTGTCTGCTGGCTGTTTGCATTACCCCTTTGCACGGTATTATCTTAAGGTAGAAAAAATAAAGAACGCGGAATTTGTAGGGTTTCAGACCCTTTCTTCGTTCCATCTGTTTTATCTTGAACTCAGTAGCCTGAAGTTTTTTGCCTTATGTTCCAAGGAAGCAAGATGTTGATTTTTCAGCAATCTCTTTTAGATGATTCAATTCGCGCGGTTGACCAGACAAAAATATTTTTCTATAATGTAAATGATTTTATCAAACTCTCCTGGGAAAAATTGGCTTATTTACCATGAGACTTTCTGAATTTCAGTATGTTACTCCTGGGTAATTTACCGACAACTGCTGGAGCAAAAAAAAGTAACTCTATAATATTTTCTAGAGTTTGGCGCCAGAAAGCTTCTCCTCGAAAAAAATAAATAAAAGAGGAAAAAAGCCAAAAGAAATAGTCCTAGAAGGAGGTGAAAAAGTAAGTAATAGGACAAAGGAAAGCTTTCCACGAAAAAATGAACCGTGTCTTTTATAACCATTATTCAGAGAAATAAGATTTGCTGAAAATGGAGGTTATTAAAGACAATTAGATTTCAAAGGAGGAGTGTGACAATGTGTAAAAAAACAGTAACTTTGTTTGTTGTTCTGGTTATGCTGTTAGCCGTTTTCACGGGAAGTGCACTTGCATACAAATTTGCTTTGGTAGTTCATGTTGCAGGGACACCATTCTGGATTCCGGTGATAAAAGGCGCTGAAGAGGCCGGGGAATTACTGGGAGTTGAAGTACAATTTATGGGACCCGAGGAGTTCAGTGTTGAGAGGGAAGTCGATTACCTTGAAACTGCTATCGCCCAGGGATTTGACGGAATCGGTGTTGCCATCTCTGATGCAGAGGCTTTGGACGAGCCAATTGCCAGAGCAATGAAACGGGGAATACCTGTAGTTGCCTTCAATATTGATGATCCCTACACCCCAAATGAAAGGATGGCTTTTGTTGGACAGAGCTTTACCATTGCCGGAAATGTTCTCGGCACAGAGTTATTAAAAGACGAAGAAATTCCAGCAAATGCTGAAGCAGTAGTGTTAATCGGTGAACCTGGCAACGCTGCACTGGAAGAAAGGTGTGACGGTATTGAAGACATACTTGATGAGCGTGGGATACCGCATGAGAGATTCAGTGCACCGCTCGCTGATCCATCAACAGCCGTTGATATGATGAAATCGTATATCAGAGCTCATCCAAATCTCAAAATTATTGCAGCTAGTGAGTTCGCAACCGCATTTGCAGGGATGGCAATGAAGGAACTGGGTATGGAACCTGGAGAACTCCTGCTTGCAGGTTTTGACCTCACCCCCGACCATAATCAAATGATAAAAGAGGGTTATGTTAAATTCACAATTGACCAACAGCCTTATCTTCAGGGATTCCAGACCGTGATGTTACTCTATCTGTACAAGGAGTTTGGTCTTTCTCCAACAGACATAAATACAGGGGTTGCTGTGGTAGGTAAAGATGATATTGACCAAGTTGTTGAGTTGGCTGAAGCCGGATACAGGTAAAGGATAGTAAAGGCGTAGTTTCTGAGGGTGCCTGGGAGCCTTATAGGCTCCCAGGCATTAAAATTTTAGGAATGAGTGGAGAATATATATGGTTGCTTTAAAATTGAAGAAGAAGAGTTTTAAGATGAGAGCACTTGGAGTCTTAATTGCAGCAATAGCTCTTGCGGTTCTATTTTCTATTGCAAATAGTAATTTTCTGTCCCCTTACAATTTATTAATTACAGTAAGAATGGCAAGCGAGCTTGGAATTATTGCTGCTGGGGTGACTCTCTTAATGATCGCGGGAGAGTTTGATCTTTCCGTAGGCTCGACATACGCCCTATCCCCAATGGTAACTGCAATCCTGTATTCAAACTTTAATGTACCGATAATATTTGCGGTTATGGTAGGTTTAATGCTCGCATTAGTTTTAGGCTTTATCAATGGTTTTATTACTACAAAAGCTGGTATTCCTTCGTTTATTACAACCCTTGGCACTATGCTGATCTATAGAGCAGTAGTTCTTGTTTTGGTAGGAGGGATGCCGACTAAGATCCGTTCACAGGCCCTTATTTCCGATGTAATCGGTGGAACTATAGGCGAGTCCTTTCCGGTAGCAATAATCTGGTTCTTATTTTTCATTGGAATAAGCTATTATATTCTTGAACACACAGCCTTTGGTAACAAAATACGTGCAACAGGCGGAAATAAAGAAGCTGCAATCGCAGCCGGGATAAACACAACAAGGGTTAAAATCATAACATTTATGTTTGTATCTTTTCTGGCAGCTTTTGCAGGGCTTGTACAATGTTTCAGGCTGGGGTCTGTTGCTCCTCTCAATGGGAGAGGTTTTGAGCTCCAAGCTATCGCAGCGAGTGTTATCGGTGGAACTTCCCTGTTTGGGGGGTTTGGTACTATCATCGGAACCGCTCTCGGAGTCCTTATCACCGGTATGATCAAAAATGGTATAGTATTGCTGGGCATATCAGTTTACTGGCAAAACGGTTTTCTGGGAGCCATACTCATCGCTGCTGTTATTATAAATACATTTATCTCTAAAAGAAGAAGGTAAAACAAGTATGTAAAATAAGATCGTTGAGGAAGGAAGGGGTGAAAATGAATATGCCAAATAAAGCCAGGGTTGATAATCTCGTATATATGGAAGGCATAAGTAAGTATTTTGGAAAGATTATGGCACTGGATGATGTCTATTTTTCTATCAAACCTCGTGAGATTGTTGGTCTGGTGGGTGATAATGGTGCTGGGAAAAGCACTTTAATTAAAATACTCTCAGGGCTCTATCCTCCTGCAAAAGGAGTTATATATTTCGATGGAAAAAGAATAAACTTTTCTTCTCCAAAAGATGCGATAGATGCTGGTATTGAGACCACCCATCAGGATCTTGCTCTGGTTGATGATTTGGAGATACACAGAAATATCTTTATGGGACGAGAACCAAAGAGATTACTGGTAAGATTCATCCCCTATCTCAATAAACAGAAAATGATTCATGAAGCAGAAAAAGCTTTAGAAAATATTGGAATTCACGTTGATTCTGTAGAAGATATCGTAAGAAATCTTTCAGGAGGAGAAAAACAGTCAGTTTCGATTGGAAGAGCAACATATTTTAAGGCAAAACTTGTTATTATGGATGAGCCGACGGCAGCAATGTCACTTAAAGAAACAAAGAAAATATTGGAGCTTATGGTAAGGTTGAGGCAGACCGGTTCTGCAGTAATATTTATTAGCCATAATATACATCATGTTTTTTCTATTGCTGATAGATTAACCATACTGAGTCATGGGAAAAAGATTGCAGACTTAAAAATAAGCGAAACAACAGAGGAAGAAGTTTCAACTATAATAATGAATAATTAAGGTAATTATAATAAAAAGATGAGGAGAAGATATGATTTCCCGGGAAAGAGTAAAACTTGCTATCAATCACAAAGAAAAGGTAAATCCCGAGAGGTAGCACAGCTTGAAAAAAAAGAGGAGATAATGTTTCAACGCTTCTCTGGCTCTGCATCAGGGGCATGGGCAAGGAAGACCACTCTAAATGCCGTATTCATCATCTCTTGTTGTGATTATAGTGATTATTCATGAATCCCAACTAATGTACCTTCGGAAATCGAATCAAACAGTTCAATTATATCTTTATTCTTCATTCTTATGCAACCGTTGGATACCGGTGTCCCAATTAAACCTTCTTCCGGCGAACCGTGAATGTAAATATGACGGTTATATGAATCAACACCCTCACCTTCGTTAACCCCTGGTACTATTCCTTTTAACCATAGTATGCGCGTAGTTATAACGTCTTCCTTAATATCTTTAGCATCCGTGTAGATTTCTGCAATTTCCCCTGTATTTTCACACAACTCAAATATGGTGCCAATCTTAGCGCCATGGCCGATTTTTTCAGCGATAAAGTGGGTTCCCAAAGGGGTTTTCATGCTATTCTTTTCGTTGCCTACCCCATATTTAGAGGTGGAAACTGGGTACATCTTGATCAGTTTAGGATTTTCAAAAGAAACATTTTCAAAGAGAAAAAGTTCTTGTCTTGAAACATCAATTGTAACAATCAATTCATTAGCTCTGCTCTGAATCGGGTACCCTAACGTAAGAAGTGAAGACAACAAGATAATGAAAACTGCCCTATTTCTTGTAATATCTCTAAGAGTCATTGATAATTCTTAACTCTTGGGTCATATTTTGTCCAGATATTCTTACCATTTATCTAAGAATTCTCTGATGGCATCTTCTGGTGATAAATTAAACCAAATCTCAGCACTTGTCAATCTGTTTGGAGGGCTCTTTTAAATGTCCCAACCAATACCTCTTCGGTTAATTATATACAACTTAACGCGCCTCCTTGACTCATTTACCCGTTCGGATTAGAATCCCCGTAGCTAGAAGGAACTTGCTGGTCAGTTGGCTTCCTAGATCATAGCTATACCCCCCGAGAGGAGAAGTTGTTCAAACGGCTCATCTATGGTATACTGACCGTTATCTTCCGATGCCGTGGCTTCTTCCCGTGCGCGGAGCGAGTCTCACTGGACTTGCGCGTTCTCACAGGAAGGGCGGTCGTCGGATCAGAAAATAGCAGTATCTCCCTTACGAGAAATCAACTTCCTCTGGCTTCAGGGCCAGGGGGTCTTCAGGGGAATCACGAACCCGATGAGGAGAACGTGACTGCGGCGGCAGGAGGACGGGACTTGAGCGGAAAAATAAAGAACAGAGCCATCATGGGTCTTCTTGTTGGCGTCGCAGCATACATCGTCCTGGTGCTTACCTCACCCATGCTTTCATCCCTGTGGCCACTTTCCTCGTCTTGCAAGCCACGAGCCTCCACCGTGGCTACCGAGAACGCAGAAGACGAGTCGACCCTCATCACATCTACCAACTTACGTCGGGGCCAGACCATCTACGAAATCCTTGTTTCTGCGGGCATTACCTACGAAAAGACCAATGGGCTGATAAGAGAGTTCGAGACCCTGTTCAATCCTCGAAAGGCCAAGTACGGCGACATAGTGAAGCTGAAGACAGGACCCGATGAGAGGCTTTTCTTTGAGTACTTCCCCAACTCCCTTGAGTACTACGTGGTGGAGGAACTGGAATCTGGGAGGTTTCAGGTCCGCAAGGAGACGGTACCACAGCGAAAGGCCGTCATGGGAGCTAAGACTACGGTTCACTCGTCGGTATACGAGTCCATGCGGAGTATAGCTCTTGGCAGAGAGCTTATCAATCGATACGCGGACATATTCGCCTGGGAGGTGGATTTCTTTACCGATCCGAGGAAGGGAGACACCATACGGCTTGTCTGGGAGAGATACCTCTCACCTGAGGATAATATCCTTTTTGAAGGAAGGATTCTGGCTGCCGAGTATGTCAACCAGGGGAAGGATCACGTTGCGATCCTCTCTCGGGATGATAGTGGCCATTTCGATTATTACAGCCTTGATGGGAAATCCCTGCGGCGCTCTTTCCTGCGTTCACCTCTCAGCTACACCAGAATAAGCTCTTATTTCTCCTGGCGAAGATTTCATCCCATCCTCAAAACATATCGGCCTCACCTTGGCATTGACTACGCCGCCCCCCGAGGAACTCCCGTTTCAGCAGTCGCTGACGGAAAAGTGGTGTATTCTGGCTGGAAAGGAGACTACGGAAAATATATCAAGATAAAGCACGCTCAAAATTACACCACAACCTACGGGCATCTATCTCGAATCGGCAAGGGAATCGGGACGCGGAAGGAAGTGAAACAGGGCGAGATCATCGGCTACGTGGGGTCAACGGGGCTTTCCACCGGACCTCATCTCGACTTCCGTATCACCAAGAACGGCCGATACGTCAATTTCGTGAAGATGGATTTCCCCAGAGCGGAGCCAGTAGATCCCAAGTACTCGAAGCAATTCGAGAGGACAAAAAAAGAGTACACCACATGTCTCAAGAAGCTCAAGGAGTCTAAAGAAAACCTCATACGCTTCCCGGACAAAAGACAGGGAAGAAGAAAGTACTGGTTCATCCCTTTTCCCCTAGACCGCATCATCCGCTAGGACTTGGGTCCGGGGGACGGACATCGTAAAAATATATTCCTACAAAAGCTAAATAAGATTGGGAGGTTTAGGGAATGGGTGGAATCATCTTGATTATCGTTGTAATATTCACCAATGTTATGATAATAAAGGTAGCTACTGCAGCCCTCAAGCTCACTGGTCTTGATGAACGAACAGCAAGTTTTCAGGCTCTTTCGGCTCTCACCGGTACAGGTTTTACTACCAGAGAATCAGAGTTGATAATCAGCCAGCCGATGAGACGCAGAATAGTTTCTATTCTCATGGTAGTCGGAAATGCTGGACTGATCGCAGTAATTGCAGGACTCGCTTCCTCCTTCCTCACCATTACCTCTCCTTGGTCAATTTTAAGATTTGTTATTCTAATTGTAGCCATTTACCTGATATTCAGAATGGCAACCCACACTAGACTGGCACGTTTTCTCTCCAAGAAAATAGAGAAGAAACTTCGGGAGAAATACAAACTTCAGAAAAGGTCGGTATACCAGATACTCGATCTTGGGGAGGACTCTGGTTTAGCTGAGGTGACGTTACATGAAGGATCCTCCTGTGTTGGGAAGACCTTGGCTGCTTGCGATTTGATCAAAAGAAAGATCCTAATTTTGGCCATTGAAAGAGGCAAAGAACGAATTCTGGTTCCCCCGAAAGATCATGAGTTTCACGCAGGAGATAACCTAATTTGCTACGGAAGCTTTGCAGAGCTCAGAAAGATGGCTTAGGTGAAATTGCCTGATGGAAAAAGGATAAATGGCTCTCTAACAGATCAAAAAACCCCCATCAAAAAGACCCACCTTAAACAGCACCAAAATCGGGCGTTTTTGACACGGTCTTGTCTTTAGCTAGAATAAAAGATAATCCTTCACAAATAATCAGCCGATCAGGAGGCAAAAATGAAGAATAGCCTTGCCTTAACTCCGGCGCCATACGAGGAGGGGTGTCCGGACATCGGACAGCATACCTAAATCCTTATTATTACCACTACTCATAAGTCCTATTCGAGAACGCGTCGAGTTGCTAATCCTGCAAAATACGATAGAATTGAAGAGTTTATAAAAGAAGTGGAAAGGCTCTAAGGAAGAAAAGTGCAAATAGGGGGTTTGAGGGGAGGTCAATACCAGATTCTTTCTCAGAAAGAGGTGCAGAGCATTCATAATGCCTCACTCCAGATATTGAAGCGGACGGGGATAAAGTCCCGGCGGCAAGAAGTCCTGCAAATATTCTCTCAAGGTGGGGCTGAGGTAGATTTTGAGCAAGGGCGGGTAAGGATTCCCTCCAGTCTGGTGGAAGATGCCCTCAACAAAGCTCCTTCTAAAATTATCCTCTGTGGCAGAGATGAGAAAAACGACCTTGTTCTGGAGGACAAAAAGGTATACTTTGGCACGGGAGGGGCGGCACTCAAGGTGCTTGATTTAGAAACCGGCAAAGTAAGGAAACCGCTCCTAAAGGATATTGCCAACATTGCCAGATTAGTAGATGCCCTGGATAATATCCACTTTTTTATAAGGCCGGTTGTAGCTCAGGATATTCCCCGGGAGTTTCTGGATGTTAATAAATACTATGCTGCCTTAAGCAACACTTCAAAACACGTTATGGGCTCGGCCTATTCGGTGAAGAGTGCACTAAAAGTGATTGGCATGGCAGAAAAGGTTGTTGGCGGAAAAGAGGCGCTGCGGAGAAGACCTATCATCTCTTTTATTACCTCCTGGATGAAGAGTCCTCTGCTGCTGGATGATTTTACCACTTCTATATTGATGAAAATTGCTGAAGAAAGAGTCCCCGTAGCTTTATCTTCTGCCCCTATGGCGGGATCTACCTCTCCGGTAACTCTAGCTGGCACCTTAGCCCAGGTGAATGCAGAGCAGCTCAGTGGAATAGTTTTGACCCAGTTAGTAAGCCCTGGTGCACCCATACTTTATGGAGCTATCCCCTCTGTGGCTGATATGTCTAATATGTCGTTTCTATGCGGTGCGGTAGAATTGGGAGTGCTAAACACGGCTGCAGCTCAATTGGCACAGTATTATGATATCCCCTTCTATGCCTGGGCAGGTCTTACCGAATCTAAAATTCCGGATGTACAAGCAGGATACGAGAAGGCGACAGGCGCTCTCTTGGTGGGCTTAGCTGGGGCAAATTATATCCATAACGCTGCTGGTATGTTAGAATCTACCACTACCGTTGCCTATGAGCAGTACGTAATAGACAACGAAATTATTGGTATGGTGATGAGAGTATTAAAGGGAATAGAGATTAATGAGGAGACTCTGGCCCTGGAGGTGATAGACAGGGTAGGGCCGGGAGGAAATTTTCTGGCTGAATCACACACAGTCTCTCATATGAGGTCGGAGTTCTTCTTTCCCAGCCTCAGCGATAGGTCCAATAGGGAAAAGTGGCT
>JABUBP010000651.1_pt1 | contig 10052 bp, 8 predicted proteins | sample 7240331 | NCBI WGS metagenome assembly JABUBP01 (sample SAMN07256347, study PRJNA390944) | subsurface metagenome | isolation source: Methane hydrate marine sediment | place: Pacific Ocean: Eastern North Pacific, ODP site 1244 | collected 2002 | reverse complement strand
TTAGAATATAAGATAATTTCTTGATATAATGCTTCCAGTAGACCTAAGAATGTTTGGAATCAGAACAAAAAATAGCTAAAAAAATAAAAATATTTATTTTTTATCTTCTTCCTAATGAATCCTCACTATTAACTTTGATATCAGCTACTCGTATGCAATCTTTACCTTATTCTTCTGAATATCTCTGACTAAATTTGAATTTATTAGCTTATTGGTAATAATATAGTCAACATCCTCTATTTTACATATATTAGAAAAGGCTACAGCTCCAAATTTAGTTTCATCAGCTAATATAAATGCCTCCTTAGATCTCTTTATTACCTCTCCATCTACTATTGCTTCCAACTCATTTGGAGTTGTAAACCCTTCACTTACAGAAATACCATTTACACCCACAAAAGCTTTATCAAAATTATACCTGTCAAGATAATTAATAGCTTCCTGACCAACCATAGAAAATGTTTTTTTTCTAAAATCTCCTCCAACTAATTTAATCTCTATACCAGAATTATTAGCCAATTCTAAAAGAATATTTATAGCATTTGTAAAGACGATTAGATCTTTTATATCAAATAAAATTTTAGCTAGTTCCAATGTTGTAGTACCACCACTTATATATATAATATCTCCTTCATTAATGAATCCCTTAGTAATTTGTGCTATTTCCTTTCTTTTTTTACTTTTATTCTAATACTCTACAAATTATTATTAAAAACTTTTTTTATCATTTATAGGATACTTTCCAATCTCTTTTGCATAATTGAAAAAATATTCAACCTTTTCAAGACTTGTATCATTTTGAACATTATGTGTTGGTCCTAAAATCAGACCCCCATTATGGCCAACCCTCATTATTCTTTCCGAGATTTCTTTCTTTAAATCATCTATTGTTCCAAAAGGAAGCGTTTCCTGTTCATCTATTGTCCCCATGAAACATAATTTATCTCCAAACATTTCTTTTATCTCTGCAGGATCCATACATGTTGGCTGCACCGGGTTTAATATATCAACCCCTACTTCAATTAAATCATTTATTATTGGGGTAATGTAACCATCACTATGGAAAGCTATTTTTATATTCTTATTTAATCTTTTAACTTCATTAATCAGTAATCTATATCTTTCTTTAAGAAATTCTCTAAACATTTCAGGTGACATAATCATCCCTGTTTGCATACCTACATCATCGCCAATCCAGATTATATCAACGCCAATCTTTGCTAGCTTTTTAGCAGCAGGAATATAGAACTGCAAAATTTTATCCATTAAATAATTTACAAAATTCTTATTTTCATACATATCCATAAGTAGATTTTCCATTCCTCTCAGATACCAGGACAGCTCGAAAATTGTGCATGAAAGATCGACCATAACAGCATATATGTCTCCAAATTTCTCCTTTAACCTTATAACTCCAGAATATCTTTCTTCATCCTCGGGATCTGGAACTTTATAATTTTTCAAATCCTTTAATGAAGCTTTCTCTAGCGGCCTATAAATCATTTCAGCATAAATTCCATTTTTATGCTGAAATGTTCTATATCCAATTCCCCATTCATCAACTTCATCACTACTATTTAACATTTGCCCCCATGAATCCGCTATACCAATTGCACAACTTACAATATCATTACCTAAAAAAGTAAAAAGTTCATTTCCCTTTAATCCGTATTTTTCATAAAGTTCCTGTTCCAATTCCGGAACAACCTCTAAGAAAAGAGGGATTCTATCAGGTTCTTTTAAATTTATCGCTGTTAATACTCTTTCTATAGAATTCATAATGGTTTATCTTTACTTAATATCACACGTAAATATTATTTTAAAAATTTTCTCAATACTCCAAATTACCTCTCGACAATTATTTTCATTCCAGATTGGTGAGAACCATCTAATATATCAGCTGACATAATATATTTATAAACCACTGTTTATTACTCTTGATATAACTTTTAATTTTATTCTTTATTATTTAATTAAAGTTTTTATAATTTTAGAAAAACTGTTAATCTGTTTTATAAGTATTTATTTCACCTCTTTTATATTCACCGAGTGTTGAAATCAACATACGAAAGTTTTCTGGTTTGCAATCTGATGTTACTTCGTGAGATGGAGAAATTATATATCCATTATTTCTACCTAACACTCTTATTCGGTCAATAACTTCATTCCTTACATCTTGCGGTGTTCCAAAAGGCAATGTATTTTGGGTGCTTATTCCACCTAGAAAAGATAACTTTTCCCCAAATCCTTCTGATAACTTCTCTGGATCCATAGCTTCAGGTTGAATTGGATTAAGTACATCCAGCCCAATTTCTATTAAATCTGGTATTATCTCCATTATATTCCCACAGGAATGGTGGAAAACAGATAGATTTTTCTCCTTATAGATTCCCCAAATTTTCTTATATCTTTTTTTAAAAAATTTCCTCCAAGTTCCAGATGACATTACCATTCCTCTCTGAGTACCAACATCACTCCCTGTAAATACTCCATCTATTATATTAAGTTTTACAATTTTTTTTGCTATTTCTATATAAAATTCTGTAATTCCGTCAAGTAAGTATTTAACCTCCTTCTCGCGGATGTAAAAGTCCATTAATATATTTTCATATCCTCTAAGAAGCCAAGCTCTTTCAAAAAGAGTCCAGTCCTGCAAAGACAAAAGAAAATAGTCTCCTCTTTCTTTTTCGCCTATCTCTTTTATTATTGTCAATAGCTTATCTTCAGGCTCAGGAAATTTATATTTTGTTAAATCATCAGATTCTAGTAGTGGATGATGTCTTATATGAAATCCTTCAGTAAGCACCAGATCCCAACCAACCTCCCAAATATCATATTGTATACCTTTTTCTTTATCTACTCTTATTTTATCGTTTAAGGGTAAATATTTTATGTGATTGTCTAATCTTTCATCTATTTCGGTATCTTTAACATTTAGAATTTTTCCAATATTCTCTTTCATCTCCGGAGTATAATCTATCTGTGTTGGTAGAACGCTCTGGCTAATTCTATTAATTGCATTTAATACTTTTCTCTTTTTTATATTTCCCTTTACTATATTAATACCTCCTAAAAAGACTTGATTTCTAATTCCTTTCAACTCTTCAACTACAAGACTTCACAAACTTCTTTCTTTTAACAAGGCTGGTATAAATAAGCACTAAAATAATGTATTCCAAATTTAATTTTTATACCCTTATTCCAATCATTTCACCTCAAAGCAATTCTCTGAAGATTATCAAAAGTCTATCTGAATATATAGGATAGGCCTTCTCAACCTTTAACCCCACCACTAGTTAAGCCTTTAACAATATATTTTTGGAACAAAAGAGCAAGAACAACAGGAGGAAGACTTGCTAATACCCCTGCTGTACTCATCATTACATAATCAACTCCTATTTTACTTGCAAACTCACTTACCAGTACCGGGAGTGTCTTGGATGCAAGTGTGGACGTATACAGGAAAGCAAAGAAAAACTCATTCCAACTAATTATAAAAACAAATATACTTATTGAAGCAATGCCTGGAGAACTCAACGGAAGAACAATCTGCACTAAACTTCTTATCCTGGAACATCCATCAATCATTGCTGCTTCCTCTATATCCTCAGGAATAGTGTCAAAAAATCCTTTCATAAACCATACTGCAAGAGGGAGAACAAAAGAGCTATATACAATTATCAAAGTGATATAATTATCCAAAATGCCAATACGCAGGAAAATCATGTACATGGGAATAGCAATAACTATTGGTGGAAGCATTTGTGCTGCTAATATAGCCAGGAAGGTAAAGTTAAGAGTCTTGTAACGAAACCGTGAAAAGGAATAAGCAGAAATAGATCCTGCTACCATACACAAAATAGTGACAGATAAAGCAACTATCAAGCTATTCAAAACTGCCTTTTTAAAATCTAGTGCTACTCTTGTAGCAAATTTACCCCCAAATATTATCTCCTTATACCCCTCAAAATTTGGGGTCTTAGGAAACCATTTCAATGGCACTCTTAAAAGCTCCGCTTCGGTGGAGACACTTGAAATCACCAACCAGATATAGGGACCTACAACCCCAAATATTATTACTAGAACAACTATATATAGAAAAACCCTTTTTATTTTTTTCATTACTATCCTTTACATTATGTTACACTGTCACTTGCAATTTTTCTCACATAAATAATAGCCAAGATCATAACAATAAAAGTAACCACGTAACCCAAAGCTGCTCCGTAACTTATGTTTAAGAATTTGAAAGTCTGAAGATAAATAAAATATGTTATTATTGTTGTTCCTTCTGCAGGTCCGCCTCTTGTTATCATGTAGATAATATCGAACTCCTTTACAGCCCAGACAGTCTTTATTACCAATAATACCATCAAAACTGGTCTAAGAAGAGGAAGAGTGATGTGTCTAAATTTACCAAATATATTTGTACCGTCTATGCTACTCGCTTCATAAAGTTCCTCAGGAAAAGTCTGAAGAGCAGCAAGAATCATTAGTACAGCAATAGGTGTTTCCTTCCAAATGTTCGCTACTATAATCAGGTTCAGCGCTATAAAAGGATCCTTGAGCCATATCTTATAGGTATCAATTATTCCTATTTGATAAAGAAGAGAATTGAGAGCACCATAATTTGCATTGTATATCCATCTCCACATGACTCCATTTACTATTGTAGGTAATGCCCAGGGTAGAATAACTATTCCTCTGACAAATCCTCGTCCTATAAATTTCTGATTTAGAACCAGCGCTATCAATAATCCTAGCGTTATTTCTATAGAAACTGATACTCCAACAAAGTAAGCTGTACGTTTCATAGCATTCCAAAAAGAGCTACTTGACAATATAGCGATATAATTACTGAGTCCAAGAAACTCAATTTGGTCAGGCCTTGCTAAATTCCACCCAAAAAAACTAAAATACAGCGAATAAAGTAAAGGATAAATTAGAACAGAAAAAATAATAATAAGTGTTGGGAGAACTAAAATATATGCAAAACATCCCTTTAGCCTAGTTATCAATTTTAAATTTTCGTTTATTTTATTTATCATTATAACCTTCTAACTATCAAAGATCCCTCCAAAATTTTTTTCCTTGCCCTCTTATCAGAATCTTGGTACAGCTCTCTAGGTATGCAAAGTGGATGATAGTGTGTATATATACCACTTATGACATTTTATCGGTACAATTATAGCATTACTAACATTAGATGATACACTACACTACCATCCACTTATTTCTTGCTTGCCTCATGTTTGAACATCAGAAAAGCATATAACTATTACTACACGAGGATCAAAATCAATAACTAACTAAAGTGCTTATAGCTTATCCTGTATCTGCTCTAAAATACTATTCATAGCCTCTTCTGCTGTCTTCTGACCGTTTAAAGCCATCTGAACTTCAACCTGTAGTATATAGGAAAACTCATCGTACCAAGTTATTTGAGGATGACCTTTGGCATATAAGATTTGCTTGCCAAACTGCTCCCAATAAGGATACTTTTCTAGCAACTTAGTATCATTGTAAAGCTCAGACCATAATGGAAGAGACCCAATATTAAGAGCCCTTTCCTTGTCCTTTTCCTTACTTGTCATGAACTCTATGAATTCCCAAGCAGCATCTTTGTTCTCTGAGAATTTACTGATAGAAAATGCCTCAGGTAGGGTCAAAGTAGCTTGTAAATCCTCACTCTTTGCTGGGATCCACTCTGCTACTTTTACCTGTCCTATTATGTTAGATTGTTCCTCATCATTAGAAAAAGCATAAACCCCTGGCCATGCCTGTAAGAAGAATGGGGAATCACCTTTATAAAAGATATTTGCTGCATCTTCTTGTTCATATGTTAAAGATGCTGGATCTACTACTTCCTCGTTTAGAGCATCCACCATAAACTGAAGGGCTTCAATTCCTGCATCATCATTAAAAATAGGATTCCCTTCATCATCAAAGAAATCGCCTCCAAAAGAGTACAAAAAGTATGCATGTGAGTTTGCTAATGCTTGTGATTGAGGCCAGAAGTCAGCCCATCCATAATTTGCAATTCCTTTTTCCTTAAGAGTCTCTGTTTGTTCGATTAATTCGGCAAATGTATGAGGTGGCTCTTGAATACCTGCTTCTTCCAACATTGCACCATTGTACATAAAAAATCTAGTATCGTTGTTCCAAGCTACTCCAAGTAATTTACCACCAGAACTAAAAGCACTTACTAAACCTGGCAACAACTCTTCTTTCATTCCAGCAGGCATATAATCATCTAAAGGAACAACCCAATCTGCTGCTACGAACTTAGCTACCCAAGAATTATCAAATTCAATTACATCATAAGTTGAGCCACCTGCAGCCATCTCCACCTGAATTTTATCAGCAGCTTTTTCCCACTCCGTTTGGATTAGTTCTACCTCGATGCCTGTTTCTTCTTCAAACTCTCGGGTCTGCTGCTCCCATATACCAATCAGATCCATTTCGTGTCTCGGCATTATTACTGTAATCTTTTTAGATATAACTTCCTCTACAGCTTCCTCTGCTACTTCTTCCTCGGCTGCTACTGCTTCCTCTACTGCTTCCTCTTTACAACCTACACCTATAAAAGTCAGAGAAAGGATGAAGATTACACCCAGTAAACAGATAAATAACTTTTTCATTTTTACTCCTTACTTTAAAAATTAATAATAAGTGTGATAAAATCTAGCCTGAGATTTGTTTTAAATGATAGTGCTACCTGATACTAAAACAAATCTCATTTTATTCCCATAAACATCATCTCCTTTCTTCTCAAAAAATATCCGCCAGAAAGTTTCCAATCCAAATTCCTCCTCTCATACAATCCTAATTTTATTATCTTTTATGCCCTAACTGCGATACTCCATATTTCCTTTACTCCAAGCACTTATATTACCCCTTCTAACTAAAATAGCATTTTAAACAATTCTCTCTAACCAACAATTACTGATACTCAATTTTTTAATGTTTACAACCATAATTAATTTCTATAATATACTTATATAAACTTTCTTATCTCATATCACCATTGTGTAATCTAAGTTTTTCGGCTTATCTGGATTCAAATTTTCCTTAATAGTTTTCATATAAGCAAGAATCTGAAATACAGGAATATTTATAAATGACTTAATAATATCAAACCTAAATTTTGAATCAGAAAGTAAATAATCTATATTCTTACTATCAACAATACTAATATCTTTGCTTCCCACTAGTAAAACTTTAGATCCTAGATTTAAAATTTCCTTAATTATTTCCTCAGTTTTAAAAAGACTTTTGCTCAAAGTTAAAATTAAACACAAACTCTCTTTATTGATTAAAGATTTAGGTCCATGGTTAAACTCGTACAAATGATAAGAATATGAAGGAACCTGAGACATCTCTTTCATCTTTAAATCAGCCTCAACAGCCAAGCCATAATTAAATCCACTTCCTAATACAAAATAAGAACTAAAATTGTTTTTGTCTATATAATATTCAACATCACCAAATAGCTTAGAAATATTTTCACCCAAATAATTGCTCAAATCCTTAAATTCATTTAGCATACCCTTATTGTTTAAAAATTTAGTCAGCATCAGGCAATATGCAAATAACATAACTGAAAACGATACTGTCATAACAATGCTCTTCTCAGCAGCTCCTTTACATATAAAATGGTAATCAGAAAATTTTGAGATAGTATTATTTTCTTTACAAGAAAAAGTGAAAGATGTTACATTTTGTCTGTCTTTTAACAGCTTTACCACATTAATGCTCTCAGTTGTTTCACCGGACCTTGAAAATCCTACAATTAAATATTTTTTATCTTTATTGATGTAAATATCTGTATTTATTAATAATTCTGAACTTGGTAAAGCGAAACAGCTTCGCCCATCAAGCAATGATTTAGTAAAAAAAGAAGCCGATTGAGAAAGATTGTATGATGAACCACAACCAAAAAATATTATCTCATCATAATCACCAGAAAAAATATTTAAATCTAAGCTAACCTTCTCGCCAACAACATCGCTGTAAACTTTTCCCCAGCTTTCTGCCTGAGCCATTATTTCTCTATAAGTGTAACTCTGATTTTCCAATTTACTCTCCCTTTACTCTTTAAATACCTATTACAATCTATAAAAATTAGATTTCTGAACTTAAAATATATATCTACTTATCATCTATCTTTATTATCACTTTATTTATTATTCTTTTATTAATATTAATATCATTTATATACAGGTATAAAATCCTGTAGAAATTTTCTAATCTATCTTTCTAACTAACTTCTTTAATCCAAAGAACTTTTCTTTATTTCCCACACCACCTATATATTTCACACTCTTAGCACCAACTATATTGGCAATCTTTAAGCTTTTCTTAATATTGTAATTATTTATAAATCCATAAATAAATCCTGCATCAAAATTATCACCTGCACCTGTGCTATCCTTAAAATTTACACTCAATTGATCTCCGCTGTAGTAATTTTCTCCATCTCTTGCTATATATCCTTCACTCCCTAATTTAATAACTACCACTTTTACTTCTTTGTTTAACCTATTTAGAGCATCGCCAGTATTAGATTCTTTTGTAATTTTTAAGGCTTCTTTCTTATTTGCTAAAAAAATATCGATATTTCCTAAAATCCTATAGATTTCTTCTCCCCACCTGTCTTCTGGATCATCATTCGTATCGAGAGAGATAGTAATATTGTTATAATTTTTTTTAATATTATTAATAAGTTTCACATAATCAGCTTTTAGATTTTTCATTATATAATATGATGAAAAATGAACATGTCTAATATCTTTAATATTTTGAAATGCAATATCATTTAAACTTAAACTACCTACTAAATTAAGAGAGGAAATCTGATATTTGTCCTTTTTATATGATAAGTTTATTGTTATTCCTGTCTCATCACTTTCTTTGATAACCAATTTATCGGTATTAACTCCATAGTCTTTTAATTTACTAATTAGAAATTGCCCTAAAAAGTCACTCCCTATTTTGGAAATGATATAGGTGTTTATACCTAGTTCTGATAAAACAGCAGAAAAAATTCCACCTGAACCTCCAATGTCTATAAAATGATTTTGAGCAACAATTTCTTTTCCCAGTTCCGGAAAATCTTTTAATTCATTTAAAACTAAATCTACATTAAGATCACCTATAACTAAACAACTCTTTGTCATAATCACCCTATCTTTTTATTATTAAACATTTAATTTCTCATTTATATTTATTAAATTAAATGCTCTAAAATATTTATCCATACTTTCCTCTATCTTCATTATTACCCAGTTCTCAGCATCTATTCCATTTAGTTCTAAATTTCTATACAGTTTATTTTGTGCACATCTAACTTCTGGTAAGGCCCATACATAGCGACAGCTTGTTTTTACTACCCATTCTTTTCTTTCATTGCTTAATGATCCAAGATCCTTTTCATCATTTTTAAGCCATTTTTTCCATCTATTAGAATCCAATACTGCCTTTTCTAAGATTTCTTTAAAATTAGACCTACATCCTATTTTATCTTCTTTATAAAGCTTATCTTCAATTGCACATAATTCTTTTAACCCATCATATTCAAGTATGGTAAATTCAGGGCCGACATTTGCTGCCCCCATTCCACTTTTTGGATAATCCTCCGGGTTTGAAACAAAATCAGTATAATGTCCTTTTATATAGGAATTATAATCCTTTGCAATTTCTACTATCTTTTTAGCAACTGCTGGATCAAATGTCGAAGTATGCAGATCTGTTCCTACCTTACCTACTATAAAAGATGGCCAGGCATAATCCAACCCAGCCTTCGCAAGACTATCTTTTAGTAATTCCAGGAACTTTTTAAAAATAGCCATATCTGCCAGCCCACCATGTACTTCTTCGGTTCCAACCTCATAAGATACTGACTTTATTTTTTTTGATTTGCGAAACTTCTCTACATGCAAGATTAGCTCTATAGTTCTTTCTACAACAGTTTCTATTTTTATCTGACCAGAAAAAATATCTACCGTGGGATCTATATGCAACAGATCATAGCCAGCCAGCAGTGCTAAAAA
>JABUBP010000650.1_pt1 | contig 10052 bp, 8 predicted proteins | sample 7240331 | NCBI WGS metagenome assembly JABUBP01 (sample SAMN07256347, study PRJNA390944) | subsurface metagenome | isolation source: Methane hydrate marine sediment | place: Pacific Ocean: Eastern North Pacific, ODP site 1244 | collected 2002 | reverse complement strand
CAGCCGTCAGCCGAAGCGTTCAGCTTCGTCTGAAGACCTCGCTCCCGCAGAAGCGGGAGCCATGACCACCGATGTCCAGTGTTTGCGGGGACTGTCAGCCCCGGGCCTTCGCAGCGCAGGCGTCGGTGGTTGCTCTTTCCAGTTGCAGGATGGGTAGAGCGAAGCGAAACCCATCAACTTCGCCGAACGCAGAAAGATGATGGGTTTCGCTGGCGCTCTACCCATCCTACGAAGCGAAAGCGGAGTGTGCGGCGCTCGCGCCCTACGCATCCCCGTCCGATGTCATCTCGTCCTCATGCGGCGTCACCGGCATGTCGAAGGTCTTGTACGCCCTGGGCATATTGACCGGCTTGTAATCCCTGCGGTCGGCGATGCGCAGGATGACGCTCTCGTGGATCACGGCGCCTTCGGGAATCAGGCGCGGCTCGCAGCAGGGGATGTAGAAGCCGAACAGCGTCTTGCGCTCCGGCCATTCCCTGTATTTGGCGCTCTTGGGCACGCATTCGAGCAGGCGCCAGGCGGGGTTCATGGAGTCGTGCATGTCGGCCTTCCAGTCCGGCGCGACATAGCTGTACGGGCTGCCCTTGCGCTGGATGCCCCAGGCGAGCTGATTGATGTTCTGCTGGTTGAATTTGAGGCCGCACTTGGTGGCCTCGTCGATCATCCAGAGCAGCGGATACTTCGAGATCGCGCTCTGCGCTTCGGGATAGCCGCCGCCGATATCGGCATGCACGCCTGCGAACCACACCTGCAAGATATCCTGCGGCTCGCCCTTCTTCGGGTCCTTCCAGGGATTGGAGAGATAAGTCTGCGGATCGTCCCATTGCTTGAGACGGAACATGCAGCGCTCCTCGTCGATCGAGATCGCCTGGCGAAAGATCTTCACGCTGGGATTGGCGATGGTGAAGGCGAGCTCCTCCAGCGACGGCAGCCAGAAGCGGTCGGCGCGCGGCACGATGACGCTCGCCACCGTGTCCCACACGCCGATGAAATGGATGGTCGGCGCGCGCGAGGAGGTGATGCGCGCGAACTGCGTCGCGTTGTCGAACTTGTTGGCCGGCAGCGGCAGCCCGTCCTCGCCGGCGCCCGCGTCAGTGAGCAAATTGAGGTCGAGGCCCTGCGACGGCGTGTCGGACGAGAACTGCTTGTAGGCGATCAGGCCCGAGCCTGCGAGATTGACCTGCTCGGGCGTGATCAGGCCGATCTTGTGGATCAGCCCCGCCAGCACCCGCACAGTGTAGGCGCCGCGCGAGAAGCCGAACAGATGGATGCGGTCGCCCTTCTCCCAGGTGTTGGCGAGGAATTCATAGGCCGCGAGCACGTTGTCGTCGAGACCGTAGCCGGTGGCGAGCCCCAGGATGGCGTTGAAATCCTGCCGCAGCTGGTGCCATACGTCCGGCCGCGACAGCGTGCCGACGCCGGGATCGTAATAGACGAGCTGGCGCGGCTTCGTCTTCGGCGTCTTGCGCAGGCAGCGGTAGAACTTCAGCACATTGGAGATGTTCTCGCTGATCTCGTTGCCCGTGCCGTCGCAGAGAATGACGATGTTGCGGCCGGTGAATTCGGTGTGCTCGACCATTGTGTTCCCCCTGCACATTGTCGTCCCGGGGCGCGACGCAGTCGCGAGCCCGGGACCCATAACCACAGGATTGTGTTGTTGGGCGGGCTGGAGCTCCAGCGCGCTCCATCATCCACACCTGTGGTTATGGGTCCCTGCGTTCCGCCTTCGCTCTTCGAGCTACGGCGGACAAGTCGAGCTACGGCGGACAAGTCGCCGGGACAATACCGCCTCAAAGCCGACCGCGCTGCCCCTCGGGCGCCTTCCCGCGCTCGTCATATTGCAGCAGCGTCTCCCGCCCGCCACGCGCGACACGGGCAGTCTTGAGCCTGCCATTGTCATGATAGCTGTAGTTGTACTGAAAGAAAATCTCGCCTTTCAGAAACTTGGTGGCGCGGATGAGCTGCCCGGTCTCGTTGTATTCGCCGACCATGTAGGCGCTGCCTTCCGCATGCATCTCCTCGGCCTTCTGCTTGGTGATGCGATTGTAAAGCCCGATCGGATGCCAGTAGCCGCCCCAGGACGTGTAGTAGGCAATGGGATCGCGCGGCCGCACCGTGTGCGCCAGCGCGTACCACGTCCCGGCGATGGTCAGCGCGACGGCGGCAAACCCGAACAGCCGGGCCGGCAGTGGCAGGGCGGCCAGCGCAAAGCACATGACGACGAAGGCCGCCACGATGGCGGCAAGCGTGAGAAGGGCGGCCGGAAGGCGCATGGCGGACCGGGGGGCTCGGGTGGAGCGGGACCGGTATTAGAGTCGGGGAGGGCGGTGGAGGTTCAAGACCGCGGCAGCGGCTATTGAATGCCCAATGTTCTTAGCTGCTTCGAATAGGCCGGTCCGATCAACAGGTTTGATCCTTCTAGTTCGGGATCAAGCATAGAGGTAGTCAATATGATCTGGTGCTTGACTTGGCTCGCCGCGCTGGCCGCCAGGATTAACCTCTGGAAATTCCAGCTTCTCGCGGGAACCATCCCCTTATCCTCAATATTGTCAAACATCATAAATCGAGGAAGAAGGAACTGCCGGTCACGAACTGACGCGATCAGAAGCCCAAGGTGGAAGCTGTTCTTCAGGATCACCAAGCTGCTTGCTGCAAAATTAGACTTGCCGTCCACAGACATGGAGTCGTTCCCGAACGAGAAAGCAAACGTATTAGCGTCGACAAATGCGTCCTGATCCCCCGTGTCTTGACGGAGCAACGCGACGACGTCGTTTGCGATTGCGGTATAAGCTGTTCGGCGTCGCCGATCTTGTGATGATTGAATCGCGAGAATTTCTTCTTTTAACACCGATATTTGATTGTTTAGGCGGGTCTTCTGCTCAACCATATCAGTGATCTTTGCAATTAGCTCCAGCCTGCGATTCAAAGTCTCTAGGCTAGAATCTATAAAGCCAATTCTCCGATTTATGTTGGCAATAGCTGCGTCCCGCGAGCTGATTGGTGCGCGCGAGAGTGAGTCGTAGATTGCGGCTTTCGTCGTGTGTTCACGACGCGCCGCGCGCAAGCGCTTCGAATTTTCTCCCAAAGCTTTCCTTCTATCTTCTTGCAACTGCATCGACTCACGCAATTGCATTTGAAGATCGATCTTTACCGCCAAGCTCCGAGAGGCGCGTTCCGAATCATCCAGAACTGTCTTGCACAGGTGGCACTGGTTGGCTTCGTGGTCGGAAGTTGTTGGAGAGAAGCAGGCCGGACAGTACTGGAAATGAATCCCGCCTAATTCCTCGTATGTCACGGTGGCTTTCTCGATCTCCGTGAGCATGCGAGTGAGATGCCGCATAAATTGGTCGCTGTCGGCGATCTCAAATTCGAGCGTTTGTATTTCGAATTCGAGAGACTGAATTCTAGCGAGGATCGCACCAACTTGATCGAACGCCTTACGTCTTTCGCTCTCGCGAGCTTTCGCATTCTCGTCCGATCCAAAGTCGGATCGTGAGACTTCTTCAAGTTCTAGATAGAGGCGGCCGCGCTCGTTTGTGAGTTGTTCGATTGAGTTAGCTATGGCGCCTTGCATAAGAGGTGATTCGAGGTCTTCGCCAAGAGCCAGAATTGCCTTCAGTTCCGTGTTAATATCGTCGAACTCGTTCTGTAGATTACGAAGCTCCACTTGCTTTTCATAAAGATTGAACTCTCCCACGCCACAGAGAAAGTCTCCCACGGCCTGCTTGAGGATAGGTGGATCAAAATTTTCAAAGCGAAAGATTCTTTGTACTGGCGTCATTTGATCTGAATAGAGCAACCGAAGTACTTGGTGCATGGTAATGTTGCCGCCCTCAGGCGTGGACGCTTCGGGCATGTTGAGTGCTCGAAAGAGAATTTGCGAGAACGACTCTCGATTGCCTTGGCGCGAATACGGAAAGGTCTGCCAACCTTCGGCCACCGAATTGTTGGCAACTTCGAGTCGATCGAAAAATAGATGCAGTGGACGTGATCGTTCTGTTGCTATCTCGCGTCGGAGAGTGATTATGGCGTCGTTGACGGTTACCTCGGCGACGACCATGTCGCACAAAGAGGCATATTCCTTCCATTCTTGGATTGTCGGGCCCAGCACTTCTCCGCCTAGGACATGGAATATGAAATCCATAATGGTTGATTTGCCAGAGCTGTTTGCTCCGCGAATAATATTCACACCGAAGTGGAAGCGTTGATCGTACACTGCCGTGCCTCTCCTAAAAACGAGAAGCCGATTTATGGCAAGCGTCGGTGAGAACATTTCGAGAGCCGTCTCGTTCATTGTTGTCTCCGAACAAGACCCGTGAGAGCGCGAAGCCCTCTCGGCCCGGTCAGCTCAAGCGCGCCAAATTTATTGACCAGGAAGTCCATAAATTTGGCTTCAGCCAAATTCTCGTTACGTAGGTCTATCAGCAGTTTTTCGGGAATCATTTCGATCTGGAGCTTGGCGTTGCCTGAGAGGTAGGGCTCGCGAGCAAGCAGTCCCTTCGCCATGAGGTTTGTTGCCGCGGCCTTTTGATAAATCGCCAACTCTCGATACAGACTTTTTTCGCTAGGAAATTGAACGAACTGATCTTCCGGCCTTGGAATTCCAAGATGTCGAAATTCACTCCGTATTTCCCGAGGCATTGAGGCTCGATGCAAGAGGAAAGGGTAGAGAACGTAGAAATCGAGGAGACAAAGCTTCTCTACCAACAACGTGTGCTCCTCCTGAAAAGTGAGGAGTCTCAGAAACCGGAAGCTGCAATGGTACGCGTCAAAGGACGGGTGCCACAGCCGAAGTGTGCTTAGTTGCATCATGCAGACCACCTGATGTGGCAGATGCCGGTCAGGTAATAGATCACTCGGTCGATAACGACCCGATTTACCAAGCTATCAGTGGGATGCTCGGCAAGGATCGGGTCCGTAATCCAAGTCTTAATCAGGCCCGTAGTTTCGGAAATCGACGCGCCATTTACGATGGCGGGATACACATGTGCATTAAATCTAGAATCGACTTCGGCGAGAAGTCGGATGTAGCGGCGAGTAGATGACAACTGAAGTTGATTGCGTGTGAAGCTCTTCGCAAACTCCTCCTTTAACCGGGTCGCCCTCTGGATCTCGTAAGCACGGCCACCGAGTGTCAGTTTCTCTGCCAGATCAAGTCGAGGCTCTTTGTCGGTAGTGTAGATTTCGAGCTCGTCTGCAAGAGCATCAGCGGCGTCAGCGTCCTGCTGAGGATTTGCAAGAAAGGATGACGCTATCGAAGGGCCCTCAATGAGGTCTCTGATAAATTGTCGAGCTCCAGCATAGATGGGAGATTGCCGAGACTTGGGTTTGCTAATCTCCGAATGATCGCCGTCGAACTCGACCACAACGCAACCAACGACCCCGGGGTTTGCGCTGGCTTTGTCAACGATTATTGGGCCGTAATATCCTTTGGTTTCGCAGTAAGCGTGGGTTGCGAATCCAAGGGCAACCGCATTCTGCTGGTACCAGTCGTTGAGTTCTATCAGGTGAGGATCATTCGATGCGATTTGAGCTGTTGCTCTTGATACCAAAGGAAACTTGGAAGCTAGACTTGCGATCGAAGAGCCTGAGTGTGGTGTTGCTAGGAACAGAATCCCCTTAGTGTTGCTTGCTATTTCTTCCCAGGCCGGCTTGTGAAGTTCTACGGCCGTCCGGAGTAGTTGCTTCACCAGTAGGCCGCCAAGACTATGCGTTACAAAGATAAGGGGACGTTTCCCTATCGAATGTGCCGCAAGTAAATCGAGCACCTGTTTAGCTTGATTGGCTATTACAAGTGATCCATTGGCACTCCCGAATATTGAAGCCGGATATTCGAGCGTCCATACTTCGACTGGCTTTATGTCTTCAAAAATCCACAGCGGCCAAAATGCATCGGGAGCACCTGTCCAAGTGTCTCGGCCATGGCCACCGAGTCCGTGAACAAAGATCACGTCAGCAGTACTATGGGCTCGTTCGACTGATGCGGCCCTCTCCAGTCGTAGGTCCGACACGTCCCCCCCGCGTAAGCAGTCTTTCTCGAATATGTCCTTAATCACCCATTAGAGGTGAGTGTGCATCAACGCAACCAGTGGGTTCCGCGACTTTAGGAGCACTTATGTTGCTCTGCAAACGGAAAGGATAGTGCCGGGACTTACGCACACGGAATCGGTCTAGCCACAACAGAAAACGGCCGGGTCGTTTCCGACCCGGCCGCCACAAACTCAAACTCTTACCCTAAGCTCTCACGCTACTGGACGCTTACTCGCCCCAGTACACGCCCCAACCCGATAATTCCTTAGCTCGCCTTCTTCGCCGGCTGCTGCGGGCCGAGCTTCTTCTCGATCGCCCGCTTCAGCTCCAGCGCGCGCGGCGAGAGCGCGGTGGCGCGGGCCTTCAGCAGGTACTTGTCGAGACCGCCATTGTGGTCGACGCTCTTGATCGCGTTGGTCGAGACGCGCAGGCGCACGTTGCGGCCGAGCGCATCCGAGATGAAGGTGACGTTGCACAGGTTCGGCAGGAACCGGCGCTTGGTCTTGATGTTGGAGTGGCTCACCTTGTTGCCCACCTGCGGGGCCTTGGCCGTCAGTTCACAGCGCCGCGACATGATCGCAAAATCCTCTTCCATCCCCGCCCATTCGATAGCGCGCCGCGCCCGCGGGGGTCCAAAATCTCGTCCATTTCCAGGAACGGGCGGACGTATAGGGGCGGAGACGCCCCGCGTCAAGATATTTCAGGCCGAAACGGCCGCGCCAAGGGCAAGGTTTCGCTGCGATTTCAGCGGCTTAACCTACCATATAAAGGGCGCAATCCGCGCCGACATGGAGGAGGATCATTATTATTGCAGTTGCCGGGCCGATTTTGCTGCTTAGATGATGAGCCGCTCGTGCCCAGAACAGGACCCGTCCTTGTCCCGATCCTCCGCCCGTAGCCTTGGGATTTCCTTGGGGGTTATCAGCCACGCATTGCCACGCCGACAGGCCAGGGCCTGGCTCATTGGCGCTTGCGTGGCCGCGGGGTTTTGGCTGGCGCCGCTGCCGGCGCTGGCGCAGGGCAAGCTCGAGGCGCATTACGAGGCTTCGCTCGCAGGCATTGCGGTCGGCCGCGGCACCTGGGGCATCGAGATCTCCGATGACTATTATTCGGCGAGCGCGCAGGGCGCGACCGCGGGGCTCTTGAAGGCGTTCTCCGGCGGCACCGGCACCGGCTCGGCGCAGGGGCGCGTCGTCAATGGCGCGCTGGTGCCCTCGAATTATCTCGCCACCATCTCCTCGAAGAAGAGCGAGACCATCAAGATCAACCTCGCGGGTGGCGGGGTGAAGGATTTCTCGATCGAGCCGGAACCGCCTGTCGACGCGGATCGTATTGTGGTCACCGAGGCGCACAAGAAGGGCGTCATCGACCCCATGACGAGCTCGCTGGTGCGCGTATCAGGCAATGGCGAACTGCTCGGCCCCGAGGCCTGCCGCGGCGGATCATCCGTGTTCGACGGGCGGCTGCGCTACGATCTGAAGCTCGATTTCAAGCGCATGGAAACGGTCAAGGCCGAGAAGGGCTATCACGGTCCGGCGGTCGTCTGCGCGATCTACTTCACGCCGATCGCGGGCTACATCCCCGATCGTCCCGTCATCAAATATCTCGCCACCGAGCGGAAGATGGAAATCACGCTGGTGCCGATCGCGGGCACGCGCGTGCTGGTGCCGTTCCGCCTGAGCATTCCGACGCCGTTCGGGCCGGCCGTGCTGGAGGCGACGCAGTTCAACACCGTCGCCCTGCCGCCGCGCGTGGCGAAGACGCAGTAGGTTCGAAGTCACCTCGCCCCGCGCTTGCGGGGAGAGGTCGGATTGCGAAGCAATCCGGGTGAGGGGCCGTCTCCGCAAATTCGCTCTCACCGTGATTGCCGCTCTACCCCTCACCCCGACCCTCTCCCCGCAAGCGCGGGGCGAGGGAGAAGAGGCAGCGGCGCGAGGGAGAAGAGCTCCGAATCCCCATTGACTCCTCCCCCATTCTGATTCGACTCCCGACCTCGCAAATTTTAAGGAATCGCCGCCGAAAACCACGCCTTGTCCGCCCCCTCCAAACTTGATCTAGTGTCGTCACCTCCACCCGGGCGCGAGATGTTGCGGTGAACGAAGCCGGTAATCGGGAAGAGTCAGCGATTCGGGCGCCTTTCGTTCCAGACTCGTTCGCTAGCTTAAAATTCAGCGCGAAAAGCAAGTTCCAGACGTCGCAAAACGAGACACATCGCCCGCCAATGCCGTCTATGAATCCCAAGGAATCAATGAGTTCCTGCCCTGTCGGCCGTCGTTGCCATCGCGTCCGCCTTCGCTCTTCGAGCTACGGCGCGACAAGCAATGACGGAGAGGACGGGCAATGAGCGCCCCAATACATAGATAATCCCACGAATGGCCTTCTCTCCTTCCTACGCCTCGCTCAGTAATGAACGGGCGCCCGGCGCCGGCGTTACCGCCGTGCTGGGGCCCACCAACACCGGCAAGACGCATCTGGCGATCGAGCGCATGCTGGCGCATTCGAGCGGCCTGATCGGCCTGCCGCTGCGGCTGCTCGCGCGCGAGGTCTACAACAAGATCGCCGATCGTGCGGGCAGCGAGAGCGTCGCGCTGATCACCGGCGAGGAGAAGATCAAGCCGAAGTCGCCGCGCTTCTGGGTTTCCACCGTGGAAGCCATGCCGCGCGATCTCGACGTGTCGTTCCTGGCCGTCGACGAAATCCAGATTGCCGCGGATCTCGAGCGCGGTCATGTCTTCACCGACCGCATGCTCAATCGCCGCGGGCGCGACGAGACGCTGCTGCTGGGCGCGGCCACCATGCGGCCCATCATCGAAAAACTGCTGCCGGGCGCGTCCATCGTGACGCGGCCGCGGCTGTCGACGCTGGAGTTCGCCGGCGACCGCAAGATCACGCGCCAGCCGCGACGCACCGCGATCGTCGCGTTCTCCTCCGACGAGGTCTACGCCATCGCCGAGCTGATCCGCCGCCAGCATGGCGGGGCTGCGGTGGTGCTGGGCTCGCTGTCACCGCGCACCAGGAACGCACAAGTCGCGATGTTCCAGAACGGCGACGTCGATTATCTCGTCGCCACCGACGCCGTCGGCATGGGTCTCAATCTCGACGTCGATCACGTCGCCTTTGCTTCGGATCGCAAATATGACGGCTACCAGTTCCGCCGGCTGACGCCGGCCGAGTTCGCGCAGATCGCCGGCCGCGCCGGCCGCGCCACGCGCAACGGCACCTTCGGCACCACCGGCCGCTGCGCGCCGTTCGAGCCGGAACTGGTCAACGCGCTGCAAAACCATTCCTTCGACAGCGTGAAAACGCTGCAATGGCGCAACACGCGGCTGGATTTCGCATCGCTCGGGAGCCTGCAGGTGTCGCTGGCGCTGCCGCCCAATCATGCGGCACTGAACCTTGCCCCCGGCCACGAGGCGCTGACGCGCGCGCCCATCGCCGAGGACATGCGCGTGCTCGAACACGCCGCGCGCGACGGCGAGGTGCGCGATCTCGCGCATGGCGCCGCCGCCGTCGAGCGGCTATGGGATGCCTGCGCCATTCCCGATTACCGCAAGATTTCGCCGGCCGCGCATGCCGAGCTTGTGACCACGATCTTCGGCGACCTGATGCGGAAAGGCCGCATTCCGGATGCCTGGTATGCGGCCCAGGTGGATCAGGCCGACCGCGTCGACGGCGATATCGACACGCTGTCGGGACGGATCGCGCAGATCCGCACCTGGACCTTCGTCGCGAACCGGCCGGACTGGCTGGCCGACCCCGAGCACTGGCAGGGCGTGACGCGGGAGATCGAAAATAAATTGTCAGATGCGCTGCATGAACGGCTTACGGAGCGTTTCGTTGATCGCCGTACCAGTGTATTGATGCGCCGCCTGCGGGAGAATACGGGTTTGAATACTGAGATCGGCAAGACCGGCGAAGTGATCGTCGAGGGCCACACCATCGGCCGGCTCGACGGCTTTACCTTTGCGCCAGATGCCGCCGAGGCCGGCTCCGACGCCAAGGCCCTGCAGGCGGCGGCCCAA
>JABUBP010000649.1_pt1 | contig 10062 bp, 5 predicted proteins | sample 7240331 | NCBI WGS metagenome assembly JABUBP01 (sample SAMN07256347, study PRJNA390944) | subsurface metagenome | isolation source: Methane hydrate marine sediment | place: Pacific Ocean: Eastern North Pacific, ODP site 1244 | collected 2002 | reverse complement strand
GATGCCACCACGGTCTATAGCGAAAACTACGGGCTATGCCTTTTGCATCCAGACCATACTTGGCTCGAAGGGCAGTCTGAGACCCTTGCTCGACAAACTCATCCGGGATGCCGATGATTTTTGCCGGTATCTTCCCGAGGCCCAAATCCTGCAGCAATCTGGCCACACTGCTACCAAAGCCACCGCTCAAGGTGTTCTCCTCGACGGTAACCAGGCGCGGGATACGATGTACCAGACTGGTAATCAATTCAACGTCAAGTGGCTTGACAAAGCGCGCGTTTATGACGGCGGCCTTTATCCCGCTTGCTGCCAGTTCATGTGCCGCCTCAAGAGCCGGCGCCACGGTGACGCCGACGGCCAGAATGGCGACATCTCTTCCTTCGCGCATCACTTCCCATTTGCCCACCGGTATTTTATGTAATATGGTATCCAGCGGCACCCCCAGCCCCGGGCCACGAGGATAGCGTATGGCCATGGCCTGTCCGGAGTTCACTGCCGTATAGAGCAAGTGCTGCAGTTCATTTTCATCTCTTGGCGCCGCGATACTCAGATTGGGAATAAGCATCAGGTAAGAGAGGTCAAACGTTCCCTGGTGTGTTTTACCGTCGTCCCCGACGATGCCACCACGGTCTATAGCGAAAACTACGGGCAGGTTTTGAAGGCAGACATCATGCACAATCTGGTCAAAGGCACGCTGCAAGAAGGTAGAGTAAATGGCGACAATCGGAATAAAGCCCTGGGTGGCCAGCCCGGCGGCAAAAGTAACCGCGTGCTGCTCACAGATGCCGACATCAAAGACACGCTGCGGGAATTCGGCAGCTACAATGCTCAGGCAGTTGCCCTCCGGCATGGCTGGAGTTATGGTCACTATTCTGGGATCATCACGGGTCAGGCGAAGCGCCGTCTGCGCAAATACTTCACTGTACGTGGGTATATTCTGATTACTGACACGCCTGGCAGGTACACCGTGAAAGTAAACCGCGTTATTCTCAGCGGGGCGATAGCCCTTGCCCTTGGTGGTTAAAACGTGAATAAACGTTGGTTTCTGATGGTATTCTCTGGCCTGGCGTAGCGCTCGTTCCAGTTCCGCAGTATCATGCCCATCAATGGGGCCAATATAGGCAAAGCCCAACCCCTCCCACATCATCGTCGGCAGTAGCAACCCTTTGAACCCACCTCTGGCCCGCCGTCCTACCTCCCATACCATATCTCCGAGGGGCAGGGCTTGCAGTATCTTGCGGCTCTCTTCTTTAGCCCAGCGGTAGCGCGGGTCAAAACGCACTTTATTAAATATCTTAGCCAGGCTGCCCACTGTTGGTGAAATCGACATGCCGTTATCATTGAGAATCACGATTAATCTTGAGCCTAAATGCCCGGCATGATTGAGTGCCTCAAGAGCCATACCACTGGATATCGCTCCGTCACCAATGACCGCCGCTACATTGTAGTCATCACCCTGAAGGTCACGGGCGATTGCCATCCCCAGTGCCGCTGAAATCGATGTGCTGGCATGACCGGTCCCAAATGGGTCATGCGGGCTCTCTTCAGGGTTGGTGAAACCGGAAAGGCCCCCATACTGACGTAGTGAAGCGAAATCCTTTTTCCTTCCGGTGAGGAGTTTATGAACGTAACTCTGGTGACCAACGTCCCAGATGATCTTATCCCTTGGGCTGTCAAATACCCGGTGCAAAGCGATGGTAAGCTCAACCACGCCCAGGTTGGAAGCAAGGTGACCACCGGTAACGGTAATGGTGTCAACCAGCTTCTGCCTGAGTTCACTGGCAAGCTGTTTGAGCTCACGCTTGCTCAGCTTCTTTAAATCGGCAGGATGGTCAATCAGGTCGAGCAATCGAGTCATCTTTCGTCGTTCGTACCGATAGCTTTAATTATCTCATACTAACAATGCTTGGAAGCTATTGTCAAGAAAGGGAATCCAGCCCACAATCCTTGACCCCCTTTTCTCTTTCGTGCTACATTTGAATAGTGATAAAGCGTCCCTGTAGCTCAGTTGGACAGAGCGGCTGCCTTCTAAGCAGCGGGTCGTGAGTTCGAATCTCGCCAGGGACGCCATATGTTTAACAAGGGCAAACTGCCCCTTTCTTTAATATTGATTGAATTGTAATCACGTTATTAGATTACTTTAGCCCTTTATTTCCCGGTTCCCCTCCTGCAGGTTCATCTTTCTAATAAAATCAACATAATTATCGCCGCTCTGTTCTGGAATTGGATACTGGCCATATTCATAAGCGGCATCGAAAGCAGCCACGATATTTTCTGGTGGCGTATCTGGTTCTATATTATGCGACGTGGCAAAGATAAAACCTCCGCCATGGGCATATTCTTGGATTAGTTTCTTTGCGCCCTCTCTTATCTGTTCTATTGTCCCTCGCGGTAGCAGTTTTTGTATATCAAAGCCACCCAAGAAGGGTATATCGTCGCCGAACTCCTTCTTCAAGCGCCAGGGTTCCATATTTTTGGCCAGTGGCTGTACCGGGTTGAGGACGTCCACCCCAATCTCTATTAAGTCTGGTATGGCGTCGTATACAGAACCACAACTGTGTAGAATAATCTTCGCCTCCGGCCGTAGGTGTTTCCTGATATTCTTTATGATTTCTGCCGTATATGGTTTAACAAATTGTACATAGTCATCGTGAGACATAAAAAGCCCTGTCTGAGTGCCGAGGTCGTCATGGATATTCACCCCATCCAAGTACTGGCCGATGCCTCCGAAGAATTGCTCATGGAAGGCCGTGCCAATTTCAAGAAGTTTTCCCGAGAGCTGGTGGTAGAATTTTGGGTCTAATTTTATGTCTGTAAGCCATTTATCCATGCCACTTAACATTGCGTATCCGAGGAAAGGCAACATTGTGGTGATACACCTGCCAACCACGAAGTAGTCAGTTTTTTCATGCAAATATTTTGCCCTTTCCACCACCCCATCCATAATATTGACAGAGGGGTCAGGCCATGGGTAACCATCGATGTCTTCCTTGGTGGTCATATGCCGCATGGGGAAGTCAAATGGCTCATCGTATAGACCAAGTTTCCTTATTCTCATGCCGCAGAACCATGGCCAAGTCTTGGAACCATCAGGTTCAATGACGGCTCGCGGAGCATTACATCCAACCGAAGTCATATCGGAGTGCAGTCTTTGCACTACTCGCTGGTCGATATTGATAGGTTGAGTAAATACATCGGATATTTGAATTGGCTCGGCATCTTTTATACCCAAATGTTCATATAACTTGGAACAGACTTTTCCGTCTGGTGGACACTCAGTGATAAAGGTACCCGAACCACCACCAAAGCATATGGGTACTCGATCCGGTTCCTGGTGGTTAATAGCTGCATATACTCTTTCCCGTGAATTCATAATAGTCCCTTTCCTAGTAATACTTAGTTTTAATAAATGTCGCTACTATAATAGAGCAACACTGGACAAACATCACTACACGTACCACATCCCTTAGCTGAGGCCACACCATTAACCAAACCGTAAAGGCGTGCAATCTGTTGGCTAAGGACAGGCAAGCAAATCTTCCCTTCTAAGCAGCCGTTATCAATGACTATTTTGTCCCCCACTTTATGAACCGGGCACATGGGTAGAGGTTGATCACGGATTTCTTTAACCTCCATTGTAACCGGATACCTGGGCATGAATCACCTCCATAAGAGGTTGCTACGAGGGCACTATAACAGCCAGGTGAACCGCTTCAATGTCCGCAGCGTATCTCTGCTATAACAAGCAACGGCAAACACTGAAGAGGAAATATGCTTTTTACTCCTCATGCCGATACTACGGATGGTTTCCCTGATGCTTTGATAATGATAACATGGGCAGATCGGAGCTTCTCCGGATACTGCCCCGAGGTTTTAAATTACCCCCTCTTCTTTAAGCTGCTTTATATCCGCATCAGAATAGCCTAATCCCTCTAGCACCTCGTTATTGTGTTCCCCCAGTTCAGGTGCGATTCCGGCTTTGGCGGGGGTCTTAGAGAATTTCCAGGGGAAACCGACCTCTTTTATCTTTCCCACCCTGGGGTGGTCAACCTCAATCACATAGTTATTGGCGATGACATCAGGGTCGGCCGCTGCTTCCGCCAGAGTGTTGATTGGAGCGCTTACTACATCGGCTTCACGAAGTAGCTTCAGCCAGTGCTCCCGGGTATCAGTAGCAAACAGTCGGTCCATGGTATCTAAGAAGTTCTTCCTGTTCTCCGCGGAAGCGGCGATATCTCCTAATCTGGCACAACCGACTTTGTCCAGTTCCTCGGCAAGGCCGGCATTTTCCAGGCCTTTCCGCCAGCGCTCTTCACCAACCACCTGAATTATAAATGGCTTGCCATCCTTGTCACTGAAGGTAGCCGTCAGGTTCGGTGCCTGGCCAGCGAACATACGCGTTCGACTACGTGGGAACTCTTCACCAGTCATGAGAACTCGCGTCATGGAAAAGCCCATCAGGCGAATCTGGCTGCCAAGCAATGAGGACTCAATCAACTGGCCCTCGCCGGTCTTCAGCTTGTGATACAAGCCCACCATTACCGCTTGAAAATTGTGAAAGGCAGCGGTTTCGTCCGCCACGGCGACCTGCCCTGTCGTCACGCGGGTGCCTGCCTCGCCAAAACTAAAGCAAACGCCGCCGGCCGCCTGGGCTACGCCGTCAGTTCCGGGTAACTTGGCATTTGGCCCATCTGGACCGTAGGCTGATGCGCTGATATAAACAATACCGGGGTTGACTTTAATCAGGTCCTCGTAGCCACAACCAAGACGCTCGGCGACGCCGGGACGGAAGTTCTGGGCGAAAACATCGGCATCCTTCACCAGCTTATAGAGTATCTCTTTGGCCTTCTCTGTCTTAAGGTCCAGTGTTATACATTTGAAACCACGGTTGTTCGTCTCAAAGTAGGGACTGAGCGGGGATTTGGGTGTCACTCCAAGCTGTCTGCCCAGCTCACCTTCCGGGGGTTCTACCTTAATTATCTCGGCCCCCAGGTCAGCCATCATGCTAAACGCTACCGATAACTGCTGAAACATGATAACACATACACACTTTACTCCCTCGAGTGGACGAGCCATTTTACTGTCACCTCCCTATAAAGTTTTTCTTCCTAATCAGAAGCTATTCTCCGGCGAAAAGTTTTTTATAGTATTCCATTCTGCCAGCCAACTGAGGTGCCACCACAGTATTATCAGGAATAACATTAATCACCGAAGTTTTCCCTGAATTAAAAGCTCTCTCCAGTGCCGGCCTGAGATGCTGCGGCTCGGTAACTAATTCACCATGGCATCCCATCTCAGCAAATATTTTGTCATACCTGATATCGGGCAGTATCCCCCAGTCACAATTCTTCACGTCCTCCGGCAGAATCCCCTTTTGCGCTGCGTCTCCCATCCAGCTGCTGTTGTTGAGAAGCAAATAACAGGCCGGGATGTTGTAGCGGGCCGCGGTTTCAATATCCCAACCAGCAATACCCATACCGCCGTCACCCAGAAGGTCGACGACCTGCTTCCCCGGTCTGGCTAATTGAGCGCCCATGGCGATACCAACGCCGTGGCCAACACCGCTCCAGGTGGCGCCATCCAGTATCTGTCCGGCAAAGGAAGCCTTTATCTTGTCAGTGGCGAATCCAGCCATGCAAAAAGAGTCCAGAATAACAGTGGCATCTTTATCCAGGAAATCGAAAAGCTCAGCCGCCACGAAGTGAGGGTTAATAGGCTTGTTATCGCGCACCTCATCTATAAGCGCTTTTCCCTTAGCTCTGTCTTCCTCTCTCACCTTGTTCACTATACTCAACCACTCACTTCTGTCCGGCTTGCTTTTCATCATGTCCTTGGCACAGTCTATCATCTGCCGTAAGACCGGCTTGGGACTGCCAAAAATTGATAACTCACTGGACAGTCTGGTTGTAAGTTCCTCAGAGTCTTCAGATACCTGAATATACCTGACATTCTCAACCGGAAAACGTGGTGGCATACCGAAGCCCTCAAGCATATTCATTCTCAAGCCGAAGATGGCGATTACATCGGCTTGCATCTGAATTGGTCTTCGGAAGCCGGCGCCGAAGGCTAACGGATGGTCCTCGGGCACAGCACCTCTACCCATTCTCCGCGTCAGTACCGGAATATCAAGCAGTTCAACGAATTCCCTGAGTTCTTCTGATGCATCAGACCAGTAAATACCATCACCACCGATAATCACCGGTTTTTTGGCTTCAAGTAACATGCGCGTTGCTTTTTCTATCATTTGCGGGTCGCCGGCTGGTCGGGATGGAGGGGCACAGAGGCCATGTGGCAAGTAGCCTCGCAAGGAACCTTCCTCCCCGGCTATTAGCCCCTGGATGTTTATTGGAAATTCAAGGGCCACCGGGCCACATGGATAGGTTGTAGCATCGCGGACGGCTTTTTGCGTGAAGTAAGCTGCCATAGAAGGGTCAATTATCCGCCTGGTCCACTTGGTGAAATGACCCGATAACGGCTCGGCATAGGCCTCCTGGAAAGGGCCCCAACCATCTTCTTCTGTGGCATGCTGCCCGAGAAGACAAATGACCGGGCTCCGGGCCAGATAGGCTTGGTACATAGCCGATATCATATTGCCAAAGCCAGGTCCAGCCGTACCTATGGCTACTCCTACTTTACCACTGGCTCTGGCCCATCCATCAGCCATGTAGACACCTGACTGCTCATGCCGCATGTGGTAGCATTTTATGCCGACCCTGTCCAGAGCCACTTGAAGCTGCCAGACGTGACCACCATGAACACCGGCGTACCAGTCTACACCCTCCTCTTTTAGAATCTTGGCTACTGCGCCCACGACTTTAATGTCTGCCATTTTTACCTCCTCTAGAAGTATTGCCGACATCATTGTAGCACCGGCGAGACACGAGGTAAAGAGAAGCAAGGTACAACAAAAAACCATATTGTGTGATCGCCGAGAAGAAACTTTCAGGTTGTGAAAGGTTACTGGCAAATAAATCGGAAAAATGCACGGGTGTCCGATGCGAGGAATAACCATACCCGCAACTCTAATTCAAAAGATGGTACAATTATCAGGAACAATTCAGAGGTGCAACCAATGACACAACAGCAGAGTGGACAGGTTATGGAACGGATTGAGATCATGCTGCATCCGCGCTCAATTGCTATTATTGGGGCGTCGGCCAAGCTTCAATACGGAGGACGATTTCTCAATAATCTACTTGAAGCCAAGTATAGTGGTTCAATTTTCCCTGTAAATCCTCGCCACGAGGAGTTAATGGGTGTTCGTTGTTACCCTGATGTGAGTTCTCTCCCCGAAGTACCGGACCTCGCCGCAATTATCGTACCTTTTGAAAGTACCATGACGGTACTGGAGGAATGTGCTCGGAAAGGAGTCAAAACTGGCGTTATTATTACCGCTGGTTTTGCTGAAAAGGGAACTGATGAGCGGAAGGCAGCCCAGGAGGCCCTGTGCGATTTCACTCGACGTACCGGTATGCGTTTATGCGGGCCTAATTGTCTTGGCATCGCTAATGTGAAGGACCGTATCTGGTCTTGTTCCGCGGCACTCCCTGATATTCAAACTATCGCGGCAGGTAATATTGCTCTGGTTTGTCAAAGTGGTGCTTCAGCGTTTGGCCCTTTTCTCGCAAGAGCACGAGACCGAGGACTTGATTTTTCCTACATTATTTCTACGGGCAACGAGGTTGACCTGGACACCAGTGACTTTATCCGCTACTGCATTCACCGGCCAGAGGTGAAATCAATAGTTGCCTACTTCGAAGCGATAAGAGACAGTGATAAATTTCGGACTGTGGCCAAAGAAGCTCTGGCTCTGGGTAAACCAATAGTGGCTATTAAAATTGGACGCTCGTCTGCCGGTCAGCGAGCCGCCTTATCGCATACGGCTTCTATGACAGGATCAGACCAAGCCTATGACGCGCTATTTAAACAAACCGGTGTCACCAGACTTGACGACTGGGATGAAGTGCTCGATGCTGCCTCACTACTCGCCAAGACACCCCCGTTTCATAAGAAAAGCATAGGGATTGTGGCACATTCGGGAGGTGTAGCCTCTCTGCTGGCAGATAAATGCGAACAGATTATGGAAGTGCCGCCACCATCGGACGCAACCTGCCAGGGATTGGAAGCTATTTTAAAAGGACGTGGCTCTTCCGCAAATCCAGCGGACATTACCTGGCATGCCTTTGAAGAAGAGCTCGTGGATATTCTTAACCTGATGTTAAATGAAGATGCATTTGGAGGCGTGATTTTAGGGACTGCCGGCTCGGACAACCAGGCCAAGCGAATAATCGGTGCTGCTGAGAAGACTCAAAAACCTTTAGCGATGTTATGGACAGGCAGTGAACGCGAGGTTAAGGGGCTAAAGCTTCTGCAATCCAGCCAGGTTCCCGTATTTTACAGCGTAGAGACGCTCGGCAAAGCCATAAAGGCTTCTCTATATTACCATAGAATAAGAGAGTATTACCGTGCCGGTGGTGATAAAGCTACTGCCAGTTCGCCAGTGAAGTTTAACATTCCGCAACAAAAAGGGCCTCTGGGATTGATGGAAAGCCTGGAATTACTCTCCTCTTTTGGAATCGATACGCCGAAAGGCGGTCTGGCAAATAGCGTTAAAGAAGCTGGTAAGCTGGCGGACAGCATCGGCTATCCGGTAGTGATGAAGGTTGACTCTCCGGATTTACCCCATAAGACAGAGCTGGGACTAGTCAAGACAGGACTGCATTCAAGGTTTGAAGTGGAAAATGCTTTTCGTGAAATGTGGGAAAGAACCTCAACATCAGAGGCATCCACTTCTATCAGAGGTATTTTAATTCAAGAAATGGTGGAAGACGGCATAGAGGTAATCATGGGAATTAAAAAAGACCCGCAGTTGGGCCAGGTTCTATTGTTTGGGCTTGGTGGCATTTTCACTGAAGTCTTGAAAGACTTCAGTCTCAGAGTATGCCCGGTTAATGAATTCGACGTTCAGGAAATGATTCATGAGATAAAAGGTTTTAGAATATTGGAAGGTTTTCGCGGGAAAGCACCAGCGGATATAGCGGCATTAGAAAAAACGTTGCTGAATTTGTCCAGTCTAGCCATGGCAACAAAAGAGCAAATAACGGAGTTAGATATAAATCCTTTAATTGTACTGCCACAAAATAAAGGGGCCATGGCAGTTGATGCCTTAATAGTTAGCCGCCAGTCGTAATATTATTTAAGAGGAATTTATACGGCTGATTCAGGTTATACCTGATATGAAAATACTAAAAGGAGAGCTACTGCTAAAATGATGGTTTTGCGCTCAATGCTTTTTGTGCCCGGAAACAACCCCAAAATGATTTCAAAGGCAACATCACTTCCGGCAGATGCGATTATCTTTGACCTTGAAGACGCTGTACCGCTGACAGACAAGGGAACGGCACGAAGCATGGTCAGAGATGCCATTAAAACAGTAAAAGCCGGCGGTCCTTCTGTTTTCGTACGTATCAATGCCCTCACGACTGGGCTTACCGCCGAAGATTTAAGCTGCATCGTCATCGATGGCCTGGATGGCGTGTTGCTCTCCAAGGCAGAGACAGGGGACGATATAATCAAGCTGGACAGAATGCTTAAAGAAGTTGAAGATAAAAGTGGCACGGCTGCGGGCACGGTAAAAATAATTCCTCTTTTGGAGACAGCCAAAGGGATAATCAAAGCCTATGAAATAGCCTCAGCCGATGAGCGCATCGTCGCTACCGCTTTCGGTGCCGGTGACTACTATCGGGATATGGGACGAAGCACCGCCTCGATTTCTACCGAGCAGACAGAGTTATTATTTGCCCGGTCTCAAGTGGTCATCGCCAGTCGGGCAGCCGGAGTCCAGGCCATAGATACTGCTTTTTTCGGGCTTCTCACTGACCTTGATAGCTTCAGAAAAGAAGCCATGCTCGCCTTACAACTGGGTTTCAAGGGTAAAATTCTAATTCACCCGACACAAATCGATATCGCCAACGAGGTATTCTCGCCATCACCAGATGATATTGCCGGTGCGCAGAAAGTAGTTAAAGCCTTTGAAGAAGCCCAAGGCAAAGGATTGGGCGC
>JABUBP010000648.1_pt1 | contig 10064 bp, 12 predicted proteins | sample 7240331 | NCBI WGS metagenome assembly JABUBP01 (sample SAMN07256347, study PRJNA390944) | subsurface metagenome | isolation source: Methane hydrate marine sediment | place: Pacific Ocean: Eastern North Pacific, ODP site 1244 | collected 2002 | reverse complement strand
AACATCGCCGGTGGAGCGTGGCTTTGGTGTTACTCTTGGTAATGCCCTGCGTCGCGTACTGCTGGGCTATCTCCCCGGTGCGGCGGTGACTCAGGTCAGGGTTGAAGGCATCAGCCATGAATTTACTACCATTCCTCACGCCAAGGAAGATGTCACCGAGTTTTTACTGAACGTCAAGACGATGCGGATAAAGCCGCTTTCCGGTCAGCCCGGCAAAATGGTCCTGGATATACAGGGTGAAGGTCAGGTTTGCGCCGCAGATATCAAACCATCGACCGACTTTGAAATTACCAATCCGGAGACCAATCTGGTCACACTTGATTCACCGGAAGCCAAACTCTATGTGGAGTTTGACATCGAACTGGGCGAGGGTTACCGAACCGCCGAGTCAAATGATAGCATGCCGGTGGGGACAATACCCGTTGACGCCATCTTCTCCCCGATACGCAATGTCAACTTTACCATCGAGTCGGTTCACGCCGGGCGTGAGACCAGCCACGAGCGACTGATTCTGGAAGTGTGGACCGATGGTACGACAAGTCCGGTTGATGCCATCAGCCGAGCTGCCAGTATCCTGGTCGAGCAGCTCAATCCATTCGTTGAGTACGTCAAGGTATCTCAGATGAAAGCTGAAGAGCAGCTCATTCGCCTTTCCATACCCGATGAGAAATACAACCTGCCTGTGGAGCAGATGGACCTCTCAGTACGGACGATGAACTGCCTCAGGCGTGGCGGCATTGCCACGGTTGGCGAACTCATCAGCAAAAAGTCAAAGGATCTCCTCCGACTGCGCAACTTCGGCCAGAAATCGTTTCGTGAGATAGAGGAGAAACTGAAAGAACTGGGGCTGTCCCTCTCACCGCCGGCTGGACTTAAGGAAGAAACATCGCCGGAGGAAGCGTCACCAGAAGAAGCAGACGCGACAATAGACACGTCAGAAGAAACCGAACCGCAATCCGGAGAAACAGAAGATGAGGCATAACGTAGCGGGAAAGAAATTAGGCAGGACGACCAGTCACCGCAAAGCACTGTACCGTAACCTGGTGACCGACCTGCTCAGATACGAGAAAATCGTTACTACCGAGACCAAAGCGAAAGAAGTACGCGGTCTCGCCGAAAAGATGATTACTCTGGGCAAGGTAAGTGATCTGAGCTCATTTCGTCAGGCACTGTCATTCCTATATGACAAAGATGTGGCGGACAAGGTTTTTTCCGAGCTGTCCACACGATACGCTGAGCGACCCGGTGGTTACACTCGCATCGCCAAGATAGGTCCCAGACTTGGAGACGGCGCACCCATGGTGCAGCTTTCACTGGTCGAGTGACCACCGTTACTATTACGACAATAAGGGGTTGTCAGCTTGGCAGAACACACCAAGATGGTACTGATTATGGAATATGACGGCACAAACTACTACGGTTTTCAACTGCAGGCCAGTCAGCCCACCATTCAGGGCGAGATTGAGTTGGCCTTGCTGAAGCTGACCGGAGAAAAGCTCCGCGTGCTGGCGGCCAGTCGCACCGACACCGGCGTTCACGCCCGAGAGCAGGTGGTAAGCTGCCGCACCGTCTCATCGCTGCCCGAACACGCCTTTGTTAGTGGCCTGAACCACTACCTGCCTGAGGACATTGCCGTGAGAGACGCCTTCAGGGTAAATGATGCATTCAACGTCCGCCGCGATGCGGTGAGCCGGGAGTACCACTATCTTATCTTGAACCGGACCGCCCGCTCCCCTATCCGGCATCGCTTTGCCCATCATGTTCCGGGCACGCTGGACACGACGGCGATGAATGAAGCCTGTCAACACCTCATCGGTGAGCATGATTTTGCTTCATTCGCCACGGCTCTGGAAAGCCGGATAAAGAGCACGGTGCGTCGTGCCTATCAGGCTGATGTGATAAAGGACGACGACCTGATTACTTTCCGCATCATTGCCAGCTCATTTCTGCCCCACCAGGTACGGAATACCGTGGGGGCGCTCATCAGGGTGGGCCTGGGGAAGATGACAGCTGACGAATTTCGTAGTATATTAGAAGCGAGGACGCCCGGGCTGGCAGGGCCAACCACTCCTGCCCACGGGCTGTGCCTGATGCGGGTGAACTATCCGCATTCTTGGGAGGAACTGCGCAATTGAAAACCTACACCACCAAAATCAAAGACATTGAGCGAAAGTGGCACGTGATTGATGCTTCAGACAGGACACTGGGCAAGCTGGCCACAGAAGTCGCCAGTCTGCTCATGGGCAAGCACAAGCCAACTTTCAGCTACAATCTTGATACCGGCGACCACGTTATCGTAATCAATGCCGAAAAAGTACAGGTCACGGGCAATAAGCTGAAGCAGAAGCATTACTACCGGCATTCCGGCTATCCGGGAGGATTCAAGAGCATATCCCTGGAAAAAATGATGCAGGATAACCCAACGCGGGTCGTTGAGCATGCCGTCAAGGGCATGCTGCCACGCACACGACTGGGTGCCCAGATGCTGAAAAAAATCAGAGTCTATCCCGGTGATTCGCACCCGCATTCCGCGCAGGTAGCCCAATCATCCAGCACCGAGTCAAAGACAGGAGAGTAGAGGGTAAGCTAAATGGCAGCAAAACAATCTTATTTTCACGGTACCGGACGCAGAAAGACATCTGTGGCTCAGGTAAAAATAATGCCCGGTAACGGCGCTATAATCATCAATGGCGTGCCCTATGAAGAGTTATTCCCCAGCCTGGAACACCGCCGCGCCATACTGCAACCTCTTCTGGTCACGGAAAGCCTGAGCAAATTCAACGCCATGGTCAAGGTGAATGGCGGCGGCGTCACCGGCCAGAGCGGAGCTATCTCTCTCGGTATCGCGCGCGCGCTTGTGGAGTCGAATGAAAGCCTCAAGTCCATCCTACGCCAGTACGGTTTACTCACCCGCGACCCACGGGTGAAGGAGAGGAAGAAACCAGGGCTCAGACGGGCGCGCAAGGCACCTCAGTACACCAAGCGTTAAGCGACACACGAGCGGTATTAATAAATATGAGAGGGGCTCTTTGCCCCTCTCTTTTTATACAGAAGTCAGTATATGGCGTATTCTACTACTTTTATTTTACCCCGGCCAGCTTCTTCCCCTCTTCCAGCAGTTTTTCCACCCTGGCATCAGAGCTGCTCTCTGCGTAGATACGGAGCACCGGTTCCGTGCCGGAAAACCTTATCAGCAGCCAGCTGTTATCCGCCAGGATATAGCGGAAGCCATCTCGGGTGTCTATTCTGGCCACTTTCGCCCTTTCAATTGACTCCGGAGGGTTGTCACGCAGTCGATTTATAATCGTCTGGCGTTCCGCTTCGGGAAACTCGGCATCTATACGCTGGTAATAGTGTGGCCCCACCTTGCTGTAGAGATAGGCCAGAAGCTCCGAAGGCTTTTTCCCCGTCCTGACCATGAAGTCGAGAAAATAGAGACCCGCCAGGATACCGTCACGTTCGGCTACGTGGCCGCGGAAGCCGTACCCACCGCTCTCCTCACCGCCAATTATCGCGTCTTCTTTGAGCATTATCGGGGCTATGTACTTGAAACCCACCGCCGTCTCAAATACCGGCACATCATATAATTCACCCAATCGGTCAATCATGCTTGAGCTGGTCAGCGTCTTGACCAGAGGCCCTTTTTCTCCACGCGCCTCCAGGAGGTAGAGACAGAGCAAGGCGAATACTTGAAGCTGGGTGAGAAAGCCGCCATTCTCATCGATTATGCCCACGCGGTCCGCATCACCGTCCGTCGCCAGGCCAACGCTGGCCCCCTGCTCCCTGACCAGTGTCGATAACCTCTTGAGGTTAATGGCGATTGGCTCGGGTCGTACCATACCCGGAAAAAGCGGGTTTCGCCCGCCATTGAGCTCGGCTACCCTGGTGCTGCCGCCCTGCAATATTCCTTTGAGATAGCCCGCCCCAGCGCCGTACATGGAATCTATCTTTATGTTAAATCCTGCCTCCCGTATTGCGGACAGGTCAACAAGCCGGGCAACCTGTTCGAGATAGACTTTCGCCAAATCAGTGCGTTCCACCAGCCCCTGTTCCACCGCCTTTTCCAGTGGTATCTGTTTTGGCGCTCCTTTGGCCAGTGTCCGGGCAATGAACCTTTCTATTTCTGCGGTAACGTCATCCGGCGCACTGGCCCCGTACTGATTCTTATACTTAAAACCGTTCCAGATGCCCGGATTGTGGCTCGCCGTGATGATGATGGCACCAGCCGCCTTTTTGGCAAGCACTCCGTAGCTGACAACGGGGGTCGGGGTTGCCTTATCGCACAGGTACGTCTTGATGCCACTCGCAGCCATTACCTCGGCGGCGGCAGCGGCGAAGTCCTCGGAAGCAAAACGGGTGTCATAGCCGATAATCAACCCCTGCCTGGCCATCCCCGACTGTTTCAGGTAGTCGGCGACTCCCTGCGCGCAAATCCGCACATTAGCAAAGGTAAAATCCCTGGCGATTATGCCCCGCCAGCCATCCGTACCAAAAGTTATCTCATTTTTCATTCGCGCCATCCCTCCCGCAGCAGCACATCACGGAAACTGTAGGAGTCCCTGGAAACGGTTCTGCCCAGAGCATACGGTATGCTCTCCCGGAATATCGGTCCGGCGAAAACAAAGGAGTGGAACTCACCGTTTTCACCACCGGGGTCAACACCCGGCGGAAGCTCAGCTAATAAATGCTCGTCAAATGTCCTGCCGAGAAAGCTCTTCGGCATCATCTTGGTATTGACACAGGTGAGCACCGCTTTGAAACCCAGGGAGATGAATGAACTGGCCAGTTCCGAAGTGGCGCGCCCCCAGATAGGTAAAATGGGCGTCATCCCGACCTTGCTCAGGTTCTTTTCGCGATATTCCTTTATCCACTCCAGGAAGATATCACCGAAAACCACCTGGTTTATACCGTCTGATTTCACCCTGCTCAGAATATCCATCAAGCGGGATTCATATTCCTCTTCTGAACAGTCCTTGGGCAGCAGTATTTTTATCAGGGGTAGCCCCAGCGCCTGCGCCTGCCGTTCCAGCATTTCTCGGCGTACACCGTGCATGCTCACCCGATCGTGGTACTCATTTATCGAGGTTAGCAAAGACACAATCTGATATTTGCCGCTTCGCTGTATTTCATACAGGCTGAGGGCGCTGTCTTTGCCCCCACTCCAGGATACGATAACCTTTTCCATCATAGATTAACAGGCCTGATTATATATATCTGTCAACTGATTTGGCAATCGATTTCAACTCTGCCATCAGCCGAGTGAAGTCGGAAATAGTTAGAGATTGCAGGCCGTCCACCAGCGCTTCTTTGGGATTGGGATGGACTTCAATGAGGATTCCATCGGCACCTGCCGCCACTGCTGCTTTGGCGACTGCTGGCACCAGCGAGTAGTGCCCGGTGGCATGGCTCGGGTCGACAATCAATGGCAGGTGACTGAACTTCTTTATCACCGGGATGGAGGAAATATCCAGTGAAAAACGAATGCTGTCCTCAAATGTCCTGATACCGCGCTCGCAGAGAATGACCTGGCTGTTCCCCTCGGCCAGCAAATAGTCAGCGGCAGTCAGCCATTCTGTAACCGTGCTGGAAAAGCCGCGCTTCAGCATGACCGGGCGTTTGCTCTTCCCCACCTCGGTCAGCAGGGCAAAATTCTGCATGTTGCGGGAACCGACCTGAAGGATATCCGCCGATTTGGCCACCAGCTCAACATCGTGCGGGTCAACTACCTCGGTTATCACCGGTATGCTGAAGGTCTTCCTGACTTTGGCCAGCAGTTCCAGTCCCGCCTCTTCCAACCCCTGAAAGCTGAACGGCGAAGTACGCGGTTTAAAGGCTCCGCCGCGCAGCACTGCCGCTCCCGTTTCCTTGATTGCCTTGCCCATTTCCATAAGCTGCTTTTCATTCTCCACCGCACAGGGACCGGCCATGACCACAACACGCTTCCCGCCGATCTGCACCTTGCCCACGTTTACCAAGCTGTCCTCACCTTTGAACTCCCGGGAAGCCAGCTTGTACGGCTTCATGATACGGGTGACGCTTTCCACGCCGGGGAGAACCGCAAAGGTATCCGTCGGTACCTGCCCAGTATTGCTGCCCAGTATGGCAATGACTACCTTGTCCGTGCCCATGTTCAGCTGTACCTGAAAGCCGAGCGACTTGGCACGCTGCACCACACTGTCAACCTGCTCGACGTCGATGCCCCGCTGCATCTCAACAATCATTTTGAGCTACCTCCACTCCTTCCTCAATCCTATTTACCCAGCGCCTCTTTTTTCAGTATTTCCGCCTTATCCGTCTTTTCCCAGGGGAGGTCAAGGTCGTCCCGGCCGAAGTGCCCGTAGCAGGCGGTCGGGCGGTAAATAGGACGGCGCAGGTCTAAATATCGAATGATGGCGCCTGGCCGCAGGTCAAAGTGCTTATTGACCAGGCCGAGAAGCACTTCATTGCCGACCTTACCCGTGCCGAAGGTCTCAATGGAAATGGAAAGCGGGTGGGCAACGCCGATGACATAAGAGACTTGAATCTCCAGTCGTTCCGCTAGCCCCGCCGCCACCAGATTCTTGGCCACATAGCGCGCGGCATATGCCGCCGAACGGTCAACTTTGGTCGGGTCCTTCCCGGAAAAGGCGCCGCCGCCGTGCCGGGCAATGCCACCATAGGTATCGACCAGTATCTTCCGACCGGTGAAGCCAGTGTCAGATACCGGCCCGCCGATTTCAAACCGGCCGGTGGCATTAACATAGTACTCGGTTTCCCTGTCCAGTAGTGATGGCGGCACCACTTTCTTAATCACATGCTCGATGATATCCTGACGAATCTGTTCTTGGGATGGCTCAGGATTGTGCTGAGCACCAATAACCACATTGGTTAACCGAACTGGCTTGCCGTTATTGTACTCCACGGTAACCTGCGATTTGCCATCAGGCCTCAGGTAGAGCAGCGTGCCGTTTCTTCTTATTTCGGCCAGTCGCCGGCACAGTTTATGCGACAGTGAAATCGGCATTGGCATCAGTTCCGGCGTCTCGGTGCAGGCAAAGCCGACCATCATTCCCTGGTCTCCAGCCCCGACCTGGTCCAGTTCGTCGGTAGAACCTTTCTTGGCTTCCAGCGATTTACCCACACCACCGGCAATGTCCGGCGACTGCTCATTTATCGAGACCATCACACCACAGGACTGGTACTCAAAGCCGTATTCGGGGCGAACGTAGCCGATATCACGAACCACCTGCCGTACTATCTGCGGAACTTCCACGTAGCAGTCGGTAGTAATCTCTCCCAGGACAAAGACCAGACCATTGGTCACCGCTGTCTCACACGCCACCCGGCCGTACGGGTCCTGCTTCATTATTGAGTCCAGAACGGCGTCCGATATCTGGTCGCAAATTTTGTCCGGATGTCCTTCGGTAACCGATTCCGATGTCAGCAGGTATTTGGGTGAACTCGCAAAACTACTGGGCATTTCTTCCTCCATGCTTATAAATGAAATCCAACTTATGTTCCCTCTTCCCAGCTCGCCAGGTATTTCTTCTGTTCCTCGGTCAGGCTATCAATGACAACGCCCATTGCGGTGAGTTTCAATCGGGCGACCTGCCGGTCAATATCTTCCGGCACGGGATGGACTCTCGCCTCTAACCTGCCTCTGTTTTTGGCCAGATATTCAAGGCACAGCGCCTGATTGGCAAAGCTCATGTCCATGACGCTGGCCGGATGTCCTTCCGCCGCCGCCAGATTTATCAGTCTCCCCTCCCCCAGAAGGTACAGACAGCGTCCGTCTGCCAGCGTGTACTCCTCGACAAAGTTACGTATCTTCCGCTTGCGTTTTGCCATGCTTTCCAGAGACGGGATGTCTATTTCCACATTAAAATGTCCGCTGTTGGCCAGAATGGCACCGTCCTTCATCGCCTCAAAGTGGGCCTGGTCAATCACGCTCTTGTTGCCCGTGGTGGTGACGAAAATGTCACCGATTCTGGCTGCTTCCATAAGTGGCATGACTTGAAACCCATCCACACCACCACCTTTTTCCCCGCCCACAGAATATTGGTGGCGCGGGTGATGCCATCGATGGTACTCTGCCCGGTCCCATAACGATTATCAAAAAGGTATTTGGTCTGGGCATCGTTCACCGCGATGATGGGGTACCTCAGCTTCCCCGCCGCCGCCATGCTGCGCAGGCGGACCACACCGGTGGTCGTCTCCTCAGTCCCGCCAATGACGTTAGCCATCATCTCCTGCCTTTTGATATGCAGCGTGGTCACCAGGTCGGCGCCATCGTCCACGGTAAGCTGAGGTTTATGGTCAATCGCCGTATTTAGATGCCGGTAGTACGTCGTTTCATCTTCACCCTTTATGGCATTGGTCGGAATATCATATTCGACCAGCGCCGCGGCAGCGTCATCCTGCGTGCTCAGAGGGTTGGAGGCGCAGAGAACCAGGTCAGCACCTCCCGCCTTCAGCGTCAGTGCCAGGTTGGCCGTTTCGGTGGTGACGTGGAGACAGGCTGAAATCCGCACCCCTTTCAGCGGCTGTTCTTTGGCAAAACGCTCCCGTATCAGCCCCACCACCGGCATTTCCCGGAACGCCCATTCGATGTGCTGTCGACCTGCTTCAGCCAGCGACTGGTCCTTAATATCATAGTTATGTAAAGTCATTGTGCTCCTTTGTCAAAAAAATGCCACGTTAATTAATGATACAGGGGATTCGGCTTTTATTCAAGAATATATCCCCGTTTATAGCGACACGGCTATGCTGACGTTTTATTAGAGTTAGCCAACAGGGAGGATAAACAATGAAAACCGCAGCCATCTATTGCAGAGTGGCGCCTAACGATAATCGCGTGGATCAAAACAGGCATCGTAAGTGGCTTGGTCAATCTGGACCCAATTTGTACCAGGAATTCCGCGTGTAGATGTTCTCCCTGGTCCTACGGGAAAACAGGACTCAAAAATAAGCTGACGCCCTTGGTCTCTTGCAATTTCCTTACATAATCGTACTGCTGGACCAAAATCCCAATCTTGACTAATAATCATAGCAACGTCATATTCTTGTTCATATGTGAGCTGTACGAGATCAATGGCAATACGAACATCGACACCCTTCTCATGTCCAGCAGGATTTATGTACCCTCTATAGGTTTCCACGCCCCTGGATTTTAAGTATCTCAACTTATTAGTCCAAAATCCGTGCCAGGGCGGGTTTGAATTATTGTCAGGTACGCCAGTATAAAAGCGTATTTGCTTCAATATGCGTTGGGAATCTCTAGATACTAAAGTATCGGCTAATTTCTCTACGTCATAACTGGGCCACGAATAATTTGAAGGACCAACCGCTGGAAGTGGTCTCCACGCATCTTTTGCACTTCGGTAAAGATGTTGTCCGTCAAAGAATACGATAGTATTTAACATTGTCCTTAAAAAAACACCCGCCCGGGGACACAACCGAAGCCATATCCAGCGGGCGGGGATCAAGTATTGCAAGTATAACCCGAGGTACTACTATTGTCAAGTGTTTTGCTACTAATTTGCCTGTGGCGATACATCGATTAAAATCAATGCATAAGTCCCCTTCTCTTGAGGTTATCTATAAATTCCTGTCTTGCCTTTTCTTCTTCTCTTTCTTTTTCTCTCTGCTCTTTTATTTGTTCTCGCTGTTTTTTAGTTTTAGTGAGCAAGTACCAAACATTACGGATAAATTCGAACAGAGAGAAGCCCATAAACCAAAGAATAAGGCCAAAAATTAATAAGAATACGAGGCCGATTAGAAACAATATGAACTCACCAAACCAATTTAAAGGCATGGCATCAACAAGGGTTTCAAGAAACACCCATGCAAAGAACACAATAACGAATACAATAAAAATCGTGTTACCAAACTTCTTCCATTTCACCTTAATACCCCCTTTTAAGAAGGATAAGTGAAGCGTTAGGTAACCTTTCTTACCCGCCCAGTCCTGATAGTGCTACTTTCCCGATAGGGTGGTATATCATCATTCGTCATATGATATATATGCTTTCTCGCCCGCTCGCTTAATACCACCCGCTCACCTTTCTTACCAGCTGGGAAGAAGT
>JABUBP010000647.1_pt1 | contig 10068 bp, 8 predicted proteins | sample 7240331 | NCBI WGS metagenome assembly JABUBP01 (sample SAMN07256347, study PRJNA390944) | subsurface metagenome | isolation source: Methane hydrate marine sediment | place: Pacific Ocean: Eastern North Pacific, ODP site 1244 | collected 2002 | reverse complement strand
AAATAGTATTTACCGGGGAATGGCCAAGATGAAGGCCATTTATCAGGGGTGGATTGAAGGGGCTTCGCCCCTTCAAAAACAATCCTTCCCCCCCTCCTTTTAAGGAGAGAAGTGCAAGACTTATGTTAACCAATTGATAGAGTGAGAGCTTGCACCCGGAAGATTGCTTGAGCTGTGATAACAGATGGTATGTGTCTGACACATGGTTGTATAATATACCTGTGAGGATACTTTAGAGGGAGGTGTGTGATGACTATGCCCGCTCCGCTAGCGCAAGTACAAAGGGATAATCTCAACATCGGTATTTTCTTGGCAGGTAGGTCATATGGGTCACCGCTAGACCAGATATTGCAGGCTGCTTTGGGATATAATCCCAACGGGACCTATCCCACAAACTCTTTCGAGATATATGAGTATCGGTTCAGAGCTGCGCAAAGAGTTGGCAGAGAGCGTTATCGGACTCGCGTGCCGGGATACTTCACATTTAATGCTATGCCTTTCGGACAGATATACGTATATAAGGTCACGTGGTATACCTGGCCCAATCCGCAAACGGGTAACTGCCAAATTGTTCCGATGGTGAGCCTTGACCTGGGTCGCATGAGGCAGCTAAGAGACCGCGACTTGGATACTCGCAGAGCCACGACGAGGAGCGTCAGAGCTGCACACGATATAGAGGAAGAGCGGGATGCAATAGCGCGCCAAGATTTCCGGGCACTGCAGTCCATCCAGGCGAGAATGGTAGAGGATGAGAGTTTGGGGGAGATTCTATCTGGATGGCATGGTCTTCCTTATGCGGACATCGAAGAGATAATACCACAACTCGCAGACCGCTTTCCCGGAAATTTCAGATTCAATTTACAGCGTGCGGCCAGCAATATAAGAAATCTTAGCCGCAGGCTGCGTCAACAGCAGGCGAGTCTATCAAGCCAGCTTTCAAATTGGGTCATTTTACAAACAGGGTTGCCAAGCAATGCACCGCAGTTGGCACTACAAGATGCAATAGCGCGAATTACGGCGCCCGCAGTTCCCTAACAAGGGGCCATAATTAAGGAGGGAGCCCATGACTGCCGAAAAGATGGATGCACTTATACTCAAACCAGTGGATAAGTGGTATGGCGCGACGGTTGAGATTCCAACTGAGCTAATCAAGCCAGATCCAGACAATCTGAGACGAGAGTTCAACGAGGAAGATTTGATAGACCTTGGAAAGAACATACAATTAATCGGACAGTTGGACGAAATAACCGTGTTTCCAATAGTCTTGAACGACAATACTTGGGCTGGTTTTTTCGATCTGCACGATGGAGAGCGCCGATGGCGAGCGGCGAATCTGGTTGGTCTAAAGACTTTAAGAGCAAAGGTCATGCCAAGACCGTCAGGTGAAGAACTTCTGTATAAGAGAATCAGCCGCATGCTACAGACCAGGTTACTTGCTCCAGAGAAGAAGGTGGCAGGTCTCGAAAAAGCACTTGCGGAACTTGGCATCCTTGACAAGCCAGAGGTTTGGGAATCTTATCGCGAGCAGCTTGGTGGTGGGCAAGAGTGGCCCCAGCTTGTGAGAGTGTTATCCCTGGGATCAAAAGCCCGGGAGCTCATGGACAAGGGGCTAATCAACTTCACCATTGCTCAGTCAATTGGAAGACTTCCCCCTGAGAAGCAACTGCAGGTTGCTGAGTACGTTGTTGTTAACAAAATTAACGGGCGCTTCTTCTCTACACAGATGGTTCCTTATATGCTGGAGTATCCTGACGCAACGCCAGCACAAGCCTTCGAGCATGCAAGGGTAGGCGGATGGCAACAATACACACGAAGCCCATATGAAAGAGGACACGAGCCCCCCATTAATGAGAGAGTAGAAAGTTTCTTGGAGGTATGTGTCAAATGGGAGAGGGCCTGGGAAGTACTCGTTCATACTGGACTTGTTCACGACATTGAAGGTGATTCCAACCTTGAGTACCGAGTGAGTGATGCCGCGCGCCGAATAGCCGAACGATCTCACGCACTGGCTGAAAGAATTGTCAAACATCGGAGCAAAGATACGCGTCTTAGCGAATTGCCAGCCCCCCCTGCGCTCCACGAGGGTGGTAAGAAACAGTTAACATAAATCCTGCACCCCCCTGTTTTAAGGACAGGGGGATACAGGGGGTGACGTTAATAAACAATCTCCAGATGAGGTGTAGCTAAGATGAAAATGGCGAGACGAATAGAAAATCTACCACCGTATCTTTTTGTGGAGATTATTAACAAGATTAATGAGAAAAGGGCTAAGGGTGAGGAGGTAATTAGCTTCGCTATAGGTGACCCTGATATGCCTACGCCGCCCCATATAATTGAGAGGCTATGTCAGGCAGCACAAGACCCGGCTAACCATCGCTACCCGGAAGCGGCCAGTTTACCGGAATTGCGTCAGGCTGTAGCTAAGTGGTACAAAAAGCGCTTTGATGTCTCTCTTGATGCTGATTCAGAGGTATTACCCCTTATTGGAGCCAAAGACGGCATTGCTCATATTCCTTTCTGCTTTATTGACCCGGGGGATGTTGCCCTGGTACCCGACCCGGGGTATCCGGTTTACCCGGTAAGCACTATGTTAGCTGGTGGTACACCTTATTATATGTCTCTCACTAAAGAGAATAAATATCTTCCTGATTTGAATAGCATACCGGAAGATATAGCTAAGAAGACTAAGTTTATGTGGCTCAATTATCCCAATAACCCGACTGGCGCTGTGGCTAACCTTAATTTCTTTAATGGGGTAGTTGAATATGCTCGGAAATATAATATTTCTATATTTCATGACGCTCCCTATACCGAGGTTGCCTTTGACGATTATAAACCGGTTAGCTTTATGCAGGCAGATGGGGCTAATGATGTGGGTATAGAGATTCACTCATTATCCAAGACCTATAATATGACTGGCTGGCGTATAGGAATGGCAGTAGGTAATGTAGAAATAATAGGTGCATTGAAGACTCTTAAGTCGAATCTGGACTCTGGCATTCCGCAGGCTATTCAATATGCTGCCATTGAGGCTTTGACCGGACCCCAGGATTGCATCCAGCAGCACAATGCTATTTACCAAAGACGCCGCGACTTAGTCGTTGATATGTTACGCAGTATCGGTCTTGAAGTCGAGCCGCCAAAAGCAAGCCTATATGTTTGGGCTAAGGTTCCTGAAGGCTATACCTCGGTAGACTTTGCCAATGATTTATTGGAGCAGGTTGGGGTTGTGGTTACCCCTGGAATAGGTTATGGTAAAAATGGTGAGGGTTATGTGCGAATGTCACTAACCATCCCGGATGCAGGGCTGGTGAAAGGTTTGTCGCGGTTAGCCGGGTGGCGTAATAGTAAAAACAAGTTCAGGACAAAAAGGTAACTTGACATAACTCGAAAAACAAATCATAGCTGGCTAGATAGGAATTGTTTCTTAAAAAATAAGTGCCAAATTTTATAGCTAATTAGATAGGAATTGTTTGCCTAAACAAAGGAGGCTATTATTACTAAAGCTACTATTGTTACCCAAACATCCCCAGAACGGGCATTCCTGGTAGCGGTAGCTGCCAAAGGAAGGGCTGATAGATGGTCAGCCGAGAACTCTATGGAGGAACTGGCTCAATTAGCTAAGACAGCTGGGGCTAATGTGATAGGCAGACTCATCCAGCGGTTACCCATACCCTCGAAAACACACTACCTAGGCAAAGGTAAGCTAGACGAGCTACTGTCTCTGAAGGGCAGCGCAAACTATGATGTAATAATCTTTGATGATGAGCTTTCGCCATTACAGCAACGAAATCTAGAGGAGGCTCTTCAGGTAAAAGTAATTGACCGTGCTGCCCTAATCCTGGATATTTTTGCCAAGCGGGCTCGAACCCACGAAGGGCAACTACAGGTAGAACTGGCTCAGCATCAATACCTCTTTCCTCGTCTTGCCGGGCAGTGGAGTCATCTGGAAAGGCTTGGTGGTGGTATTGGCACCCGAGGCCCTGGCGAATCACAACTTGAAACTGATAGACGCCTTATCCGCCAGAAAATACACCGACTACAAGGACAGATTGAAGAGATAAGGAAACACCGCAGGCTATATCGTCAACAGCGTAGGGAAAGTGGTATTCCTATAGTATCCTTGGTTGGCTACACTAATGCCGGTAAAAGCACCTTGCTAAATGCTCTCAGTCGCGCTGATGTGTTTGTCGAGGACAAGCTCTTCGCTACTTTAGACCCGACTACCCGGCGCTTAACCCTCCCTGATAAGAATGTAGTCTTATTAACCGACACCGTTGGCTTTATCCGGAAGTTACCTCCCACTATTGTAACTGCGTTCAGGGCAACCCTTGAGGAGTTACCTGAAGCCAATATACTCCTTCATGTGGTTGATTTAACTTCGCATAACGCTCCGGAGCAATGCCAGACCGTAGAGGATATTCTGGCTGACCTCAATCTTATGGATAAGCCCAGGATTACGGCACTGAATAAAATTGATTTGCTTCTGGATAGTGGCCAGACCTGGGACGAGAAATCAGCCATAAATTATCTTTCTGACCGGGATGATGTCAATAAAGACACGGTGCTCATCTCAGCCGAAAAAAGATGGGGACTGACCAAACTCCTGGAAACGCTCAGCCGCCGGCTAACCCTGGCCGCTCAACCGGTCTAACCAACCCCCTGAAATATGACGCTCTCAAATCAAAATCTAAGCCCCTAAAAATCTTCTTGAAGGGTAAACTACCTCTGGGGTACCAACATGCAAATCAACCCCGAAATTTTGCCCCTCATTTCTTCTTTTCTCCGGTGGGATTTTGCCGGGAGACACCGGGACAAAGAGGCAGGTTATAACTTAACATAACACTCCTAATAAAATTGTGGTATAATGGTGGTATGAGTACTTCTGATTGGATTACACTTGGTGCGGCAATACTTGTGGGAGGTGGCACTCTTTTCCTTGGTATTATGGCGTGGCGAACCATTCACCAGACCAGAAGTATTCAAAAAGCTGAGAAAAGGGAAAGACTGTTAAATGAGATTATCGAGTGGGCTATAGATATCGCTAAATGTGGCAAAGAGATAGACTTATCGACTTTACTACAAATACCAGACGACAAGAAAAATATCTTTGTGCCCCTTAAAATGAAGGAAATGGCCATTAGTTTAGGAGCTATGGAAGGGAGGAATCAATATATAAGTACAATAGCTTTAACTTTTGGCGAAGATTTACGAGAAGCTATAGATATATTACTAGACTCTTTAGAAGAGTATAAAGAGCTTCTATCGACAAAAAGTGAAGATATAACCGACATGTCTGAAATCGTAGAAAAACTAGACTCACATGACCGGCAATTGCTCACAGCTACTAATAATGTGATAGAAGAAACCGTCAAAATCAAGACCAGGGATATTAGTTAATGCCACTATATTTTATGTAAGCTATCCTACTATAGCGTTATTTGGGACGCACTATATATGTTATGTCAGGTAAATGGGCTTTTATACCTATTTTACTCTAATTACTCCCCTACTATATAACAAAACGAAAAAGTAGAACCGGGGAACAATCCCGCTAGTTACCGAAAGGCGCAGCGGAATGGTTAATAAGAATAATATTATAAGAAACTGTTGAAGTGCATAAATGTGTATATAGTCAGCGAAAGCGGTATAATGTGGTCTTTAAGGTTACTGGATACTTCAAAGGCCATTGATGTATAATAATTATTACTATAGTGTAAGGAGGTAGTTATGGCTCAGAATAAGGGAGACATTAAGATTCGAAGAATGGTTGAAAACGACCTGCCAAGAGTAAATGAAATAGATCGTTCGCTATTTGGCAAAGGGCGAGTGACTACTTGGCCGTTTTCCTTTGAAAATTATTGGGCAGTCTATCATCCTAAGCTAAGATTTGTTGCTGAACTAAAGGGTAAAGTGGTTGGCTTTCTGGTGGGTATTATAGGGAAAGAAGAACGAAGCCGGTCCATGTTTAGTCACACATTCAGAGTAGGCCCTCTCTATCGGGGTAACCAGGTCGGCTGGATAGACATGCTTGGTATCCGCGAAGATTGTTGGCATAGGGGGATAGGCCAATCCTTGCTCGAAGCGTTTCAGAATGAGTGTAAGCGTAAAAATGCCAGGATGAGGATCAACGTTAGAGATAAAGATAAGGAACTCAAGAAATTCTTGGCAGGATGTGGCTTCGTAAAGTCAGAAATAGCTACATACCGGAAGCAACCATAATAACCTATCAAGACCATTGAGTGTCCAATTATGAAACTAGTTATGTGTTATGTCAGGTAAATAGGCTTTTATACCTGGTTTTGCTTTAAGTGCTCCCCTGCAATATAACAAAACGAAAAAGCAGAACCAATCATCAATCAGTTCTACTTAAAAATTAAGTGGGCTCGGCAGGATTCGAACCTGCGACCGGACGGTTATGAGCCGCCTGCTCTGCCGCTGAGCTACGAGCCCTTCAAGTGAGAGATGGGATTTAAACTCGCCACACCCTACTTAAAAAGCAAGGACTCTATTAACTGGGTTGCTCTCACTTTATGTCAAGTAATCCCCTAAGCAAGTAAAAGGTAAGACCCACTTGCCGCCTTTCAGGATAAATTATATTGCCTTCAGGGCTTGGAGTCAAGAAGACAGACGAGGAGGCTGCTTTGTAGAAATACCAGTGCCAAGCTATGAGCCTGATAATTTTGTTCATCGAGATGGCTAGTGTAAATAAGAGGTTATCCCTGATTTGGTGGAAGCAGACCGTTTCTGGTATACTTTTCGTTAGGCATCACAAAAACAATACGGAATAGACTAGAATACGGGTGTGGAGACAGAGATGAAAGGTAAATATGGGAGAGTAACCGAGCCAATTATTAAGGAACTAACGACCATCATGGGTAGGGATAATATTTCCACAAAGGAACATGAGATAGAGGGATATTCTTGTGATGAGATGCCACTTGCCAAACCCTATGCCCCACAAGTTATAGTAAAGCCTACTGACACTCGTTCAATAGCTAAATTACTAGCCTTTGCCAACAAGAAAAAAATCCCCGTCACCCCGCGAGGAGGCGGAACTGGACTCAGTGGCGGCTGTGTACCTATTTATGGCGGCATTCTACTTTCACTGGAGCGAATGAACCGGATTCTGAAGATAGACAGGGATAACTTCGTGGCTGTTGTCGAATCAGGTGTTACTTTATCTGACCTTCATAATGAAGTAGAGCAACAAGGGCTTTACTATCCTATTTACACAGGCGAAATGACCGCCACCATTGGAGGCAACGTAGCCACGAACGCTGGGGGAATGAATGCAGTCAAATACGGAGTAACCAGACACCATATTCTGGGACTAGAAGCAGTACTCCCGAATGGTGAAGTCATCAAAACCGGCGGGGAATTTGTAAAGTGCTCCACGGGCTATAACTTGACCCAGCTTATCGTTGGCTCTGAAGGAACATTAGCCGTAGTAACCAAGGTCATACTGAAACTCACCACCAAGCCAGCAAAAAGAGAGGTGTTATTCGTCCCTTTTATGAATCTACAAGATGCTATTGATGTTGCTCCTGAAATTCTCAGACTCAAAGTAACCCCGATAGGCATCGAATTTATGGAAAGACGTGTTGTCGAGATCGCTGAGAAATATCTAGATAGAGAAATACCGTATCACCAGTACGAGGCATTCCTAATGATAATAATGGAGGGAGAATCGGAAGACGAAATCTATGAGTACTTTGCCAAAGTTGAAGAAATCTGTAAACAACACAACGCCATTGAGGTCATGGTACCCGGCAGCGAGCGAGCCACGAGAAGGCTGCTTGATACCAGAGAAAAGTTCTACCATGCCATAAAAAGGTTCGCTCCTATGGAATTAGTAGATGTAGTCGTCCCTCGCAGTGAAATAGCTAAGTTTGTTAGAAAGGTGAAAGAAATATCAGAAGAGCACGAAGTGCCTGTCGTAATGTATGGACACGCCGGTGATGGTAATGTACATCTGCACCCTATTTGCGTAAATATGAATAGGGAGGAATGGGGCAGAAGGCTCCCTCACCTAATGAGTGATATATACCGTGCCGGGGTTTCCTTCGCCGGAGCAATATCAGGAGAGCACGGCATTGGCTTTGATAAGAAGGCATACCTCCCTATAGGGATGGACAATGCACTCCTAGACATTATGAGGAGCATAAAGCGAGCTTTTGACCCAAACAATATCCTCAACCCGGGGAAAGTTTTCGATTTAGAAATTTAGCATATGGGATTATATGCTCACCGTTAATAAAGCCAGCTAACGCCCAATCTGTTCAATCTGATAGCGCAACTTGCCGGCCGGTGCTGTTACCTCTATTATCTCTCCCTGACCTCGACCAATAATAGCTTTACCTATAGGCGAAGCGCTGGAAATCTTGCCCCTGGTCGGGTCTGCCTCCTTAGAATTGACCATTATATAGTGCAATTCTTCACCAGAAGCCAGGTCACGCAGGATAATACTATCACCAACACCTACCTTGAGTACGACCTTCTGTTTTTCATCAATAACAACCGCTGATTTTAGAGCCTCTTCTAACTCTTTAATCTGCCCCTCCAGATGGCCGCGTTGCTCCCTAGCCGCCTCCAAGGGCGCATTTTCGCGAAAGTCCTTATCTGCCGCGGCTCTACGCACTTCATCAATAGCCTCAAAGCGCTTACTTTTAAGGGCAGCCAGTTCAGCCTTCAGCGTAGCATACCCCTGCTGAGTTAAAGAGATAGTCTCCGGTGAACCCCGCCTGAAAGAAGACTTTAACCTAGCTTTCCCCTTCTTAACCTTAAGGTGAATAGCCAGATTACTCTTAATCCACCCCGCCTTCCTAGCATACACCAGGAAGGCTTGTATTAATTCAAGCTTTTTTATGTACTCGGTATCCGATAATGACAGTCGCTCAGCATAGCCAGCTACCTCAGGAGCAGTAAGTTCAGCCAACGTTCGTTCCCACCCGTACCACCGAACAAATCTATATACCTCCTGCTGGCTCATCCCTTCTTCTCCAGGTGGTAAGCTAGCCAGAAAACGAGTGGCTGCCTCGCCCAGGCTTGGATTCTGGGCATTACTATTCACCTTCAGGATGCCTCCATATAAATATTACTAGGCTTAATCCCAACTATTCTAAACACCAATCCGGAACGGAACCTTCATCACCTCAATGGCTTTAGATAATACCCTGTGTCCCAGCAACTTTAATATCACCTCGCCATGCCAGTCAAAAGACAAATCATCTTTTTTAAGCAAAGCTTCATCAATGCCATTGGATTTTATTATGTCAAATATCCGGTCAACCTGCTTGTCACTCAGATGTTCATAAAATTTTCGAGCCCAGTAGCCTATCTTCAGCTCTCGGCCTAACTTCTTCTTCCACTCTCGCTCATAGCCAGCCAGATTCCTAGCCGACAGGTCATCAGCCTCCAGTGCCCGATGCAAATTGTTAGCGGCTATATCAGCACACAGCAGACCATAGTAGATGCCACCGCCAGTGGTTGGCTTCACCTGCCCTGCTGCATCCCCAACCACCACTAATCTCCGACTATAGGTTCTAGGTAACGGCTTTAGCGAAATTCCACGATGGCTCAACTCAGTCTCATCTGAAACTATTTTCCCTTGAGCCAGCAGGGATGATATTAACTTTTTTAGATAAAGCCCAGGGCTGCGACGTGACAGTAACCCCACTAAAGCCTTCGGTGGTGAGGTTGGCACCAGCCAGGCAAAAAAGCCAGGAGCTACCTCCTGACCAAAATAAATCTCTATCTCGTCCACCCCAATCGTTTCTACCTCAGCCTGGGCTCCCATAACGAAATCGCCAATCTTACCCAGCCCCAACCCCCCAACTAATCTCGAGCCAAAGCCAGTGGCAATAACCACTGCTCTCGCCTCAAAGTTTGACTTCTCTCCCTGCCGAGCTGCCTCAACTCTAACCCCATCATCTCCGACCTCTATATCCCTGACCGGGCTATTTAGTACATATTGTGCTCCCTTACCCTGAGCCCAGTTGGCTATAGCCATATCAAAAGCTGCCCGGTCTACAATACAGGCTTGAGTTTCTTGTCGCCACAGCCTGA
>JABUBP010000646.1_pt1 | contig 10071 bp, 14 predicted proteins | sample 7240331 | NCBI WGS metagenome assembly JABUBP01 (sample SAMN07256347, study PRJNA390944) | subsurface metagenome | isolation source: Methane hydrate marine sediment | place: Pacific Ocean: Eastern North Pacific, ODP site 1244 | collected 2002 | reverse complement strand
GACTTCTCGATGTTCTGATTACCATTTTCACTGGGACATGTGCGTAGCTTATACAGGTGGTACCAGACGATTCGGCTTTGATGTAATAAATGCAAGCGCAGACATTGGTGACTTCCAGGCCTCGTTTCAGATTACAGAAGGGTAGGCAGCTGCCGGCCAGGTGTTTTTTTTCGCGACTACAAAATTCGTCTACTCTGTTAAAAAACGCGGGTTGACCTCTATAAGCACTTTTCAAACCCCAAAGTCGAGAGCAAAACTGCAAAGATATTTATCGGCAGCTACAGTAGTCAGGGACAAAAACGATACTGTCCCCCTCTTTGGTTGAAAACAGCACTCGTCAGAATCAAAGCCGGGACCTCGTTTGGCCAGGCCAACGATTTGAGGGTGACATCACCTCCAGAAAACGCTCTAGGATTGGACGTGCTGCGATAACTCGATGCTGGCCGTACCAGAACACCCCCTCAAATTCAGATCTAAATGATGTCACGGTCAGGACCTGATGTCACCACTTCGAAGGGCTAAACGGATCCAAGCCGGCAGCAGCTGCGCCCGGGGGAAGAATCGCAGGGATCCTCGAGGGCGCCGCCGCCGGTCCGCATCGAGGACCAGAACAACACCACGTCAGCTCTGCAGCGATCCGATCCTCCAGCTGTAAAGTTCACCTGGCAAACAGCCGATACTACAGTCACGAAAACTCTGAAAGGCCAGGAATGGTTATAGAATTCTTCTTGCTGGTTGTCCTTCTGTTGGTGGTGGTCTCTGCTGTCGGCCGGCACATCCGCCAGGTCCTGGCACGGACCAAGGCCGACAGAATCATCGCCGGCAAAGAGCCTGCTACCGAAAAACAGCTTAACAAGTGCATCGACAAGATCCTCCATACAAAGAGCCTGCTATATGGCCAGACCGAATCCGACCGCGTGCGAGCAAAGCAGCTGCGTGACATGCGAAAAGAGATGGTGACACCGCACGGCTAACCCGGGCGGCGGTGAGCGAGGGAACCGCCGCCGCCCTTGAGCGCAGCTACAGTTACCATATTCCGCTGAGGAGCGAGTCCGAATATAAGATTGTCGCCGGCGTCAGCTGAGAGAATCTCACAGATCCTCGGTGAAATCGTAACAAGTAGCGTGCCCTTGCGCTTCTGGACCTTCCTTGCTGATTGCCGTATCTCTTTGCAATCATCAGCCATCAACGCCCTGTATCGTTCTGGTGTCACCTTGAAGAACGCTACAAGGCCGGGCCAGGTGCATTCTCCGAACAGCAGCCAGTCGCCACGCTCGAGCGCAAGGAATCCGCGAACCTGCAGCGGCAATGTCACGCAGCGAACACCCCCGGACCTGCGCAGCTTTCGCACCGGGTAGTCAGATCCGGTCAGCTGCATGCTGCGCAGCAGGCCAACAGTAATCTTGTCAACGTCAGATAGATCCTCCAGCTTCATTCGAGGACCTCCAGGATGTGTTGCTCTGCGTTTTTGCTTCATAGCCGCACCTTAAAACATCAGGCTGGGGCAGGGGGGACTGCCAGCTGGAAATTTTACAGAAATGCCGGCTCAGCTGCAAGGACCATCCGAAAATCGTAGTTTCTGGGCTTGATTCGCACGTTTACGTAAGCTATGAGAGCTTCGCCTGGCAGCTGCGAGCGTCCTGTCCAAATACTCCGCCTTTGCAGCTTTGTCACTATTCTGCTGGATTATAGCACTTTCTGCTTCTTTTCCAGGGGTGGTGTGTTTGGCCGGTGTGCTTCGCAGCTGAGCTTTCAGCTGTTTTCTCCGGCGCTCAAACTCCACTTCTGGCAGCCGGCCGACGACGGCCGCACGAGCTCCGCCATCGCCCCTGGCCGCGGCTGCCCTGGCTAATTTGCTTGGCTTGACTTTGTGACCTTCGCTGTAAGCGGTGTTCAGTGTGCCGATTATGTAGCCGATAAAGGTTCCTCTCGGCGGTTTAAGGTTGTGCCGCCGCAGGGTTTCGCGGTCAGCATCGAACAGATACGCCGCGTTAAGGATCGCCTGCTTGACCGACTCGATATAGCCCCGCCACTGAACCGCAATCGACCTGGCTACGGAACGAGCAATCCTGAGCTTGACCAGCAGCTCGTATATTTCCTGGTCCAGCTGACAGTAGGAAGACAAACCCGATACTGCGCGAGCTGGGTGGTTGCGAACAAAGTTCGCGTAAGAAAAGCGCTGCGCAGCAGGGGTGTTTTTCAATAGGGGACATTTTTGCGCAGGTACACGCTCGTAGTTTTCCCAGCTGGCCAGCCGGCCAAGCTCAGTCAGCTGGTAGCGGTTTGTTCGGCCCCCACTCTTACGCCCTGGCCTGATCTCAATGAACCCCCAGGCAGCCAAAATGGCAAGGCACATCTCGATCGTCCTGCGACAAAGCCCAAGATCGGCAGCAGCCCTGTGAATCGAAAACCATGATTCGGGCCTGCCGTTGCACTTAAAGCATACGTAACCAAAGAGGACAGCTTGACTTATACTCAGACCCAGCCGATACACCCATCGAGGATCCACACACACAAAATTAGGCATGTTCCGAGTCCGAATGACACGGTAGCGGTTGCGCTTGCCCCGACCATCGACCCAGATATATTTTAGACGCCAGAGCTTTGCTATCCATCGCTTGATCTGGCGTTCGCTGACCCTACACTCTATCGCAAGCCTGATAATCGAAGGTGAGCAGAATTCGCGATCGCCCTGGTGAGCATCCAGCACGGCAAGAAAATAATACACACGCAGGGACAGCTTGCTTTTATGGCCGGCCGGTATCGGAACCTTGATGAGCTGGTCCAGGAAACGCCAGGCGGGAACTGCGAGGCCAGGCGTTGGCAAATCGCTATTCTGTACGGCCTTAGCCTGGATATCTGCCATCGCAATCTCCAGCTGATTGTCGCCGGAACCAGGGAGCGCAGAAAAAGCTGGGGGTTTTTGTTTGACATCGGAGCGTGATATAACCGATACTGTGTTCATAGTTGTTGTCCTAGAGGTAAGTATCGGCGCTGTGGAAACCCTGTCAACAGTTTTTTTGTGGACCGTCTCGAAGCTCGTATGCGATTTGCTCGATGGACCTGATGAAGGCCATGATTGAAGCCAGAGAAAGACCTATCAGACAAACCATAGTGCCGGCTTACCTCGACCCTGGTGACATCCGACAATGCAAGGTGAACAGGAAATCAGATCCCTCAAAGAAGAGCTGGAAAAGCTGACCGGCTTCATCGGTGAAAACGGCTCAGCGGATCAGACCGGCACTAAAGACTACTTTTTCGGCTGTGATGTATGCGATGCCTTGAGCTGGGTCCTCGAATTGATATCAACCAACCACTTCAGGAGCCACAACCACCTAAACATTGACCAGCTCAATGAAATCGCCAGGGACATCGAGACAACAACCGGCAAAGAGTTCGCCAGCTACGAGTAGATAATCAGACGCCGGCTTCGCCGGCAAGGCCGGCTTGCTGACTGCAAACACTAAGCCACATCACCAAACCCAGGGACACCGCACCGATTCGCCGCCCTGTTCGGCTGCGCCGAACAGAGCTTGACAGATAAGGCGGACAATGTATAATTAAAATTATCAAGCTGTTTATCGTGTGGCCAAAGGCCCATCGGAGAGAAATCCGGTGGGCTTTGGTGTTTATGGGCGCCGCCCTGTTCGGCTGCGCCGAACAGTGGTAAAAATAGCAGGGCGTCCCTGGCCGACAACATCGGCCAGGGCTGGCGCCCTGGTAGCTGCTCAGCTCAAACTAAATTCGTGAGATTACTCTGCAGAGTAGCCACAGATTCGGCGGCTGGCTGCTGGCCGCCGTTAAGATGGCCTGCGGCGCATAACGGAAGGCAGCTGGTAGCAATGGCCAGCTGCAATCAATTCACACGCTTGCCGCCAAAAACAACCAGGCCTAAAAAACACCAGGCCTGGTATCGCCGCAAGGTTCGCCGCAGTTTTCAGTTCCCCGTACCCCTCCTGATTTCTTGGCACTCCAAAATACTGAGGAGGCCATCAAATAACGGGGAACCGCAAACAGCTCTAAAACCTTGCTGAATTTCGATTCACCACCAACGCCGGCAGCACTCCGCTGCGCTGCGCGCTGAGCGCCGGCTATGGTTCCCCTCTCGAAATTCGCGATTTTGGCAGGCACTTAGCTTGCTTTGGGGCCCCAATTTCCCCAAAGCTGCGCTAAGACGCTCAGCAGCTGCCGGAGACAAATCTGTGCCACAAGTGTCACTGGCTTGTGGCAGGCGATTCGCAAACACCGGCAGCTGCAAAAAAGTGAGCCGTGGTCACACCCAACCCACGGCTCAATGAAAAGTTGCGAGGGTTAATCGCAACACTATTGTACCATTGCCCCCGCCATTTATCAAGCGTGCGGCGGCAAGGTTCTGCGCTTAGAGCTGGCGCTGTGCGTAGCGCCGACAGCACAGGGCGGCCGTGCGTGGCTTTAATCGAGTTGAGGCAGGGTCTTATGCTCTGTTTTCGCACACAGGGCAAATGCGGCGTTTTCGGCTAAGTAGAGCTGACAGTAGGACGCCCAATTTTTTAGACATAACGAGCGATTTTCGAGCGAGTGAAACAGAACAAGCATTATGGGACGTGTTTTGGTTTCGCCGGCGAAAAAATGTCGCTTTACATAGCCTTAAAACGGGTCGCTTTATCCATAGCAGCTTGGTCGGCTTTGCTGCAGCTGCAGGCCCGTTATGGTCGGCTTACAAAGGCCCCCTCTTGGCCTCCCTGGGAGCTCCGCTGCAGCTGCCCTGGCTTCGCTCTTGAGCTCCTCGAGGAATCGGCTACAATTACCCTGGTCAAACTTTGAACTGGCAAACTTTTCCCCTGCAGCTGCAGGGACAGGAGGTGGTTCAATGGCGAAAATCATCACTTCAAATCAGCAGCTTGTGACGGGTGTCACTCATCCGAAATCAGTCTATTCGAGGCGGGTCAGTTGTTGGGCGACTTGCCCCGGCGGAGGCGCGGGAAACTACAGCTTCACGCCGGCAGTCGGGCAGGACTGTTGGCTGCTTGGCGTCGATCTCTGGGGACAAATCGTTCTTCCCACGTTGACGCCGAACTGGCTGGTAGCGCTGCGCACGAGCACTACACTCCCACAGTCGATTGACACTGCACGAGTCGCCGACTTCATCGGAGCGCTGAATATTTGGGGCAGCGGTGGTTACTGGACTTCTCGATGTTCTGATTACCATTTTCACTGGGACATGTGCGTAGCTTATACAGGTGGTACCAGACGATTCGGCTTTGATGTAATAAATGCGAGCGCTGACATCGGTGACTTTATGGCCTCGTTTCAGATCTCCGAGGGATAAGCAGCTGCCGGCCGGGTGTTTTTTTTCGCGACTTCAAAATACTTCTACTCTGTTAAACCATGCCAATCAAGGGTATTTTGAGCCGGCAAAATACCAAGTCTCGAGCGCGCTGCCGGCAAAGTTTGAGCGGCAGCTGCAGCGATAATCAAAACAAATACGGCTGCGCTGCTCTTGCCACAAAACATCGACCCGTCAGAATCGACGTGAGGAGCTGATTCGAGCAAAGTGTCACTTTGAGGGTGACATCACCTCCAGAAAGCGCACGAGGATTGGACGTGCTGCGATAACTCGATGCCGCCGGTATCATAACACCCCCTCGAATTCAGATCTAAAAGATGTCACCGGCAGCGCTCAATGTCACCACTTCGAAGGGCTAAACTGATCCAAGCCGGCAGCAGCACCGGCCGGGGAAGGACCTGGCAGAGAATCGGCAGGGTCCTCGATTCGCAATCGGCTGCGCTGCAGGCTTTTAAAATGGGGTTTGTTAGGACGTCTCCCTCCAGACGTTGTCTTTGAGCTCGAAGGCCCGGAAACAAATCCCCATCGTGGGGGGACACTTCTTTAGCTCGATGAGGAAGTCGCCCTCTGCTGGTGTGTAATCGCTGAGGCAATACCAGACTTTATTGTGTTTGTTCCACTTAAACCCCAGGGACTTCAGCTCATCTTTAATTGGGTATGTCTTCCCCTGGGCTATGATGACAAAATCAGTTTCCGGTGGTGTCAGTTCCATTCGTAAAAATCCACTTGCAGGATGATAGACCACACCGGCCGGCGATATCGGTTACGGCCGACACAGTGACATCGAGCCGGCAGCACGTTTGCAAATCAACCCGGGCGCCGGCTGCCGGCCGAATCGCCGCCGCCCTTGAGCGCAGCTACGGTTACCATATTCCGCCGAGGAGCGAGTCCGAATATAAGATTGTCGCCGACCTCAGCCGAGAGGATTTCACAGATCCGCGGTGGAATTGTTACAACCAGCGTACTCTTGCGCTTCTGGACCTTTCTGGCTGATTGCCGTATCTCTTTGCTCTCATCAGTCATCAACTCCCTGTATCGTTCCGGTGACACCTTGAAGAACGCGACAAGGCCGGGCCAGGTGCATTCTCCGAACAGCAGCCAGACGCCAGGCTCAAGCGCAAGAAATCCACGGACCTGCAGCGGCAATGTCACGCAGCAGCTGTCCCTGTGTCTGCGCAGCTTTCGCACTGGATAATCGTAGCCGGCCAGCTGCATGCCCTTCAAAACGCCGTCAGCTATCCTGCCTCCATTGTCAGGATCCGACGGCCTCATTCGAGGACCTCCGGGATGTGTAGATCTGCGTTCTTGGCTCATAATCGCACCATAACAAGTCAGTGGTGGGCTTGTGTAACCCATAGGCCCTCATTTTACAGAAATGCCGGCTCAGCTGCAAGGACCATCAGAAAATCGTAGTTTCTGGGCTTGATTCGCACGTTTACGTAAGCTGCGAGAGTTTCTCTTGGCAGCTATGAACACCCTGGTCAAATACTCCGCCTCTGCAGCTTTATCGCTATTCTGCTGGATTATAGCACTTTCTGCTTCTTTTCCAGGGATGGTGTGTTTGGCCGGCGTGGTTCGCAGCGCTCGTTTCTGCGCTTCTCTGCGCTGTTCATCCTCCGCTTCTGTCAGCCGGCCGACTACGGCAATTGCCACCTTGCCCCGGCCGGCGGCGAGCTCCTCTTTGGCTTCTTTGCTCAGCTGGGTATCGTGACATCTGGTTATAGTGGCACTATACTCGCCAATTGCGCAACCAGCAAGAAGAATCCGAGGGGCCCACCGGCGTAGCCGGCCAGAGCTACTGCAGGAATCCCCGTTGCAGGGCTCCCTGTTATCAGTCCTCGACAAAGCTAAGTACGCCCAATTTTGCAGCCTCCGTGACTCTAAGGTGTTGATGTATCTGCAGACTGGTCTTTGGTGTTCTTGCATGTCCCCTTCTCTTTCGACTCTTGGGCCTTTAGCCATCTTGAGAACTTAACATCGGCGTACAATACCGCGTCCACATAACTCATGCGCATGCCGTCTGCCCACCTCTGGTATTTTTTCCACTGGGGATGACTGTGCCGGGCTTCCCACCCTGAACCGCAAGCCCCCCTCGAGGGGGGCGTTCGGGGGTGGGTAAAAATCTCTTTCGCCGAAGGCGGTTCCGTTGCCTGTGAAGAAGAAATCTCTCTACCCCGTAGGGGTAGAGATTTCTTCTGAACAGATTTGCGCTTCATTTTGAAGCGCCGCGGATCTATGCCCCATGCCCGCAAAGTCGCCAGCCAGTCAGCCTCGTTTTGGTACTCGATCGGGAATCCGAGCTTGAAGGATCCTTTCGCCGGCAGCGTGGACCGCAGGAGAAGCTCCGCAAGCCGGCGCCGTGCGGTGTAAATTGTATGGCGGCCTCGGTCGAGCTTCTCTGCTGCCTTTTCGTGTGACAGCTTGGTGCCGTGTTTCTTACAGTAGTAATCGAGGTCCAGGACTTCTTTCTGTGTCGGTGTCAACGTGTTATCGTCCAGACTGACCAACCACCAGGGCAGGTTCGAGTATTTACGATATTTACCCATGATAATACCTCCATACATTCAAAATCCACTTGCCGCACGTGGGACTTAACCTGATGGTTACGATGATACGCAGACGCAGGCCTGGACCGGCTCGAGCTCCAAGACCAGTATTTTGCAAATTGCTATCTTGTATAGATTTAGCCAGCCGGCCGGCCTGCGAAATCTTGAACTGAGAATCACTGGAATCAGAGTGCGCAGAGAAAGCTGGGGGTTTTTGCTTGACATCGGAGCGTGATGTAACCGATGATACTTCCATAGTTTTATGCCTACTGGTAAGTATCGGCAGGGCTGATTCGTTGTCAACAACTTTTTTCGGTGCCGGCAGCGGCCAGGTTGGCGATTTGCTCAATGGACCTTATAAAGGCCGGGCTTCTTTGGCGGCAGCAGTAAATCATGCGAATCGTCTTGCCGGCTTGCCAGGAACACAGTGACATCGGAGAAAAACGTTAATGTCAACAATGCGTAAGATCCGCAGAACGATGGGGACACAAGACGCCATCGGCGGATCACAAAAACTCCGGGGTAAGATCTCCGACATGCCGGATGTCCCCCGCCGACTCATTCGCTACCTGATAAGAAACCATGTAGAGCAAAAACATGCCGACCAAGGGACAGGGCTAAGTCTGGACGCAGCAGCGCAAGCCACAGAGGAACTTATCGATGCCGGTGCGCTGAAAATCGTCATGGAAAAGTCACCAGCAAGCGTAGCCCCTGACGAAGATATCCCCTACCGCATTGTACCCACCGGCAATTACTGAGCCACATCACCATACCCAGGGACACCGCACTGATTCGCCGCCCTGTTCGGCTGCGCCGAACAGAGCTTGACAGACAAGACGGTCAGTGGTATAATTACGAGCGTCGAGATACTAGCCATATACCAAAGGCCCATCGGAGAGAAATCCGGTGGGCTTTGGTGTTTACAGGCGCCGCCCTGTTCGGCTGCGCCGAACAGTTCAAAAAACAGCAGGGCGTCCCCGCACCAGATATCGGTGCGGGGCTGGCGCCCTGGTAGCTGCTCAGCTCAAACTAAATTCGTGAGATTACTCTGCAGAGTAGCCACAGATTCGTCGGCTGGCTGCTGGCCGCCGTAAAGATGGCCTGCGGCGCAAAAAGGAAGGCAGCCGTTGGCAATAGCCGGCTGCCATCCAGTCTTATCGCTTGCCGCCAAAAACAATGTCCCTGGAAACGTCACCAGTGACATATCGCCGCAAGGTTCGCCGATGGTTTCTTCCCCCCGAACCCCCTATCTTCCTTGGCACTCCAAAATATTGAGGAGGCCTTTGAATAACGGGGGGAAGAAACCATCTCTAATAACCTTGCTGAATTTCGATTCACCACCAGGCCTGCAGCACTCCACTTCGTTGCGCGCTAAACGGCAGGCCTGGTCCCCCTCTCGAAATTTGCGATTTTGACAGGCACTTAGCTTCGTCCCAAAGGTTCCCGCCTTTGAACTCCTCGCTAAGACGCTGGCAGCTGCCGGGGGCAAATCTGTGCCACCAGGAGGAGTCGTAGGTGGCAGGCGATTCGCTAACACCGGCAGCTGCAGAAAAACAGAGCCGTGGTCACACCCAACCCACGGCTCAATGAAAAGCGCGAGAATCACTCGCAGCACCATCGTACCATTGCCCTCACCATCGGTCAAGCGTGCGAGGGCAAGTTTCTGCGCTTAGAGCTGGCGCCGTGCGTAGCGCCAAGGACACAGGGCGGCCGTGCGTGGCTTTAATCAGGTCGAGGCATACTCCAATACCCTCAAATCGAACCTGGGCCGCCTGGTGAGTTTTTGCCCTGCCGACCAGGTAGCCAGGAGGCCCAATTTTTTAGACATAAATGGCGATTCGTGGCTGAATGAAACGGAACACCCATTATGGGACGTGTTTTGGGTCAAATACCCCTGCAGGTCCGAGAAAAGGTCGCTTTAGCTATGTCGCTTTAGCCATAGTGATTTGGTCGGGTTTGACGAATCTGCAGGCCCGTTATGGTCGGGTTACAAAAGCCCCCTCTTGACCTCCCGGGGAGCTCCGCTACAGCTGCCCTGGCTTCGCTCTTGAGCTCCTCGAGGAATCGGCTACAATTACCCTGGTCAAACTTTGAACTGGCAAACTTTTCCCCTGCAGCTGCAGGGACAGGAGGTGGTTCAATGGCGAAAATCATCACTTCAAATCAGCAGCTTGTGACGGGTGTCACTCATCCGAAATC
>JABUBP010000644.1_pt1 | contig 10072 bp, 9 predicted proteins | sample 7240331 | NCBI WGS metagenome assembly JABUBP01 (sample SAMN07256347, study PRJNA390944) | subsurface metagenome | isolation source: Methane hydrate marine sediment | place: Pacific Ocean: Eastern North Pacific, ODP site 1244 | collected 2002 | reverse complement strand
TAATGGCGGAAAATATCTTAGCAGCTTCTGATAGAGAGGAGATCCCGAAAATCTTACCGCCCTTTAACCCTTGAGCTTCCCTTAGATTCTCTTTGGGTACAATAAAATAATTTGTTCTATTCTCTAATCCACAGCCCACAGCTGAAAGCACACCGGTAGTAGAACGCACATCTCCACGCAGGTTAAGCTCTCCGAGCACCATGATTTTCCGGGTAATATCAAAGGGAATTTGTTTTGATGCCGCTAATATTCCAAGCGCCATAGGAAGATCATAGGCGGCTCCCTCTTTCCGAATACCGGCAGGAGACAGGTTAACCAGGATTCTATCTGCCGGATAAGAAAAACCGCTGTTGCGGATAGCTACCCTGACCCTTTCTTTAGCCTCCCGCACGGCATTATCCGGAAGACCGACAATATCTATGCCGGGTATGCCCCGGCGAATATCCACTTCAACAAAGATCAGCCGGCCATTGATCCCCAAAGGTGCATGGCTGATAATTACAGATAACATTTACCCCTCCGTATGGTTTAAAGGGGTTCTATCTGGTGCTGCTTTTATATTTTATTTTTTTTATTTCTTCCTGAACCAAACGGTCACACCGCTCATTAAACTCATGACCTCTGTGACCTTCAAGCCAGTGCCAGCTTATTTTCATTGTGCCGGACAAAACTTTAAGCTTTTTCCACAGATCCTGATTTTTAACCGGTTTTTTTGAAACGGTAAGCCAGCCATTCCTCTCCCATATCTCTATCCACTCGCTGATTCCCCTCTGCACATAACGGGAATCGGTGTAGAGATCAATTTTGCTCTGCTGCAATTCCGGTCTGGTCTCTATTTCTATTAATGCAGAGATAACAGCTGTTAATTCCATCCGGTTATTGGTAGTAGCCTCTACCGAGCCGGAGTTCTGTAACTGGAATGATCTTTTAAGGATTATGAAAGACCAGGCGCCGGGCCCCGGATTACCGGAGCAGCCGCCGTCAGTAAATATCTTTATATCAGCCATGAACCCTCTGCGTCGCTTTTCTGCCTGATTATACTAAGACTCAATTTCATTCTGATGCAAAGAGGAATTGAACTATAGTGCCGCCATCACTCTTACTGCGTATATTGACCTGGCCCAAGTTGCGCTCGACTATGGTCTTTGCAAAATAAAGGCCGAGACCCTCGTGGTCAGCCTTGGTAGTAAAAAAAGGGTCAAAAACCCTTTTTATATTCAGATCATCAATACCAATCCCCTGATCTTCGATGATAATCCTGACAGCTTTATCTTCTTCGATAAGCCTTACGGAAATGGCCTGTTCATAGCCCTGGTTAGCCTCCACAGCATTTTCTAAAACATACTCTATAGCCTGGATTAGTTCCGCCGGATAGCATTTTATCTTTACTAAAGAGTTTATCTGCAGATCTAAAATCATCTGCGGATACTTCTGCTGCATCTCCAGTTCACTGTTTTTAACCAAACGCATTGCTTCCACACATACCGGTATACTTGACCGGCTTCCGGTCAGAGATACGAGCTTACGGATAAAATCCTTTATCAGCAGACTACCCTCCTCAACAATACTCATGAAGCGCCCTATCTCTGTCTCGTGCTTCACAAGCTCTTCCCGGGGTAGAGCTTCGCTGGATTTCAAACTTTGAAAGAGGGTATTGAGCCTGTTCTCCAGGGAGCCCAGCCCGCTGGAAATAAAATTAGCGGGATTATTTATTCGATGAGCGATACCGGTAATAATTCCTCTGAGCTCCCTTATTTTATTTGTTTGAAAAGTCCTTAACTGCTGACGGTTCAGCTCATCAACAATAATAAGCAGCTCTGTGTTGCGTTTTTCCAGGGCAGCGGAATACTTTAGCGATTTACTGTAGTAAGCTTTGTAAAAAACCCGCTCGACCAGGGTAATGATCAGTGTCCTGATCGGCAGCAGAAAAACAAACAGCAGAGAGGTAACTAAGAATCCTGCTACCCTTTCAGTAAGTCCATAGTTGGCAATAAAAAGCCTCAGCACCGGTTCGTAGAAGATGGTAAAAAAAGCGAATATTATTAAAAATAACACACCATAGACAATATAGCGATTTACAAAGTATTTAATATTAAAGACACGATGTTTTATCAAACCAATCACAAAAAACAGCGGAACAAATACCAGGAAAAGGCTGGCAAAATTACCCATACTCATGCGCAGCCCCTGAGAACCGCCAACGATCAGGGGCAGTTGCTCCAGGAAAAAATAGGGAGGAATTGCAATTAAAAATCCAGCCAGGAACCACTCGATCTGCCGCTTGTCACCTAAGTGGGGGGTTTTAATATAGGCGCTTACCAGTAACGCGGTATAGGCAATATAAGCGATACCATCAGAAATATTATTTAATTTACCCAAATATCGATAATGGACCAGCCAGGATTCCTGCCCGCCCAAGCTCCACATGTAGTAGTAATACAACCGTAAGGCTATGAAAAAAAGATATATTCCCAGAATCCCCCAGATAAACGTCAAACGTATTGTGCGCTTGAACCGCGGGAATGGAAAGTACAGCGCAAAAAAGAACATAAACCAGGAGGTCAGTTTGCCGAAGTGGATTAATATATTTGAAAAAAAGCTCTCGTAATAAAAGGGCTTAACACAGGTAAAAACCAGATAAAAGAGAGCGGCAAGGGCAACATAATTGGAAGCTGTATCCTCCGGCAGATTAAAGATAAGATAAAATACCGTAAATGCTAAAGCAATGGCAAATATTAGAGTAAAGAGCCAGTCAATCCTGGCAGGGTTAATTGCAGGCTGAATATATACTGTTCGTTTGCCTGATTCCCTGCTTTTGACCTTAACTTCTACCGGATCAAAATCCCATACTTCTCCATCCGCCAGTACCACATCACGGCTGCTCTTGATGGTCCGCCCATCGATCTCTAATATTACATCCGTATCGGGATTAAGCCCCGAGGCAACTGCCGGCGAAAAAGGGGTTTTAGGCGAAAAAATAACCTCTCCCTGATCATAAATCACTTCAGGGAAATTAACTACCAGCCCGGTATTGGGTTTAAAGAAGTAGCGGACAAAATAAGCGGCTGAAAAAGAGGAGAGAATCAGAGCAGAGGAAAATAGAATTAAAAACCGCCATTGGAATTTTAAAAAATGGCTTAAGGATCGCTCTTTCATCAGTAGTTGCTCTTCTTCAACTAATACCCGGGAATTTTCATACGCATTATCTTCCTGCCGTCAAAATCATCGGCCGGCACAAAATAATCTTTTAACCGTACAGGCAGATACTGAAAGACTTCTTCGGTAATATAAAGATTGCCTTCTGCAGCATATTTTTGTCCCAGGTGGAAAAGGGAATTCAGCGTGTCCGAGATAACTTGTCCGGTATTCTCTTTAACATATACCAGGTTGCCCGCATGGAGCACGATACGCATGGAGATAAAATTGGGAAAGATTGAACCCTCCACATCGTATATTTCTTTAAAAAGTCTCATTCTGAAAGCGCTGTAAATAAAATCATTACCCTCCGGAGAAAAAGGGAAGCTCAAGGGTTAAAGGGCGGTAAGATTTTCGGGATCTCCTCTCTATCAGAAGCTGCTAAGATATTTTCCGCCATTACGAAGAAGAACCAGCTCAAACCTGAAAAGTGTGACCCTGTTCCTGTATGCTCTGATCTTTATTCAAACAGCATCTATGGGGACTTTTCTGATATCAGGGGGCAGGAATTTATGAAGCGGGCACTGGAGGTGGCAGCTGCGGGCAGACATCATTTACTGCTATTCGGACCTCCCGGTAGCGGAAAAAGTATGTCGGTGAGCAGATTCCCAACTATAATGCCGCAACTTACTGAGGAAGAGTCCCTTACAGTGACCCGTATCCATTCTTTGGCTGGAATTCTCCCGGATGGTGCGGGGCTGATCCGCTATCCTCCCTTTCGTCAACCTCATCATACTGCCTCTAATGAGGGAATTATTGGCGGCGGCAGCTTTCCACGTCCCGGTGAAGTTTCTCTGGCTCATGAAGGAGTGCTCTTTCTCGATGAAGCGCCTGAATTCAAAGTATCTCTACTGCAGAGTCTGAGGGAGCCCGTTGAAGAGGGCAAGGTTACTATTGTGCGTGCAGGCGCAAAACTCTGGTTTCCGGCTTCATTTCAGCTAATACTGGCAATCAATCCCTGCCCCTGTGGAAATCTGGGTCAGAAAGGGCTGGCATGTATCTGTACCACCAGTGAGATTCATCGCTACTGGAAAAAGATCGGTGGAGCTCTTCTGGACAGGATTGATATCAGAATTCCATTGCAGGCTGTGCCGGCAGAGGAGCTGGTTGGTGAAAAAGGTGAATCCAGTACAAAAGTACGGGCGCGGGTTTTACGGGCGGTTAATATTCAGAGGCAGCGATACCGCGGAATGGACTTTTCATGGAACTCCCGTATTCCCCCGGGACAGTTGTCCAGGTTCTGTACCCTGGATGAGCAGGGAATGATGCTGATGGTGCAAACGGCCAGAAAGCTGGGGCTGTCCTCCAGGGCCTGCCACTCAATTATGAAAGTTGCCAGAACAATTGCCGATCTGGCGTCTTCTGCAGTTATAAAGCGTGATCACCTTTTAGAGGCGGCACAGCACCGGCGGTTTGGTGATAATGATATTTTCTGGAACTTTTCTTAAGTATTGTGCTGAATGACAACTATAAGCTATAATCAATAATCTTCACAATAATAATCTATAAGGAGTCATTCATGGGTTTTGATTTACTTATAAAAAATGCCGGAACCCGTTTTTCTAAAGAAAAAAAGATTGATATTGGTATCAAAGATGGTAGGATTGCCCGAATCGAAGAAGGTCTGAATGAAAAAGCTGACAGTACCATAGATGCTGCCGGTAAACTGGTAACTGAATCTTATGTAAACGGACATTTGCATCTCTGCAAAGTATATACCCTGACTAAGGTAGGGCAGGAAGCTCTTACCAGTTACCAGGGAGGGTCCATGGGCGGGGCCATGACGGCAATTGAGCTGGCCGCCAAGGTAAAGGAAGAGTATGACGAAAGCTGGATTATCGAGAATGTCCGCCGGGCGGTAAAGCTGGCTGTTAAGTTCGGCAATACTCACATACGCGCATTCGCCGATACGGATACCAAAGCCAAGCTCGAAGGTGTAAAAGCGCTGATCAAGGCCAGGGAGGAGTTTAAAGATTCTGTTGAGCTCCAGGTTGTTGCTTTCCCCCAGGATGGCGTGGTAAGAGATCCCGGAGCTGAGGATTATGTAAGGGAGGCCATGGAACTCGGTGCCGATGTTGTGGGCGGTATCCCCTGGATCGAATTCACCGATGAAGATTCTCAAATCCACATTGACCTGATGTTTAAACTGGCCAAAAAATATAACCGTGATGTATCCATGCTTATCGATGATGCGGGGGACCCCGGTTTAAGAACCCTGGAGATGCTCGCCGTAAAAACTATAAAGGAAGGCTGGCAGGGTAGGGTAATGGTACACCATGCCAGGGCAATGCAGCTCTATCCCGAACCATACTTCAGAAAGATCGTTGCTCTGCTGAAGCAGGCTGAAATAGGCATAGTGAGTGACCCGCAAACCGGTCCCCTACATGCCCGTGTGCGGGATCTCTACGACAGCGGTGTGGCAGTGGCTCTGGGTCAGGATGATATTGCGGATGCCTATTATCCCTTCGGCCGCAACAATATGCCCGAAGTGGCTTTCCTGGCGGCACACCTGTTGTGGATGACCACCTTTGAAGAAATGGAAATACTCTATGATCTGATCACTGTCAATGGGGCCCGGGCCATGGGGATTAAGAATTTCACACTTGCGGAGGGAAATAAAGCCAACCTGGTGGTGGCCAATGCCGGGAGCGTCTGGGAAACTCTCACCAATCATGAAGCACCCCTGCATGTAATCAAGGATGGTAAAGAGGTAACAGGCAGATAAAATATAGGAGGAGCCTCTGAAGCGGTTTCTGTTATTGTTTTTATTCTTAGTACTTCTCTGCACTGCAGTGTTTCCCGACGAACTTTACTATAGCGCCGCTCTGGAATGGGGGTTGGCCCTCCAGGCGGGTTTTGAATATCGGGGATCTGGTTTTACCGGTGTAAAGGCGGACCTGGGTCTTTCCCTTTTTGGCCTGCTGGTCTGTGATTTTTTTACCGTTATCTACTTATTACCGCGGGATAATCCATTCAGATTGAATCTTTTGGCGGGCATACCTACGGCCGCTGTTCCCTTGAGCTTTAATGCGGCCATGGTATCTTTTGGCGGTTCAGTTGTCCTGGGTTACAATTTAAGTGACTACCTAAGCCTTGATCTGCGACTGGGCGCCGGCTTTCCCCTCTTTTTTGAAAAAGATAAGGAGATGATCCGCGATATTGGTTTCCCGCTGGAACTTTGGCCCGATGCTGTGATCAGTTTGAATTTTAAGCAATAATTTTAAGCCCGCTATCCCCCCCTTTCCTCCCTTCTATATGGTTTGAGCAGCCCGGCCGGCACAGTTGCCTTCCTGGACACAATAATCAGGGCGACAATAGTCAATAGGTAGGGGATCATCAGGAAGATGTCAAAGGGAACCCTGAAACCCAGGCCCTGAAGCCGGAGCTGCAGGCCATCGAGAAAGCCGAACATAATTGCACCCAGGGCTCCTTTTAAAGGATCCCAGTTGCCGAAAATGACCATGGCAATGGCAATCCAGCCCCTGCCTCCGATTACGTCGATGAGGAACATGTTCTGATGTGCCAGGGTCAGGAAGGCACCGCCTATACCCATGAGAGCGCCGCCGGCTACCAGACAGAGGGTGCGGGTCAGATTTACATTAACTCCTACCGTGTCGGCGGCAAAGGGATTCTCACCCACTGTTCTGATCTTCAAACCCAACTGGGTTTTGTAGAGGATAAGGGAAATAGCCGGGATCAACAGCAGGGCCAGGTAGGTCAATAGATACTGGTTGAAGAGGCCGTCGCCGATAATCGGGATCCTGGAAAGCAGGGGTATGGCCGCCTGGGTAAAGGGCTGTACAGTGGGCGGAATAATGGGAGAGCCTATATAAAGTCGGTAGATAAACATAGCTAAACCGGTGGAAAAGAGGGTGATACTAAGTCCGGAGACATGCTGGCTTAAACCCAGGTATACGGCGAGCAGGGCCATAAGCAGGGCGAGTACCATACCAACCAGGGCGGCGGCTATTACACCAGCCCAGAGTGAGCCGGTGATATAGGTAACCAAAAAACCGGTCATGGCTCCCATGAGCATGATGCCTTCAATCCCTAAGTTAAGTACGCCGGAGCGTTCAGATATAATTTCTCCCAGGGTGGCAAAGATAATTGGCGTAGCCATACGCATTGTGGCACCGATCAGTCCGGTAATAAAGGCAATATTAAATATTTCATCTATCATTTTCTAACCGCCATTATCTTATATTCAGTCAAGAGAAGGAAAACGAGCATGACCATCAAAGCCATACCCTGGATTACCTCCGCAATGTAGGACGGGACTCCGGTCATACGGCTCATGGTCTGGGCGCCAACAATAATTACACTGAAGAAAAAAGAAGATAAAAGCACACCGATGGGATGAAGGTTTCCCAGCATGGCTATCACGATACCGGAGTAACCGTATCCCGGAGAAATATCCAGGATCAGCCGTTGTTGGATGGCACACATTTCTCCCACGCCGGCCATGCCGGCAAGGCCGCCGGAAATAATCGCGGTCTTAAGAATTACAGAGGTGGTATTAATGCCGCCGAAATGCGCTGCTTTTATATTTACCCCAACTGCTCGTGACTGGTAGCCAAAGACTGTCTTTTTATTGATAAACCAGATAACAGCTACTGCAATTATTGCCAGGGGTATGCCCAGGTGGAATCGGGAGCGAAAGATCAGCATGGGGTACTTGGCTGCCTCCATGATCTCTGATGATCTTGGCCAGCTGGAACCCGGTTGCTGCAGCGGACCGAACAGAAGGGCGCCCATGATATGCAGCATAACGTAGTTTAAGAGCAGGGTAGATACAACATCATCCACCTTAAGCCTGGTCTTGAGAATAGCCGGTACAGCCGCCCAGGCCCCGCCGGCCAGAAAACCGGCTGCCATAACCAGCGGCAGCATTAAGAGGGGAGGGACCCAGGTAAAGTAGATGCCTACCCAGGTGGCAATCAGAGCTCCGGCTAAAAGCTGGCCTTCTGCACCGATGTTCCAGAACCTGGCACGGAAGGCAAAAGCCACGGCTAAGCCGGTAAAGATGAGGGGGCTGGCTTTGACACAGGTTTCCAGGAAATTAAACCTGGTTCCCAGGGCGCCGTTGAAGAGATAATAATAAGACTTCCAGAGGTTGCCTCCGGCGATCATAATGGGTATTGCCGAGAGGAGCATTGTTACAAAAATTGCGGCAAGCGGGATTAACAATTTAGCCCAGCCTGGCAGAGGTTCACGTTTTACAATTCTGAAACTGATCATTTTTGTACTCCGCTCATCCAGAGGCCCACCTGCTCTCTGGAAGCTTCCTGTATGGTAATATCTGCAATTATGTTACCTTCATATATAACGATTATCCTGTCGCTTAAAGCAAAAATCTCATCGAGATCATCAGAGACAACCAGGATACCGGCCCCGTGTTCCTTTTCCTCCAGCAGCCGCTGGTGGATATATGGGTGATCCGGATAACTCCCGGGCCAGGATTGCTTTCTGCAGGTTGCCGCCGGAAAGGCTCTTGGCTGCAGCATCCCTGCCCGCAGTCTTTATGCTGTAACTTTTAATCAATTCATCACTATAGTCATGAATTGCCTGGAAATTGATCAGACCCTTATGGCTGAAATGGCTTGAAATATGGTTTTCCAGGACCATATTCTCCGCCACTGTCAGGTCCATCATCAGTCCGGTCTCAATCCGGTCTTCGGGGATCCTGGCCATTCCAGCGCGGATGGCACTTTGGGGATCGCCGGGGGGCAGCTGCTTTCCCTCAATTATAATAGTTCCGTCCAGGGGTTTTCTCAAGCCGAAGAGGGCCTGGCATAGCTCACTCTGTCCATTTCCGGAAACCCCTGCTAAACCGACTATTTCCTTCTTTCGCACCAGTAGATCGATGCCTTTAACCGCTTCCAGCCCTTTGTCATTCGCTACAGTAAGTTCCTTGATTTCCAGGACCACTTCACCGGCAGAGATCTTTTTCTTTTCCAGCCGTTCCAGCATTTCCCTGCCGACCATTAGATTTACCAATTCTCTGGTACTGGTTTCTTTTTTAATTTTTTCAGCAACAACCTCCCCGCCTCTTAAAACCAGAATACGGTCGCAGATCTCCATAACTTCATTTAATTTGTGGGAAATAAAGATTACGGATTTATTTTCTTTTACTAATGACTTTAAGGTTTTAAATAATTCCCTTATTTCAATTGGAGCAAGCACAGCAGTAGGCTCATCCATTATTAGTATATCTACATCCCGGTACAGGGCTTTAAGTATTTCCACCTTCTGCTGCTCACCTACAGAAAGGCTCCACACCCTGGCCTGGTGATCAACTTGAAGACCGAACCTCTCCTGAAGATGCAGCAGTTTTTCTGTTGCTGCTTTAAGATCCAGAAAGAGACCCTTGCTTGATTTAGTGCCGATTATGATATTTTCCAGTACAGTCTGCGAGGGCGCTAAAGTAAAATGCTGGTGGATCATGCCGATACCCTGTGAAATTGCATCTCGGGGAGAGGTCAGCTCGGTTATTTTCCCCTTAATGAATATCTCGCCCTTATCACAGGTGTAGTAGCCGAAGAGGATATTCATCAATGTAGTTTTTCCGGCGCCATTCTCGCCCAGGAGAGCGCAGATCTCACCGGGAAAGAGCTCGAAATTGACTTTATTATTGGCTGTTACATCTAAAAATCGTTTGGTGACCGAGCGCATAGTAACAACCGGATTTGCTTTATCTGCCATCACTCTACCTCAAGAAATATTCACTGTTCAGAAAGTGAAGAAGGCCGGTAAAACTTTAGTTTCACCGGCCTTTAAAAAATATAACTTTTTAATCGGAAATGGGTGGTTCCTCAACAACCGGAACGCGGAAAGTACCGTTGAGAATTTTCTGTTCCAAATCTCTTACCTCTTTGAT
>JABUBP010000643.1_pt1 | contig 10084 bp, 7 predicted proteins | sample 7240331 | NCBI WGS metagenome assembly JABUBP01 (sample SAMN07256347, study PRJNA390944) | subsurface metagenome | isolation source: Methane hydrate marine sediment | place: Pacific Ocean: Eastern North Pacific, ODP site 1244 | collected 2002 | reverse complement strand
CCATGTTCAGGTCACGGATGAATTTAGCCGCTCCAGAGAGCAGTAGCAAAAAGGCAGATATTGGTATTATTAGCTTAAAGGGATAAAGAGGGGGATTCCAGGCGGTGTTACTGGTGTCCAGTCTCATCACTGACTCCCAAGCATACTCTGCCCCATAGTAGAATAGACCACCGATGAAGAAGAAAAAAAGCAGAGCGGTAATCACGTCCACTATCGCCTTCGTCCGAGGAGACCAGCGGCCATATAAGAGGTCCATGGCAATATGCGCCCTCGAATATAGGGCATATCCACCCAGTAACATGAAGTAGCTGCCAAACAGATATAGCGACGTCTCATGCGCCCAATTGGTGGGGCTATCGAGTACGTACCTGAAAAACACCTCGTAGAGTAGCACCAGCATCATAACCGGGATAAAGTAGCCAACAATCCTACCCGTCCACTTACTGATGGTATCAATGCCGTTAACAAGGCACCTTAAGGCAGGCATAGCCTCTATCCTCCGCTAAGTATTCTAAGGTTGCTACGTTGCCAACCACGGCTATTGTCCTTTGTCTTCGTCTTTTCACATGTTTCCCGCGGTCACTGATATATGGTAAAAGCACATAATTATCTATAGTGGGGATGAGCGGCTACCTCTCATCCCCACTACAAGCCCTGTCAAAACACCAGGTCTAGGAGAGAATCCTTGCCGTGACATTAAAGGTGTAACCATTAACCACCAGAAATTGCCAGCCAATCCTTCATAATCTGGATAGCCTTGGCGCACCTTGCCGATTTATTGGCTTCTTCATCCCAGAATGGCAATGCCGCCTCGTCCAGTATCTCTATATCCTCGGCCGGCCAGCGTACTCCCTCAATTCCCATCTCCTCAACAGCAGTGAATTCTCCCAGGTAGAAGTCCGTATCACACCAGAAGTTTCTTTCCCAGGAAGCAACCTCAAGAATGTCTTGGAGGTCTTCAGGCAAGGAGTTCCAGGCATCCATATTGACCAGGATGGAATTGGTATTTGGGTTTACCATGTAGGGGTCATAGAGGTAATAGCTGGTGACCTCACCGAAGCTCATGCCCAGGTAGTCTCTGGCACCTCCATACACGCAGGCATCAATGGTACCGGTAGCGAATGCCGTATAGATTTCAGGGGCGGATATATAGGTAGTTTTGGCGCCGACGCTGTCAAGCCATCTCGCTGTCAGGCCATACGCCCTCATCTTCATTCCCTGTATGGCTTCGAGATTGGGAATGGGCTCGGCTGCTATCATGGCATAGGGCGGTTCAGCAGTAACACTTGCGTAGTATATACCCTGTTCGGCATAAGCCTCCCGGCACAACTCCAGCATTCCCAGACGTATAAAAATGGTCCACAGGGCCCTCGCCCCATCCCAAGCACGGGGTAAACCGAATTCAATGTTACCTATGTCTATTAGGTCTGAACTATAGACACCGCAATCACGGGACATCTCAATAGTCCCTTTTTGAACAGCAAGGTGCATTTCTTCGGTTGGTACCAGCTCGTCAGCCATGAACGGTGCAATTATCAATCGCCCGTTACTCATTTTTGCAACATGGTCAACGAAGTGGTCAATCTGCCACTTATTACCTATAGGAACTAAGTCTTGCATTCTCCACTTGAACACCTCCTCCGCGGGCGGTGGTGTTGGCGTTGGGGTCGGTGTTGGTGTTGGCGTTGGGGTCGGTGTTGGTGCGGGTGTTGGTGTCGGTGCAGCGCAAGCCGCGATGAGCGGTACTACCAACATGAGAGCTAGAACAACACTACCAAGTAACATCAATATTCTTTTCTTTGTCATTTCAAATTCTCCTTTCAAGAATTTAGTCACCTTCGGGTACCAATCTAACTACCTCATTTCTCACCTCCGTAGATACCCACGAGCAAAGCCCGTGGCCCTTTACAGTTCAAGCTTCGCTTGACCTGAATCCTGTTGTCCTTGCCATTTCACATACTCAGTGATTTGTTTCTCACTCCCAGAAAGACCTATTGCCGCAGGTTTTTTTCTATTTCTGTGTTTCTTCTCTTTCCTCCTTGCCCTCTTCTCCTCTATATCCTCCCTAAGATGCAAACCTACGGCAAGACTAGTTTATTTGCTATTCACGTGTGACAGACAGGCTACATATATGATATCGTATACTTATTATGATTATATCATTCTAACACACCCTGTCAAGGGGTAGTCTCTTCCAATACAGTGCTGAACATTAGTGAATATAACATTCCGCCCTTTTGTTCAATGCTTGAAAACAGCAAGGGAAAGCTGCTCCCCGAGCCGGGAGAATCCAGGCTTTCTCAATATCAGCTTCATCCTTACCAGACCAAGCAGTAAAGGGCTGGGCTATGGTTAGGCTTCCTTTAGCACTAACTGGGCAGCATTTCTGCCTGATGGAACAACCGTATATACTTGGGCCAGGGACAGTCCATGCATTTGCCTGATAGAGGTCCTAAATCGAGGTTTTCTGAGACCTTCTTTGTCATATTCCCCTTCCTCTAAGCTTAATTACAATAACCGGGTTGTCCGGGTCATTGGTATTTATTACGGCGAGTCCTATATAATATCCTTTTTCTTTCGGCCAAAACTCAAACTCTATAGTGCTACTCTCTCCAGGAGGAATCGGTTCGTCATAATATCCAACCGACTCATCTCCTCGCACGGCGCCTTCGTTTTCCATATAAAACCACCCCATCCTCAGAATGAGTTTACCAGTACCTACGTTCTTAATGGTTATTGTCCTCTCCTCAAGAGCTTCTTCAAAAGCTGATAACGAGAGTCCTTCATCTTTGACAGCAACTACTTCCCCAAAATCTATTTCAGTGGTACTGACTTCTACCCTCGGGACTCCGATTTTTGGCCTAATATGTAGTGTGGGATCCCCTAGAATAATTTCTGGTATTCCTAGGGAAGGTGCCCCCGGTGACCCATTGCTCTCAAGAACAGCTGCTTCTCCAAAAGTAAGGCCAAGGGCTAGAGGCTCTACATATTTCTGCATTTCATCAGCCCCAGCCATAGATGGAGCGGCAGTGGTGTAAACTACTAGACCGTTTCCATCAAATAAGTAGTGTCCTCCAATATAATCTTCCTGGGTGAAATCGCCGTTAGAACAAGAATATAGGAAATAAAAATATGGTTTGGGCTGCGCAGTCTCAATATCTTCAGAGGAAATTGTGCCATCCCCTAGTATCTGAGTAGTTTGAGTGCCATGACAAAAAGTACTTGAGATTTCGTAGTCTTTCTGAAGTTCTTCCAAATATTCCCGCCCCGAAGAGCCTACTAAAATATTAATTTCTGCCCTACTATACAATGTGTTAGAAAGGTCATCTGAATCTGAGGTTAAAGAATCACGCATATTGTCAAGATATATCTCCAATGTTGTTCCACCGGGCCCGCTATGAATATTCGGAGAGTAAACTAGAAGTCTTTCAGTCGGGCTAATTTCTCCCATTCTATATTGGTGATTTCTCTCAAAATAATTCTTAAGGAGATTAATGCCTTCTATTCCTGTGACATAAGGCTTGATTCTACCTATCCAAATTATTCTCGCCACGTTTTCTTTAACGAAGTAATTTGCTGTCTCAAACTTTCCGTCGTTATCCTCGTCGGTGAAAAAGGCATCTTCTAAGTCCATGTAGTATCTATCGGAAAGAAATACATTGGCGCCAATTCCACACCAGGAACCTTCAAAGTAAGGAACAGGAATTTCTCCTATCAAGACAGCCCCTCTCAAATTTTCATCTTTTAAAGAAAGCAATTGATTCCTTACTTCTTGAGGATTTTGCCAATTTTGGTGATACAAGAAGACAATGGCTTGGAGATCGTTCTCGATATCCTCAACATATCTTTCAATTTCTGTCCTTATTTGACAGTAGGTACTTTTATCAACCAAAACGGCAATCGTTTGGAGCTCCACTTCTATTTCCGGGACAACCTCTTCTTTTTCCTCTGGTTGAGGGGAAGGTATTGGTGGTGGGGTTGGTTCTGGCGTTTCAGCGGGCGCCGTCGTTTCGGTTGGCGGCTTGACCGGCGCTGGCGGGGGCGGAGTTTCAGTAGGAGTTTCGGCTGGTATAGAGATAGCACAACTTACCGGAATAGTCATCGTTGTAGCTAAGATCAGAATTAGAAAAACAATCAATATCTTTCTTTTCATTTCTATCTTTACCTCCTCATTTATTCTATCCTTATTCAGTTTTTAAGGCTGTGTCCCATAACTGGTGGCTCAATTACGGGATTGCACTTTTCGCTAAAAGGTGCAATGCTAACGACTTGATGATGCTGTACCATCATTTACCCATATATCGTTGAGCTGAATGGTTCGTGAAACTCAATTCCCTCCAGACAATGCGGGCATATAATCACCATTCTCGTCTCCAAAGTAGCATGTAGATTAAACTGTATATCACAACTGGGACATTGTTGAGTTATACTATCAGGTCTAAGGCTAATAGGGAAGCTGAGACCACGCAGATAATTTTCCAGCACCATATTCATATACTCCATCGAGGCTCCCGGATCCAAACCAAACGGCACATAGTTATTGAAATATGGTACCGGAAAATTGATTTGTACTGAATCGCACACAACCCAAATGTCTATCTTTCGCTGGTGAGCAATACCCACCTCATAAGAAATCCAATTCTGTGTGAACTTCCAGTCAGGATTATATGGGGACGCTTGCCGATTCACCAACTCTTTGCCAATAAGTAGGAATAGTGCTCTAGACTTGCCTAGCTGCTCCTTAATTGTTCGCCAAGGGGGTTTATCAATTTCTGCAAACTCCGAGCGGAATCGTTTCATACCTACATTCGAAAAGATATTATCAAACTTGTCGCAAAAATCCTTATCGAATTTGGTATGCGATAGGAAGACACGAGTACCTGCCATTTCCGTTCCCCTCCAATAGACTTAAGCCAAACCTATACTCTATATTCTAACATAATCACACAGTTCCGCCATTTGATGTGACAGAGTAATAATCCAACTTTTTGAGTTATTGTTTATCTGGTCTCGCTCTTTCAAATCGCTGTCGGCCTTCCACAGCTAATCCGGTGGTGAGCCAGCAACCTGGGTCGGTCGCCATCATGTCACCGGTTTCTTCGTACGCCCTACCTCGGCAACCAGAACAGGTTATTTTGTAAGAGCACTCCCCACACTCGCCTTTTAGTAATTCTCTCCGGCGTAGCTGAGCCAGCACGGGCGAGTTTTCCCAAATAGAAACTATGCTCTGCTCTCTAACATTACCGAGGTTGACTTGAAGTAACATGCACGGATTTACTTCCCCATTGCACTGAACCATGACGTAGCCCATCGGCATACCTGCCGCACAACCCCTACCATAATAAGGAACTCTTTTGAGCATCTCCGGAGGAAAGCGCTTGGGTTTGACCTGTTTCTCCTGCAGCAAAAGAGGGTACATAGGGCAGCCTGGCACCCTGATAACGATGGGGCAGTCCTCCTGAGACTGCGCGAGCCACTCCATGGCCTGTCTTCTCTCATCGTTGCTCAAAACCTGCTCCTTACACTCGTCCTTCGCTCTTCCAGCTGCCACTAGGTCAAAGAATTCAGCGGCATCGGCTCCACAGTCCACCGCCATACGGAGCAAATCCTCCAACTGCGGCAAGGTTTCCTTTCTGACGACAGTATTGAATTGAAAAGGAAGTCGGGTGTTCCTGCATGCCTCTACTCCCTTCAAGGTCTGATCAAAGGCACCAGCTACACCTCTAAACGAGTCGTGAGTCTGTGCTTCGGCTCCGTCAACTGAGATAGCAACCGCCATAACACCCGCGTCCTTCATCTTCTTGGCCATTCTTTCATCGATGAGAGTGCCATTACTGCCGATAGTAGTCCTTATTCCTTTGTTTGAGGCATACTTGACAACATCGAGCAGGTCTTCCCGGCACAAGGGTTCTCCTCCATCAATAATCAGCAGACCTATGCCCCACCTTGATAAATCATCAATGACCCGAAAAGCCTCCTCGGTAGACAACTCATCAGGAGCAGCCTGGTCCACTGACTCACTGTAGCAGTGCTTGCATTTCAAATTGCACTTTTGGGTAATGCTGTACGAAACTATGAACGGCGGGCGCATCTGCATAGACAAATCCTCCTTACCTGCAATGGCGCCGTGTGTATCATACAGTCACAGGCACAACTTTTGCAACTCTTGGAGGAAAGCCAATCCAGATAAAACGGGAAGCTAGTGAGTATAGTCAGGTAACAATTGTCAGAATTGTTGGGTGGCTCAGTAGTTGAACAAACCACTAGAAAGTGCACCCAGCAGGAACTATTGACATTTCAGGAATGGATGGTTTAGGCTACATACACAGAAAGGAGGTAGACCAATGCAAGCATATTGTGTGAAGTGCCGTGCTAAAAGGGAGATAAAGGACCCCAAGAGTATAACTATGAAGAACGGCAAACCAGCAACTCAAGGTACGTGCCCGAGCTGTGGCACAAAGATGTTCAGGATAGGGAAGAGTTAAGGCCGGTAGTTGGGAAGGAATGAAAATTCTATTCATCAAGGCTGGATATTTGCTGGTTAGTATATCCAGCCTTCTCGTTGTCTATCACGCATTCTGGAAAGCCGTGCAAGGATGAGTTGATAAGCACAATGGAAAAGGATAGGATGCTACTTGTCCGACTACGGCTGATGCTACTCACAGGCTCATTCCTATCGCCTCTCAGGGAAAGCAGGGCAGTCGTCTTTGTGGGGCAGGCTTCGTCGTGTTTGTTCTTTCGCTCAGCTCCCCAGCAAGATTCTAGGCAGCCACAGAGCTAATTGGGGGAAAACAGTGAGCAATGCTACAGCAATAAGCAATATGCAGAAAAAGGGAAAGATACTTTTTGTGACTTTGGAAAGTGAACAACCGCTAACACTCATTATGACATAGAGGTTCATGCCTACGGGAGGAGTAATCAGACCAATCTCAACAAGTACCGTTACCACTACACCAAACCAAATAAGGTCCGTCCCCATGTACAGGAGTAAAGGCAGGACAAATGGCAAGGTCACCATTAGTAGCGAGATGCCATCGAAAAAGCATCCCAGTATGAGATATATGACATAGATAGCAAGCAAGATTAACAGTGGTGATAAGCCTAGAGATTCCATCAGTTTTGGTATGGCAGCTACCACCCCTAAATACATAAGGCTCATTACCAAGATTTTGGCTGACACATAGATGATCAATATCATTGTCGTGCTATGTATTGTGTTTAGTGCGGAATCATACAAAAGCCTCAAGCTAAACCTTCGAAGGATCATAGACAAAACAAGCGCAGTGGTAGCTGCAACCGCTGCCGTCTCCGTTGGCGTCATCAGTCCCGCAAAAATGGCCGATAGTATAAAGACGATGAGGAGTATACCTGGCCACATATCTCTTACACTGAGTAATCTCTCCTTCCAGGAGAATGTTGTCCTAGATGCGAGACCAGGCTGCAGAGAACATCTTATTCCAATGTACAACATAAACGTTAGAGAAATAATTATGCCGGGTATAATTCCACCTGCAAATAGCTGTGCTATGGAGCACTCCATCCAAGCGCCGTAGATGATCATACTTATACTTGGCGGAATGAGAATACCGAGCGTACCCGAAGCCACGAGTGACCCTAGTGTTAAATTTTCGTCATAGCCTCTCGCTTTTTGGTCAGGTATAGCCACAGTGCCCATGGTGGCGGCCGTAGCTACACTTGAGCCAGAGATAGCAGCAAAAAGGGCACAACTTGCCACATTTGTATGAAGTAATCCCCCGGGCAACTGCCCCACCCAAGTTGTAACGCCGTCGTAAAGTGATTTGCTTATACCGCTACGGAGCATGATCTCACCCATAAATATGAAAAGCGGAATCGCGGTGAGCATAAACCTGTTTGCAGAGCCCCATATTCCGAGGGAAAGCGCACTTTCCCAGTCTGCACCAAATAGGAATATCCCTAAAGCACCTGCTACACCCAGGGCACAGAATACCCATACCCCGCCTAGCAAAAGCAAAAACATGACAACTATTATTAGGACCAGAATGACTATACTACTCATTTTCCAATGATTTAGCTTCTCTGTCTAAACTCCCTCGATATTTGTGCTGCCAACTGCAGCACGAAGAAGAATAACCCTATAGGTATAAGAAGCTCAGGTATGAATTCCGGTATTCGAACAAGACCCTCAGTCATCGCTCCTCTTCCATAAGAGGTAACAACAAGCCCCGTCGTCGCCCAAAGGAGGGATAAAACAAAGATAATGACTATGACAAAAGTGGCCTTATAGACGACAGACCTAATTTTGGGGTTCCATCGATCATAAAGTATTGTAACTCTAAGATGCTTTCCCACCCTGAGGGTTTCAGCCGCTCCGAGAAACAAGACAGCAACCAAAAGATACGCCGAAAAATCATGAGCAATCTTGGTGCTTATGCCAAACAGCTTCCTTATGAACACCTCTACTGTTATAAGCACCATCATTATGACAAGTGCCACTACTGCCACTTGTGCCAAACTTAGAGACGATTTGTCAATCAATGCTAAATAGAATGGCGGACGGATTCTCTTCATTTTATCTCTTGCGGGAGGCCTTACCTACTTGGCTAAAGTAGGTAAGGCCTCCCAGTTTTTCTCCGAGTACCCTAACGGCCAAGAAGGGTTTTTACATCCTCTAAAGCCTGAACTACAAGAGGGCCTCTCTCTTGAGCCCAAGCATCCCAGACTGGGTCACATGCTTTTACGATTCCCTCAAACAGGTCAGTACCTGGGATAATTCTCATAAGGCCATTCGCTTCTAGGATTGCCCAATCCTCCTCGACTGATTGGAAACCTCGGTAGCCAAGACGAGTATTCGCTGCGGTGAATTCCTCTATCAAAACGACTTGATACGCAGCGGGCAACTTTTCAAAAGCTTCATTATTCACTAGCAGCGCAGTGTTACTAGCCACAAAAGGCATGTCCGTACCATAGTTAAAAACCTCCCAAAAGCTTGTGGAACGAGCACCCATGGGAGAAGTAATGACTCCCTCCATAACTCCACGCTGGGCGGCACTGTATACCTCAGACCAAACCAGAGTAATTGAGATGCCACCTAGCGCCTCAACTACAGCTGCTATCTCTGGGGAATATCCCCTGATAGTCATCCCTTTGAAGTCTTGTATCTCCCTTATAGGCTCCTTAGTGAATGGCAAGGATGGCGGCATAACGGATAATTCACCAATCAGTTTACACTTCCACTGTTTATCAAATTGCTCGCTTATCACCTCATGGAGTAAATCCATTGCCAACTTGTGCTCGGAGCGGTTAGCGTATAGCCCAGGTAGCCCCAGCACGCCTAAAACGGGCATGTCCGCTGCCCAAAAACTTACCGGACCAAAGTCCATCTCGAAGGCTCCTTCGCTCAGAGCTGCAAGCGCGTCGAAGCCCGAAATTCCCAGCGCTCCTCCCCAGATGGGCGTTATGACGAAGCGGCCATCCAAACGTTGGCTAACCCTCTCACAGGCTAGCTCCAACTCAGGTACCTGCCAGGAAGTCGGTGGTGTCCAAGACTCCAGGGTCCATTCTATTACTTCTGTCGGTTGCTCTGGGGTTGCAGGTCCTGGTACTTGTCTCGCACAGCTCATACCAAGCATTGACACGAGCAAAACCATTATCATGCAAAAAACAAGAGTGCTTCCCTTTCTGTTAACCATCTTATCTCCTCCTCTTTATTATTTCTTAAACAGTCTCCTACAAGAAGCCATCACATGTAACCCCATGTGGTAGATAACCAAGCACTGACTTCTTTGTCTGACATCGCATTCACCACCGCTATTAGTCTAAGAATAGAGATATCGTCACACTCGCTTTTCATCCGATGATGCAACGATTCTGCCCTCATCCACCACGACCTTCCCTCCTATAAGGACGGTCCTAACCTGGGAGATACTCTTTGGGCTGAGGATCGCTAGGTCTGCTATTTTACCCTCACTGATTTCCACCGATTACATGGGTGGCTATTGGGACTCGATACCCAGGTTTATAGAATATGCTGTGAACCAGAACGTGGTTGATTTACCTCAGGCTGTACGCCTAGTCACTCAAAATGTAATGGAAGCCATTCCTA
>JABUBP010000642.1_pt1 | contig 10089 bp, 9 predicted proteins | sample 7240331 | NCBI WGS metagenome assembly JABUBP01 (sample SAMN07256347, study PRJNA390944) | subsurface metagenome | isolation source: Methane hydrate marine sediment | place: Pacific Ocean: Eastern North Pacific, ODP site 1244 | collected 2002 | reverse complement strand
GTAGGGGGTAGTGGTGCCCTTCCAGCCGGCCTAATTACACCAAGGCAAGCATTGTGGCTTGGTCTGGCTTCCTTTCTATTAACTATACCCATTGGCGTTTATTTCGTGATTGTCAAGGGTTGGATGCTACTACCACTACTTTTAGTGGCAGCCCTGTTTATTTTCCTTTATACCCCCGTCATACTCAAGCTGAGATGGCCTGAGTGGGCTCCCGGTTTAGGGATGGGGGCTTTGCCCATCCTTGGGCTTTACTTCATTCAGACCGGTGAATATACTCTGCACGCCCTTATTGCTTCAATACCATCGGGTATTCTGGTACATAACCTGCTCTTTTTGAACGAGTTTCCTGATGTTGAAGCCGACAGGAAAGCTGGCCGGAAGACCTTGCCTATCGTTATCGGTAAGGCAAAGGCAAGCATAGTCTATTCAATTCTTACGGCCTTGGTTTATCTGTGGATAATCGGTGGTGTGGTGGCCGGTGTAATGCCGCCTTACTGCCTAATAGCTTTGCTGACCCTTCCCTTCGCCATAAAGTCTATCCAAGGTTCCATGCAATATCAAGATATGGGCAAGCTGGTACCAGCCATGGCTAACAATGTTCTGGTTGTCCTCCTGACCCAGTTGCTGCTGGGCATCGGCTATATTCTGTCGGGGGTCTTTTAGCCTAGAATCTTCAGACCGGTTTCCCTCTATAAGGAGATTTAAAGCAAGATGTCACTTGACCTAGTTCTGCTGCACGCACCCCATGTCTATGACTTCCGCAAGGAAACGATTCTTTACGGACCGGTAAGCGATCTGGTCCCGGCGACCCCTGTTTTTGAGATGTACCCTTTCGGTCTTGTCAGCATGGCTGAGTACCTGGAGCGTGCCGGCTATCGGGTACGAATTGTCAATCTGGCCGGGCGTATGCTGAATTCTAAAAACTTTGACCCTGAGAAGCTGATAAAGAGGCTTGAGGCTAAGGTTTTCGGCATTGATTTACACTGGCTGGTGCATGCTCACGGTGCTGTTGAGGTGGCCAAGCTGGTGAAGAAATACCACCCAGAGGCAAAGGTGGTCATAGGTGGCTTCTCTGCCTCTTACTTCTATAAGGAACTATTTAACTATCCTGAAATAGACTATGTGCTCAGGGGGGACTCTACTGAAGAACCCTTGCGCCAGCTAATAGACTCGGTAAACAAGCGACAGCCGCCGGAAGAAGTGCCCAACCTCGTCTGGAGGGATGACCGGGGCAATATACAAGAAAACCCCTTTTCTCATATCCCCGATGATATTAGCAATGTTATGCTTGACCATTACACTAGCATCATACGCTCTGTCATCCGGCACCGCGACCTAGCCAGCATCATCCCCTTCAAGGGCTGGCTCCGCTATCCGGTTACCTCTGTCTTTACCTGCCGTGGCTGCAACCATAACTGCGTTATCTGCGGTGGCTCAAAGGCCGCTTTCCGCACCTTTCTTAATCGGGACAAAACCGTTTTTCGCTCCCCTCAGGATATAGCCCGGGATATAAGAAGTATCAGGCGCTTCAGTAATGCCCCTATTTTCATACTGGGTGACATACGTCAACCAGGGGACGATTTTGCCCATGAGCTGTTGCAGATTATTCACAAGGACAGGGTTAAAAATCAACTCATGCTGGAAATATTCTACCCGGCTTCTACGGAATTTCTCAAAAACCTGGAATTGGCTGCTACCAACTTCTGCCTGGAGATTTCTCCTGAATCTCACGACCCAGAGGTAAGAAGAGCTTCGGGCAAATACTATTCCAATGAAGACCTGGAGCAGACGATAACTGATGCCCTTGACGCTGGCTGCGGGCGATTTGACCTATTCTTTATGGTTGGGCTGCCCAAACAGACCCCGCAGTCAGTGATGGCCACGGTTGACTACTGTGAATACCTGCTGGATAGGTTTAGGGATAAGAGGTTCTGCCTGTTTATTGGTCCCCTAGCACCCTTTCTTGACCCGGGTAGTCTCGCCTTTGAAAAACCGGAGCGCTACGGCTATCGTGTCCTGTTCCGCACGCTAGAAGAACATCGCCAGGCGCTACTGGCGCCAAGCTGGAGATATACCCTAAATTACGAAACAGAGTGGATGACACGCCACCAGATTATGGATACTACTTATGAGGCCATTCTGCGTCTTACCCGCCTCAAGGCGAAATACGGCCTCATTTCCAGGCAGATAGCGGAAAGGCAGGAGTGGCGCATAGAAGCCGCTCTGGAGTTGGAGTACCGTATAGGCCAGATATGGTGCCGCAACAACCACCATGAAGACCTCGAGCTCTTGAAGCCACATGTGGATAAGATAAATGCCCTCAGGGCTAATGAGAGGACCGAACTTGAGCTGCCCATGGGACTTAGGAAATTGAAGCTCTTGTCCTCCCTCTGGTCCTTGGTGACCGAGAAGCGTTAAGTCTATACCGGCTAATGAAGAAAATCATTAAAAAATAGGCTCCAAGAAAACTTCTTGGAGCCTATTGTCTTCGTTTCTTACTCCTCCCGCCTGGTGTTTAACCAGATGTCTCCACAATAAACGGGAGTCTCTTTACTAACGAGGAGCTCAGAAACCTTCCTCTGCCCCTCGCTGATCTCCTATGGTGCTTTCCCACCCCCTACCAGCGAGGAGCTTTGCCAAGGAAAAATCCTGCGGCACAACAAAGAAAGTAAAACCTTCATCATGTACCCTCCTTTCGCCAGTTTCAGAGGGGGGAATACTCTCCTAACCCTCTATTTATTATATTAGCAAATTTGGTACCAATAGTCAAGTGCTACTGGCTATTTCACTGGTTGGCGTCTTGCTTTTCTAAACTTCAAAGGACTTGTTTATGTTCCTATAAAATCACTTTATTTGACAGATAAGATATTTTTATGTTATAATGCCACAGTTTGATTTCTAATATCTTCCGGTAAATTAAACCCTGGCTTGTTTTATGTTATAATCTCGGGTGGAGGCGGATAGGCTCTGGTGGGCCTTGCGGACTTCAAATCCGTTGGCGGTAATTATAATTGCCGCGGGGGGTTCGATTCCCTCCCCCTCCGCAATGGCTTAGATGATACAGAGTATAAGCTCAGAAAAGGAGGTGGGATAAGTGGCTGAAACTAATATCAATCTTACTGCCTACTCTCACTATTCCGGCTGAGCGGCCAAGATAAGTCCGGGTGACTTAGACAAAGCAATTCGTTGTCTGTCTAGGCAAAATGACTCCAATTTGATAGTCGGCCTTGATAAACCGGATGATGCCGGGGTCTATAAACTCAGCGATGAGCTAGCTATTGTGCAGACAGTAGATTTCATCACGGCCATAGTTGATGACCCTTATAGCTTTGGCATGATTACTGCTGCCAATTCTTTAAGTGATGTCTATGCTATGGGGGGCAGGCCGGTTACAGCAATGAACATCGTTGCCTTCCCCAGTGAGACTATGGATATATCTGTCTTGACGCAGGTTCTCAGCGGTGCCCTGGCCAAGCTAAACGAAGCCGGGGTAACACTAGTCGGTGGACATAGCGTAAAGAATAATGAGTTGAAGTATGGGCTATGTGTCACCGGCATAGTTCATCCTCAGAAGGTGGTAACTAAGAGTGAGGCCAAGGTGGGGGATAAGCTGATACTGACCAAACCACTGGGCACTGGCATCATGACCACAGCATTAAAAGCCGGGCTGGTTGATGAAAAGACAAAGACCAAGCTTACTGAGCAGATGGCGAAGCTGAATGACAAGGCTGCGGAGGTTATGGTTTCTCTGGGGGCTCATGCCTGCACCGATATCACCGGCTTTGGTCTCATAGGCCATGCCTGCGAGATGGCTGAGAATAGCGGTGTCACTATTGAGCTTTACTTGGATAAAGTACCTTTTATTAGAGGGGTGTTACAATTTGCCCAGATGGGGCTTATTCCCGAGGGCATGTATGCCAATGAGGAATTTCGCGCCCACATGGTTGAAGGCAGCCAGGCTGATGAGGATTTGATGGCCATCCTCTATGCCCCCCAGACCTCAGGTGGCTTATTTATAGCGGTGTCTCCAGAGAAGGCAGATAAGATGGTTGAGCAGATTAGACAGGCCGGTGATGAGCAGGCGGCTATAGTGGGACAGGTGATAGATAGCCCGAAAAGCCAGATTATAGTGCGATGAGTACAGATATTGGTGACCGCGATAAGGGGTTAATTAATAAAGAACTGCGCAAGCTCCCATCTGTAGAGAGAATTTTAGAAGCGGCCGAAATTCGTTCTGAGATAGAGCGGTATTCCCGGGTACTGGTCACCCAGGCAGCGCAGGAGATAGTAGCCAAAGTTCGTGAGCAGATACTTAATGGTGCCGCCTGTCCCTCTGAAGCCGAGATATTTGACCAGATTAAGCGGTATCTGTCCCTTCATTGGCCCGGTTTCTTAAGTCCGGTAATTAACGGCACCGGCATCATCCTGCATACCAACCTGGGCCGGGCGCCTCTATCCCGACAGGCGCTGGAATCCCTGGTAAACCTCAGCGGGAACTACTATAACCTGGAAATTGACCTCTTTACCGGCAAACGTGGGGTCAGGGCGCGGGAGATGGAGAAACTGCTGTCTGTCCTGACCGGGGCGGAAGGCGCCCTAGTGGTTAACAACAATGCGGCTGCCGTTCTCCTTATCCTGGTTGTTCTGGCTAACAATAAAGAGGCTATCGTCTCACGGGGGGAACTGGTGCAAATTGGCGGCGGCTTCCGTGTGCCCGAAATTATGGAACAGAGCGGCGTCTGCCTCAGGGAAGTGGGCACAACCAATCAAACCTTTATTTACGATTACGAGCGGGCTATAAATGATAGGACAGCTTTACTGCTCAAGGTTCATCAGAGTAATTTTGCCATGAGAGGCTTTACTCATTCAGTCAACCCTTCAGAGCTAAAGGCTCTAGGGGCAAAATACCATTTGCCAGTAGTATATGACCTGGGCAGCGGTTCGCTATTAGCTACAGAAGATTTCGGGCTTGAGCATGAGCCGACAGTCCAAGAGGCGCTTGCTTACGGCGTTGACCTAGTCTGTTTCAGTGGTGATAAGCTGCTGGGCGGACCTCAATGCGGTATCATACTGGGCAAAAAGTCTTACCTTGATAAACTCCGCACCCATCCTCTACTGAGGGTTATCCGCATTGACAAGATGTCTGCTTCTGCCCTTGAGGCTACAGTAAAGCACTATCTGGAGAAAGAGGCAGTGGCCAAGATTCCGGTGTGGCAAATGATAGCTGTTAGTGTTCAGGAGCTTGAATCAAGGGCAGAATTTGTGGTTAAGAAGCTGACCGAAGCCGGGATAAAAGCCGAAATACAGGATGGCAGCAGCATGGTGGGCGGCGGGGCATTACCAGACCAGACCCTAGCCAGCAAACTGGTGGCTATCAAACCGTCGTATCCGCTAGAGGATTTCGCCCGCAGGCTGTGTCTGGCGACACCACCCCTTCTTGGTCGCATTGAGGGTGAATACTTCCTCATTGATATGCGCACCGTCCTGCCATCCTTGGATGCTACCTTGATTGAAGTCATCAAGGGGGCCTCAGCTAAAGCGGAATAGTAACCATGTTGACCCTGGGAACAGCCGGTCATATTGACCATGGCAAGTCTAGCCTGGTAAAGGCGCTGACCGCCATAGACCCCGATAGATTGCCCGAAGAAAAAAGACGCGGCATGACTATAGATTTGGGTTTTGCCTGGCTTCAGGTATCCTCCGGGGAGATGGTAGGCATCGTTGATGTCCCGGGACATGAGCACTTTGTCAGGAATGTAATCCCAGGGTTAGGCGGCATTGACGCCGCCCTTTTGGTGATTGCCGCCGATGATGGCTGGATGCCGCAGACGGAGGAGCATGTACAGATTTTAGACCTTCTCGGCATAAGGCACAGCGTTGTGGCTCTAACCAAGGTTGACCTGATAGATGATCCTGACTGGTTGGAACTTGTGGAAAGGGATATAGGTGAAAGGTTAGCCAAAACCAGCTTGAGAAATGCCCCTATAATAAGAGTCAGTAGTATAGATGGCAGCGGCATTCAGCAATTAAAGGAAGCCATTGACCAACTAGCCCTGAAAATAGTCCCCAGGAAGGATATTGGCAAACCGCGCTTACCCATAGACCGTGTCTTTGTCATAAAGGGCAGTGGGCTGGTAGTAACCGGGACGCTTTTAAATGGCCGTCTTTCTTCTGGTGCCGACGTGATTATCTCCCCCAGTGGACTGGCAGCCCGTATCCGCTCTATTGAGAGTTATAAGCAGCAAGTAGACAGGGCGCAGCCGGGAAGCAGAGTGGCTCTCAACCTAGTCAGTATTAAAAGGGATGACCTTAAACGGGGTGACATCGTACTGGCATATAGGGCCAGGACGAGCCGGATAGTTGATGCTGAAGTAAGGATGATACCGCAACTTGCAATCCCTCTGAAAACCAATAGCGAACTGGTAGTCTTTTTAGAGACAAGAGAGCTTTTAGGCAGAATAACACTCTTCGGGACAAAAGTGCTCCGGTCGAAAGAGACTGCAATGGCTCAAATTCGCTTTGAACAAGATGTAGCCACATACATTGGGGAGCACTTTATCATGAGACGGCAATCACCAGCGGGCACAATCGGCGGTGGCATTATACTGGATCCGTTGGCCGCCAAACATAAGCTAAGAGATAGGGACAAGGTGATAGCCTTTCTCGGCAGAAGAAGGGGTCTTGAGCTAGAAGAATTAATCCTGTCGGAACTTGAGAAAAACAGGTATGTTAAGGGCAATGGGCTTTTAGTTGAAAGCTTCTATTCATCAGTAGAGATAGCCGAGCAGGTTGAGCTGCTTAAGAGCCAAAAAGGGCTTATCGGCGCCGGTTCATATATTGTTGACCTGGGCTACTGGCGCCAGCAGACTGAAGAATTTCTGGATATTTTGCGCCGGGAACATTCAGCTAGCCCACTGAGGAAGGGTTTATCTCAGGCGGTGTTACAGAGTTATCTAGATTTACCCAAAGAAGCCTTCAGTCAATTAGTTGCTGCTCTGGTTTGTGCCGGGAAGATAGTCCGTGAGGAAGATACTATTGCTCTATCTTCACACAAGCCTAAGCTATCCCCAGAACAAGAGGCGATGGTCTCCGAGATAATAGAACTGTTTGATAAAAGTCATTCAAGCCCGCCAACGATGAAGGAAATAGCTTCCCAGATACCAAGCAGCGAGGAAATGGTCCGCTTCATGTGCCAGCAGAATATACTTGTTGAACTGCCTGAAGGCGTTTTATTGGAGAGAAAGCATTACCAGAGCGTTAAGAGCGAGATAATAAGATTTCTTAAAGAAAAGGGCCAAATCTCTATCCAGGATGTGCACTCTCTCTTTGGCTTTAGCCGCAAATATACCATTCCGCTGCTAGGTCACCTGGACAGGGAGGGCATTACCCGGCGAGAGGGGGATGTGAGGGTTTTAGGGAAGAAACAAACTCATGGGTAAATAAAATTAGTTACTTTCTGTAGCTATCTGGGTATAGGCAGCTTTAACAAAGATTCTACATATTTTTAATCTTTTTCTCCTTTATTTTATAACCTCTTTATCAGTAGTCTGCTATAATGGTTAGTATAAACCTGGCTGAGAAAGCCTTTTATGGGCAATGGCAAAAATATTAAAAGGAGGTAGGAAATCATGGAAGATGTAGAGAGCCTGGTTAAAACAACCCTTGGGGAGATTGAGAAGGTGCTCAGCACCAAGACAGTAGTCGGGGAGCCAATAACCATTGAAGGCAACACCCTGATTCCACTGATAAGTGTCGGCTTTGGCTTTGGCGCTGGAGGCGGCTCGGGTACGGGCATGGCCAAGCAGAAGGGAGAAGGCTTCGGTTCTGGTTCTGGGGGTGGCGCCGGGGTAAAGCCGGTGGCCGTTATTATTATCAACAAGGATGGTGTCCGGGTAGAACCCATCATGGGCAGCATGGCAACGGCCATAGAAAGGATAGGCGAGGCATTACCCAAGTCCATGGAAAAACTCATGGAAAAATGGTGGGAACGTAGAAAAGAGAAAAAAGAAGAGAAACAAGAAGGATAGATAGTTGTGGGTAATTATTGCTCTAGCCGGTCTGTTTGCCCTCTTTTTACTCGTTCTCAGCATACCACTTGATTTGGCGTTCCGCCTCGATGTCTACGGCAGGCCAAAGTTCAGCCTGAGGCTGGTCTGGCTCTTCGGTCTGGTTAGCCGAGAAATAGGAAGAAAGAAGAAGGCCAAACCGAAAAAGGCTAAACCGAAAAAAGCCAAAGAGAAGAAGGGAGGCGCCAGGAAAGCCCTTAAAATCCTGCGGACAAAAGGCCTGCTAAGACAGCTCAAAACCTTGGTAACCGATGTCCTTAGTCGCCTTAAGATTAGGGATTTGAGTATTGATTTTAGGGTGGGACTTGATAACCCGGCCGATACCGGGCTTCTTTTTGCCACTATTGGGCCATCTCTTATCTTTCTCAGCCCTTCTGTTAGGCGCAGCATAAGCATAAAGCCCTCCTTTGAGGTTGAAGCTGTCCTAGAGGGCTATGCACAGGCAGCGGTAAGACTGCGGCCTATTAGACTTTTGGTTCCTTTACTCAGATTTGTCTTTTCGCTGGCATTTCTAAGAGTTATCAAGACGGTGGTTTTGGCTAAATGGAAGAGAAAAAAATAGCTACCGGGCCCCCGATTACAGTTGCTGGGATAACCCTGATTCCAGTTAACCGGGTTTCACTACACTATTGGTCAACAAAAGGCAGCGCTTCCTTTTTTGGTGCCAAGCAGCCGGTGGCTGTGGTAGTGGTCTCGCCACAAGCAAAGAGAGCTTTCCGGATAACCGGGGAGGAGGTTTCGCTAGAAGAGCTAATTAAAGAAGCCCCTAACCTCAAAGAGATGCTGGAATGAAGTATTTATGCTAGGTTAAGAAGAAAAAGGCTCCAGCGTGACACTGGAGCTAATTTTAATCTGGTGGAGACGGGGGAGAGTCGAACTCCCCGTCCAGAAGAGGCTGCCCAGAATATGCTACAGGCTTAGTCAGCTCTTTAATCTTACCCGGCTAACCTCTGCTGACCGAGTTTAGCCAAGCCAGCTGATTTTTCTTTCACCGCCCTTATCAGCATCCAGGCGATGGCACCCCAGCTTTTCGGCACCCAATCCTGACCCGCCAGGGTGAGGTCAGGTTGGATGTGCTAGCTGTTTTTAGCCAGCAAGAACCAGTTCAGGTTCGCCAATTATTTTTTGCCACCTGTTTAATGAGGGTTGCGGCAACCTCAACCTGCAATCCTGTAGCACACCTCCCCTGTCGAAACCACGCGTCCCCATTTATTAAGAACAGCTTTAATTAGCTACTGCCTAATACCTCTGCCTTTCAGGGTTCGACCCAACTCCCTCTCCGTCTCACGGCGCATTATGGACTCGCGCTTATCGTGCAGCCTTTTACCTCTGGCTATACCGACCTCAAGCTTGGCAATACGCCCTTTAATATACAGCCTGAGAGGCACCAGGGTAAAGCCCTTTTCGGCTGTTTTAGCGGTTAGACTTAAAATCTCCTTACGATGCAGTAATAGCTTTCGCCGACGGGTTGGCTCATGGCTTAAATGGCTAGCCGCTTCATAGCGGGCAATGTGAGCCCCCAATAACCAAAGCTCACCACCCTCGGGCCGGACGTAAGCCTCACCCAGACTCACCCTACCGGAGCGGATGGACTTTATCTCGGTGCCGGTGAGGGCAATACCAGCCTCAATCTTAGCCAGAATAAAGTAGTTGTGGTAAGCCTTACGGTTGGTGGCTACTGTTTTAATTGCCATCTTTAATTATACCATATTAGCATAGGTATAGCTAGCGGAATTCGTCGGGAGCCATTGGCTAAGCAGCATTCCCGACAGCTTGCAAATGAGGCAACTGGTTGTTACAATTGCTTCCGCAAGCCTCCGCTGTTTACAGCATGCCCCTGTAGCTCAGATGGATAGAGCAGCGGTTTCCTAATTCTAGGCTCGGTATGCCGATAGGGGTCGTTAGATACAAAATACAACTTTTGTGTCAGTTGCCAAAGCCCCGTTTTGAAGCTAAAGTGCCTTTTGGTGACATCCTGTCCTTTTTAGTTCGTCGCCTTTTTGTCGCCAAAAATGCCACCAAT
>JABUBP010000641.1_pt1 | contig 10129 bp, 9 predicted proteins | sample 7240331 | NCBI WGS metagenome assembly JABUBP01 (sample SAMN07256347, study PRJNA390944) | subsurface metagenome | isolation source: Methane hydrate marine sediment | place: Pacific Ocean: Eastern North Pacific, ODP site 1244 | collected 2002 | reverse complement strand
TTGACTTTTATTTAGGGATACGGGTGGGAATTATCTTTTTGTTATCCGTTTATGCCAATAACGGATTAAAGGAGATATTTCAACAGCCCCGCCCTTTTGATATTTTACCGCAAATTCAAAAGGTCCATGCTTATGGATATGGTTTTCCCAGCGGTCATGCCCAGTCTTCCCTGGTTGTCTGGGGAAGCATAGCTTATTGGAAAAAGCAAATCTGGATTCGTAACCTTTCTGTTTTACTTATTCTTTTAGTTGGATTTTCCCGCATCTATCTGGGTGTCCATTTTCCCACCGATATCCTGGGAGGATGGTTATTCGGCGGACTCATTCTCGGTCTAAGTTATTTTATTTTTTTAAAGATCAAACTCGATTTTATTCAAGGGAATATGGTATATAAAATAATTGGCATTACGCTATTTCCAGTGATCTTGTTACAAATTCAATCATCACCGGATATTATCAGTTCGGTGGCTGCTTTGACCGGTATTGGCTATGGTCTGCTATTTTTTTATTCTTATGTTGGAGAGATTCGACCGGGGCACTGGCTGCAGCGGCTTTTCAGTTTTCTGGTTGGAGTTATCGGAATAGGGATAATATATCTTGGATTGAAATTGATACTTCCTTCAGAGGGTCAATCTTTCTATCAATTAAGCCGCTTTTTCCGTTATCTGTTATTGGGTATATGGATCAGTTTTGGGGCACCCTGGTTATTTATCCGGATGGGATTAGCCCGTCAAGTGGAGAAAAAATCCTGACATGGAGAAAATGTGACCTGTTGTCCCTATTTATTATATCTATTTCTACGCTAGGTTTATGATGAAATAATTTTCCTTTATATTTTGTGAACTTGTGAAGCCTAACCCCATTTTCTGCTTCCTCTCAATTATATTATAATTATATTATATGACAAATATATTAAAAAACCTTCTTTTTGGATAAAAAATTAGACCCTTTGGCTTTAGTAGCTAAAGGGTCTAAAAACAAAAACAGCTTAATATTACTGTGTTTTCAAGAGAATAAGAAGTGATATTGGTATTTTTCTTTACTCGGGTATAAACACAGATTCTGGCCAATCACCCATTATCCGGGTAGGACCCCAATCAAAAAGCTCTTGAGCTTCTTTAAACGGGCTGTACTTCTGAGGATTTTGTTCTATATCCTTATCCAGTAGATCAAAAGAAGCATAGTTTTCCTTCTCAGCCCAGATTTCAATATCATATTCTCCTCCTAAACCAAATTGTACTGCATAGGTTCTTACCGATTTTGTACCTGGCGCTGACTCAAATAAGTCTTTACCTTTTTCCTGCCACCACTTTACCGCTTCTTTTGTCTTTCCCAGTTTCGTCTTTAATGTAGAAACAAAATAAATTCGAAATTCTTCCATACTGCTCACCTCCTTTTTTATCTATTTCTTTTTGCAATATTGTATCTCAGGGACAGTTCTTTTCAAATCTTATCTAAAGTCTTCAGAGTCAACCATCAACTCGATCTTATAAATCCCTTCTGTGGGCAATTCTCCCGCAACTTTAGCTGCTTTAGTAAGAACTTGTCTTATAGATTCAACATCTTTTGCATCAAATTCACAGTATAATTTGCCTTCCTCACGTGTATACCGACTTCTAATCCAATAAGCATCAACTGTGTGATTTGCCTTCACTGCCTTCGCAAAAGGTGTGGCAGCCTCCACAGTTAAATCCTTACCTACCGGATGGACAACTAAAAACTTAGCCATTTTTTATCACCTCCTTTGTTTTAAGTCTGCTAGGTAATTGAGATAGTATCGGTCGACTCCTCCGTTACCTGTAAATGGGGAGCCAGTCTTTGCTTAGCATAGGTAGTCCTTCCTTTTTATTCATCAGTGATTAATACTTCTGTGACAGGGGCGTTTCTTTGTCACACTTTAATCCTGGATAATATACTTCGATTAATGTAACAGACAACCGCCCTCTATCACATTTTCCCTGTCACACTTTCATAATCAATTAGCCATAATAAATGTACACCCTTGGGCTTAAATCTATCTCTTATTATAAATCCTCTTGGTAACTTAAAGGTATAAAGTGCGATATAAATTTTGTGCTTTCTTTCAATGCTTTTCCATAAGTACTTAATAGGAATAACTTTAGCGGTTATTATTTTACCACGTTCCAAATCCGGTAGACACTGAGTATTATACTCCCCTATCAATATCATCCCAGAACCAGTTTCATCTTTCACAATAAGAGCACCATTAATAAAGGTACTCTTCTCTGAGGTATAAAGCTCTTCCACTAATGCGACTTTTATCTTACCTTTTACTTTCATTATATGTCCCTGATAAGAATTGAAATGCGGGATGATTTCACCTAAAGCTAATATCTCATCTTTACAAACTTTTATTTCCATCTGTTTGGAAAATACCCCTTCCTTGTCTCTCGCCTGTACCATTAAAATATGGTAACCTGCTTTTGCCTGAGTTGAATCCCACATCGCAGTAGCGGTATTCCACAATTTCTCTTTTCTAATTTCCATTGGAATGATACCACCCTGGTCGATCTGGTATCTTACTTCTTCAAGAGGACCATATTGGGAATAGATCTGGGCGGTCACCTCTGCTATTCCATCCACCAAAGGGCCTGGCGCAATGATATTTATCTGCCTATCTGCACCAATCTCCCTATAGAAGCTAAAAATATTATTTCCTTCTACCTGTACAATACGATAGCCACAAGGTTTGCCATCGGAGCAGTCACCACGCCACCACTCCCCACACAGAGCACCGGTAACCTGTTCCGGGATGCCCTGGCTATCTAATAATATATCCATATGCCAATGTCCTGAGAACATTTTTGTTGAATGCTGATTGAGCAAGTTTAGGACATCAGTACGATTTTCCCATGACATAGTCGGCTCATGAAAAAACACTAATAGTGGCTTCCCTTCTCTATAAGATAAATTCTTTCGCAGCCATTCAATTTGATAATCTGGTATCTTATAAAATTGATCACCATCTAAAAATTCATTTGGATCTAAGACGATGCAGTGGTATGAACTCCAATCAAAGGAATAGTAGGTAGGTCCGAAGTAATCTCGATACATTTCCTTATTATATCCCGGCTCATTGCTAATATCCTTCTTATGACATATACCTACAACATCATGATTTCCCAACATATTAAATACCGGCACATCTAAATTTTTAATTGAATCAGAATAAATGTCGTACCACTCCTTAGCTTGTGATATCGTCACTCTTTCAGCCTCTAATACTAAATCACCTGTAGCAATTACAAAGGCAGGATTTATTTTATTAATCTCTCTTAATGCTTTCAATGCTTTCTCAAAAAAGATACTGTGCTCCTCAAGGGCGTCTAAATGTATATCTGTTATTTGAACAAAGGTAAATTGCTTTGAATCTTTATCTGGTGCATAACTTAAACCAAAGTGTAGATTATCTTCCAGTAAGTTTTTATACCAGGAAGTAGTTAAAATATAATTAGTGGGTGTAGTTATGAAAATGAAATCACCTTCCCGGGGAAGGAGATAATTTCCTGTTTCATCTGTAATAGTTACGGTTAATCCATTAGAAACAAGTATGTCAGATAAGCCCATTTCTCCTATATCCTGTATCCCATTTACATTGCGGTCTTCAAACACTATTCCTTTAACCTGGGAGATATCCTTAGATATGGGTGGTGCAGGCACAATGTCAGGTTGTATAGGGCTAAGGACGCAACCTGCTTCTTCCTCTGATTTCTTCATCTGTGGTTCGGTGGTTACCCGAATAGTATTCCCTTCTGCATCTATTATTCTATAAATTGTTGCCCAGACTGAAAAATTTCCGCATAAAAAAACTAAACTTAAAATAATAATTGCCAGTACCAAGAGAGAGGTTTTTCTCATAATATTATCCTCCCTAACAAATACATGTTTAAGAACATGATTGCTCAATGAATTGCCTTTGCCAAGAGCCGTCTTTTTCTGATTTTTTATAGGAAAAATTGACTGAATAAGACTGAACAAACTGCTGCCTCATATAATAGCACATAAATATATGCCTTAAAATTAGAATCTTTAAGCTTTTTTTAAAACTAAAAAATATTTTTAAAGAAAAAGGCAATAGCTAATTTTTTATGATTAAAAAGATTTTTTACATTTGAGATTCCTCCCAATTACTTTTAAACTTAATTTTTTACACTTAATATTTATCTACGACAAAATTTAAAAAAATCCTTCTTTTTTAGAAAAATAATTTGAGACCTTCAGGGCTTCACAACTTCACATTTTTATCAATCTCCAAATTTATAATTCGATAAAATCTTAAAAAATCCTCTTTTTTTAGTAAAGATTTAACAAGAAAAAACTATTCTTTGCCATTCTCTGTCATATTCATTATATCTCTCTTCTCCTAAATATCCTTATAAGTCCAAACAGAAAATTTAAGATCGGCAAAATACCCTCTTTATTTTAAAAGAAATGATTAGGAATAAAGAAAGGTGTACTATTCTGATAATTTGTAAATTCATTACCAAATTTTTTTCTAATATTTTTTTCTTCTAATTTAATCCATACAAGGTCAAAGACTATAAAAGCGGGAACAAAAATAACCAGGATAGAAACTGAACGGAGCAATATACCAATTCCTATCAATATAACAGTATATCCAAAAAACATGGGATTTCTACTTTTAGCATAAATTCCAGTAGTAATCAGTTTATCTGGAGGGTTTAATTGAAGTAAACGAGAAAGGAAAGAAGCAGACTTATAGTTTCGAGAAATTTTTACTCCTGATTTATGTTGAGCTATACCGGCTCCTATATACCAATATAAACCGTACACTACCACAATAAATCCTATTCCATAAGCAAGTAAATTTGGAATATTTAATCTTCCGATTTGTACCTTAAAGGAAAACCAGAACAGAAATAAAGGGAAAATTACCCAGTAAAATATTATGGTAAGTAGGCTGGCCAGTATTTTATAAACTTTTTTTATCTTATTTTTTTTCAATTTAAGTTTCCCAGGGACAAGGTTTTTTGTGTATTAAGAGATAAACTTTTAAATTAAATAGACACATCCTATTTTTTCTATTTAAATAGGGACACATCCTATTTTTTCTATGGTTTAGCTTTCCATTTTACGAGGTCTTCCTTCAGGACGTCTGTCTATAGTAATACCTAAAGCCTCAACTATCTGGTTAAAAAACTCCTCAGATCCTATAGGTTTTCCGCTAAAATTTACCGAATTATTGAGCTAGTACACCTGTCCCTATTTATTCAATTAATTTTATTAAATTTGAAATTCTTTTATTAGTTCTAAGACTCTTAGGATTTTTTTTGTAGATTTATTTGAAGATTTATAGTGGGGATATTGGAATGTGTCTTACCATTTTTTTTAGGACTGTAATTATAAAAATAACAATTAGCGTATATATGCCTTAAAATTAGAATCTTTAAGCTTTTTTTAAAACTAAAAAATATTTTTAAAGAAAAAGGCAATAGCTAATTTTTTATGATTAAAAAAATTTTTTACATTTGAGATTTCTCCTAATTACTTTTAAACTTAATTTTTTACACTTAACATTTATATACGGCAAAATTTAAAAAAATCCTTCTTTTTTAGGAAAATAATTTGATAGAGGTGAGATTGCCTCCCCTCAAAGAACCGTTCCCTGACAGGATTTATATAGATATTTAACTAAATTATCAAGATTGCAGCTTAAGAGGATGATGTATTTGTCCCCTGCCCCGGCATAGAGAATAAGCTTATCATTTCTCACGATTGCCCCTACCGGAAAAACCACTGCCGGCACATCTACCGGATATTGCTCATCACCATACAATTCGTAAGGAGCTGAAGGAATGTAAATTGGATGTCTAGTTCTGCAAAGAACTTTCTCTGGATTTTCCAGGTCTAACAGGGCAGCACATATCGAGTATCCCCTTTTAATCTTTTCAGATAATCCATACTCTTTGCAAATATCCTCCTCTATCTCACCAACACTATGATAAATAAGTAACCATCCCCTGTCGGTCTTGATTAGAGGAGTGCTGGGGCCAATTTTCTCTTTTTCATGTGCTAAATAGCCCGCCTTTAAAAGAAGATTCTGGTAACGTTGTTCATAAAGCTTTACCCATTCTTTTTTATATTTAGAAGGATTTAATAATTGTTCTATACCGGCTTCAAGACAAGCCAGGTGAATATTAGGATGGAAACGCAAAAGTATATAGTATCGACCATTTATCTGTTCAGAGAAAGGGATGGTATTACGCGAATCAAATGATTCCACCAGGCCATGATAAGAAATGTTTACGAAATCTTCGGTGGAATAAATGGCAATTCGGTCGGCATTCTCGCCTTTGAAGGGAGGTTTAATTTTGCCACACCCGACTAATAAAAATCTATGGTCATATTTAATAATCCTTATGTCTTCTATTCCATAAGTAAAGTCCTGGTGGTCAGTGCCATCACCTTTGATTACTATATCCCGAAATCGAGCGAAATTAATTCCGTCATCACTCACCAAAGGTAAGACCTCGGAAATATAGTTTTCCAGGTAAGAGCGCTCGATACCGAGTTTTTCGTCAAAGAATTTACCTTTCCGATATCCTTGGTGGCATCTTGGTAATAAGATGACTTTATCCTGAAAGATTTCAGCTCCCGGGTTAAAAACAGCCCCAATCTTTAGCGTATCATCTTCTTTCCAGACTAGCCCCAGGTCTTGAGGTTTTACAACAGGATTGTCTATAAAAGAATCCATCTTGAAGATAATATCTCCAGATTCAAGAGTGACTATCTTCCCTTCACCTAATTTTTGAACAATGTCATCTATTGCAGAGTTCATCTTACCCTCCTTTTCTGATTCCGATTCCGAGTTTCTCTTAACTCTTCAAATAATTTTATAAATCTCTCGGCAATCCTTTCCGCTTCATAATCCTTTAAAAAACCCTTTATTCTGTTGAGGTTGAATAATTTGCCCTGGAACAGCTCAATAAGCTTAGTTTTCATATCTTCGAAGTCGCGATATTTTATAATTTCATTTCCGTGTAGCTCTACATAGTTTGAATGATGAAACAGTATGGGACAGCCAGAACCTAAAAGTTGGCATACCGAACTGGACACCACTGCTGGATACTTTTGGGAGGACTCCCTGTGAATGAGTAGCACATCTGAAGCATACAGATAGTCATATAGCTCATCTAAAGGGAGAGCCTTTACTTTAAGGTCTATAAAATTGTATTTCTTCTTCGCCTGATGTAATTCATCCAGTTTACTTTCGGGATTAGCAATAACCACATATCGGAGAGGATATTCTTGGGTTAATTCATTTAGGTAAGGTAAAGCGGATATAACATCTTTTGACCTGAAGCCAAAGGAGAATACAATTTTTTCATCCTGGGGCAATCTTAACTCTCTTCTGGCTTCTTTTTTATTCCCCAGCTTGAGAGGGTGATAAGGATAAGATATCATATGAATCCTTTCAGCAGGAAAAGACTTGACCAGATAATCTTTATATCGCTGGTCAAAACATACAATAGCATCCCAGTCAAATTGGTAATAAAGGGGATCGTCCGGGGCTTTACCCTCATGGACAACCTTGACAGTAACTGCTTTTTTCTTAATCTGTGGGAAGACCTCAAGTAGTTTTTCAGCAGGCAATCTCTCTACATTTTGAGCGACAAAGATTTCATATTCTTCATTTAAAAGCGGAGAAGGATCAAAGGAAGTCGCCCGAGTAAATGGTATGACTTCATCAACCCTAAAATGTCTGATTACAAAATCCTCATCTTCTTGAAAGGTTGGACGGGCATCGGGATGTTTCTGGGCAGAAAATATTTTAAGTTGGTGGCCTAATTTCACCCAGGCTCGACCCAACAATTCCGCATGAATGGAAGGACCATTAGCGGCATTCCAAAGACACATCATTCCTATCTTCATCTTATTCCTCCTAATAATTAAAATAGAGTATGTCCCTATTTATTAAACTTCATCACATAGTCACTTAAATTTTATTATTTAAAAATATATCGGATAAATTACCAAACTTCTTTCCATAAGATAGAAAAATTACTAAATTACTGAGCATTAACAACAATTCTTTGTCACACTTCAAGAATATATATTTACCTTATTGAATTTTCACCAGCGGTCAAAAGAATTAGTCTTTTGCAATTTTTCTACACTTTTATATTATTACGACAAAAAGTACTGGAAACAAGATTTCCTTCATCGTCAAAAATTGTCGCTTTATTCCCTGTCGTACCCAAATCATAGGCAATTATATATCTTTTATTATTCAAAAGATCCCCTCCTCTTACAATCTTTTTTAACTTGCTTATTATAATTAGAAATACCTAAAATAATGTCTTGTTCTACAATAAATATTTATCCAGATTTAATTTAAAATTTCTTATATTCGATAACGATAATGGAGTCTATAATTAATCTTTAATTATATCGACGGGTAGCAGACACAGATTTAGAAACTTGGTTAAGTGTTTATAGTGTCTTCATGATTATCTTTGCCCAGTCCACAGCTCGTTCAAGTTCGCCATCTTTCAGTGGACCTTCAGAATCTTTTACGAAAAATCCTTCAGGTGGAATTATTAGACTTCCTCCTTTTTTCTCGAGTTTATATGCTATGGGTTTAGCAGCATATCCAAATAGTTTCACTAATATATTCAACAAACGTGAACTAACATTGGCTGTGGAAATCCTGGTATCAAATGCAGCTACCTTGACACCTTTGAGACCATTTAAAGGTATTTTGTTTAAAAAATTCATAATGGTTTTTGTGGGTTTAAATATCCGGGTAGGGGAGCCAACGATTAATAACTCCAATCCAATTAATTGTTCAGGCTTCACGTCACTTACCCGTAATGTTTCAACATTTTCTTTAGAACTAAGAGAATTACCAATTGCTTGAGCTATTTTCTCTGTATTGCCCAAAGACAGAATCATATACTATTAAAATCTTCATTAGTTTTACTACCTCCTTTGGTGGTATAATTATACCAATTCTACCTTGTATTCCTACGCTTAAACCAATCTGTTACCAGATTGACTCCAAGGCTAACTACCGACCGGTGACTAACCTTTGCCGAGTAGTCTTTGTAGTCTTTGGGGTCAGGCTTCACAAGTTCACAAAATGTAAAAGAAAATAGAATAAAAGAATGTGAAGTTGTGAAGCCTGACCCCACTATCCCATAGGTGTCTGCCTCTATTTTCCTATTATTTTAATTTCAAATAAACTTAGCGACATCTTTTAGCGACTTTTTGGCTATTTTAGGTAAAATTGTATCTTTGGCTGGATATCCAACGACCAGGATTAAAAAGGGTCTTTCATTGGAAGGTCGGGACAAAATCTGATTCAAAAAACCCATCTTACTGGGCGTATAAGTTAAACAAACAAGTCCAGCATGGTGTACAGCAGTAATAAGCATACCTGTGGCGATACCTACTGATTCATTAACATAGTAATGACTTTTTTTACTGCCATCTGGCAAAAGACCATAACGTTGAGCAAAAATAACTATCAAATAAGGGGCTACCTCTAAAAAAGGCTTATTTTCATTGGTACCCAAAAGTTTTAAATCCTCTACCCACTTTCGGGTCGCACTTTTGTGATAAAACTCCCGCTCTGTTTTTTCGGCTTCTTTACGAATCTGCCGCTTAACAGCAGGATCAGTCACAACTATAAATCTCCAAGGTTGCATGTTAGCCCCGCTGGGTGCTGTTGCCGCTGTACGCAAACAATTTTCTATAATCTCCCGAGGCACTGGCCGATCTGAAAATTGGCGCACTGTTCGTCTTCGCTTCATTTCTGCATAAAATTCAGCTGAGCGTTTTTTCATCTCCTCTGGAGAATATTCATAATAGTCTGTAAATGAAGAAAATTCTGCTTTTGTCATAAAAAATCACCTATTTTGCATTAAAGATTTATGGTCTTTTCATAACTTCTTTCTCTTTTTAAATAACTCTATATCACGCTTTTCTTTCCACATGAAACGTTGAGTTTCGCTGGCCCCGAGTTGCCTGTCGCTCGTGAACAACCCTCCCCTGTCACACTATTATCAAAATAATTTGCTCAATTTTTTAACCACCTCAGTAATCTTTTTTTACGACTCGGATTTGACCAGTTAACGATCGCTGC
>JABUBP010000639.1_pt1 | contig 10133 bp, 10 predicted proteins | sample 7240331 | NCBI WGS metagenome assembly JABUBP01 (sample SAMN07256347, study PRJNA390944) | subsurface metagenome | isolation source: Methane hydrate marine sediment | place: Pacific Ocean: Eastern North Pacific, ODP site 1244 | collected 2002 | reverse complement strand
TTCCCGGGCTGAAAAACGAGGGCGACCGTGTGGAAAAAGGGGAGACCATTCTGGAAATTGAGAGTGAAAAGACTTCATTTGAACTTGAAGCCGAGGCTTCCGGTATTCTGAGCCAGATTACCGCCCAGCCGGGCGATGAGGTACCGATCGGTGTCACCATCGCCTACATTCTCCAGCCCGGTGAGAAAGCACCAGAGGTTGAGACGCCAGTCGTTGTTACCGCGAAAGAGGAGAAATCAAAGGCAGAAGCACCTCAACCAGCCCGGGAATCGAAAGAGATTAAAGCCTCTCCACTGGCCAGAAACATTGCCAGAGAGCACAATGTTGAACTCGACCTGGTAACGGGAACCGGACCTGGCGGCAGAATTACCAAAGAGGACGTACTCAAGTTCGTCGAGGAAGGCGGGGCAGCCGCGGCCCCGACTACCCGTGAAGCACCAGCGGGAGGCGAGGAGGAAATAATATCCCTGTCCACCATGCGCGAGGTGATTGCCCGGCGTATGGTGGAGAGTTTTCAGACGCCGCACTTTTATCTCACCGTAGCAGTCAATGCTCAGGAATTACAGAAAACACGCCAGCAACTATTGCCGTTGATTGAAAGCAAAACCGGAGTCAGGCTGACCCTTACCGACCTTATTATCAAGATAGTGGCCAGGGCACTGGAGAAAAACCCGGCTATCAACTGTTCCTATGCTGACGGTTCGGTAAAGCTTTTCCGGCGGATTGACATCGGCCTGGTAACCTCCGTCGAAGGCGGCCTGATGGTGCCCGTCCTCAGGGATGCCGGCACGAAATCGCTGGCTGAAATCGCCCAGGACCGTGCCGAACTGGTGCAGAAAGCAAGGGAGCGCACCCTCACCAGGGAAGAGATGAGCGGCAGCACCTTTACCATCTCCAATATGGGAATATACGATATCGACCAGTTCAGCGCCATCATCCAGCCACCAGAGGCCGCGATATTGGCCGTAGGGAGAATCACGGAGAAGGTTATAGCACGAAACGGTGAGATGGTCATACGGCCGATGATGACCCTGACCCTGTCCATTGACCACCGCGTCCTGGACGGAGCACTGGGCGCGCAGTTCCTGCAGACCGTGAAAAATTATATTGAAGAGCCGCTCAGCCTGATTTTATAGCCGTTGTTGGCCCTGCATTAGCACATTAAGCGTTACCAGTGGTTGTGATGAACCCTGGACTCATTGTAGCGATTTGACGGCGGCTTTTGCTCTGCCGGATAACCGATGGCTATAAAGCACAAAGGTAATACGTGCTCGGGAAGCCCGAGAAGTTTCTGTACTTCTTTCACTCTTTCCTCACGAGGGTAGACACCCAGCCACACCGCTCCCAGACCCCTGGCATGGGCCGCGACGAGAATGTTCTGCGTGGCAGCGGAGCAGTCCTGAATCCAGTACCCCTTCATCGCCTCCAGATTAATGTCACCACAGACGGCGATGGCCCAGGAAGCTTCTTTCAGCATGTGAGCGTAGGGGTGGAACCTGGGAATTTCATCGAGAATGCGGCGGTCGTTGATGATGACGAATTGCCACGGCTGCTCGTTGCTGGCCGAGGGAGCGCTCATCGCCGCTTCCAGCAGTTCTTTGATTACCCCTTCCGGTACCGGTTTATCAATATACTGGCGAATGCTCCTTCGAGATAAAATAGCTTCCATTGCATCCATCTTATTTCTCCTCCAGTATTAGTGTCGCTCGAATCTAATCGCGAGCGGCGTCAATTTCTTTCTGTATGGCAGCGATTTCCTCCGGGCTGAGATGGCGGAACCTTGTCTGAGTAGCAAAGTATTCCGCGATTGGCCGCCTGCGTTTTGGCGTATAGGTGGTGCGGAACTCGCCGTTCTCGAATTCCTTCAGCTGCCACATGCCGCTCTCCACCGCCATGCGCCCGATTTCAATCGTCTCGTCGGGGGGGAAGCCCCAGCCCGTAGGACACGGCGTCAGGACGTGAATATAGGTGGGGCCGTTCACCTGGCTCGCCTTGGCCACCTTCTCCATGTAGTCCAGCGGGTATGAGGTACAGGCGGTAGCAGCATAGGGGATATCCTGCGCCGCCACGATGCGCATCATGTCCTTCTTGGGTCTGTTTTCAAAGCAGGGCGCGGGCGTGGTACTGGTGGTGGCTCCGTATGGAGTCAGGCCGCTCCGCTGGATGCCCGTGTTCATATACGCCTCGTTATCGTAACAGATGTAGATGAATTTGTTGCCGCAGTCAATTGCCCCGGACAATGCCTGAATGCCGATATCCGCGGTACCGCCATCACCGGAGAAACCGACGACCTGGATGTCCTCACGACCCCGCCTCTTGAAACCGGCACTGATGCCGGACAAGGCAGCCGCCGTAGCGGCGAAAGCCATCACCGTAAACGGCACGAAGAACGGCGCCTGCGGGTAATAGCAGGACACGGTGCTGATGCAGTTTGCGGGCACTACAAAAACGCAGTTCCTGCCCAGCACTTTCAAGGTCAGGCGCACAGCGAGCACGGCGCTACAGCCGGCACAGCCAAAAGAAGCCCGGTATAGCTCCTCTTTGGATATATCCTTCAGTTTCATCGGTCAATAAACTCCAGATGCGGGGTGGCTCCCCTTTCCGCAATGAGGGCTTTTTCCAGCATGTATTCCATCTTTTCCGGGGGCACATCGGCGCCACCCAGTCCACCGATAAAATTAAGTATCGCCGGCGGGTCAGGCAGGCCATACAGGGCGGCTTTCAGGTCCGTGGCCAGCGCCCCTTCATAGCCCCAGGAGCAGTCGCGGTCCAGCACCGCCGCCGCCTTCACCGACGCTAAAACCTTCCGCAGCGGCTCAACCGGGAAGGGCCGGAATGCCCTTACCTTAACCAGGCCAACGGCCCTGCCATCGTCACGCATCTCGTCAACCACCTCGCGGGCAGTTCCGTTAAAGGCGCCCATAGTAACAAAAAGTGCTTCAGCACCATCGCAGCGGTACTCCTCAATCAGTCCACCGTAGTGACGGCCAAAGACACGGGCAAACTCATCGCCTACCTCCACAATTACCTCCCGCGCCTTTTCCGCCGCCGCCTGCTGTTCCTCACGCCAGCGCGCGTAATTCTTACCGAAGGCGCCGACGGATATAGAGTAAGGATTGTCAACATCCAGGGTAACCACCGGGTCATAAGGCGGCAGGAAGGAATCGACCGTTTTCTGGTCGGGAACCTCAACCAGCTCTTCGGTGTGCGACTGTATAAACGAGTCAAGACAGACCATCACCGGCAGCAGCACACGATGGTCCTCAGCAATGCGGTATGCCTGGAGCACCATGTCCAGCGCCTCCTGACCGGTTTCGGTGAAAATCTGAATCCAGCCCGTATCACGCTGCTGGATGGCGTCCTGCTGGTCGCCCCAGATACTCCAGGGCAGCGCCACCGAACGGCAGACATTGACCAGGACCAGCGGATAGCGACCGCCCGCGGCATAGGCCAGCATTTCATGCATGTATTCCAGGCCCTGGGATGAAGTGGAGGTAAAGGCACGCGCTCCGGCCATCCGCACACCCATGCAGGCGGTCAGTGCCGAATGCTCTGACTCCACCTTGAGAAAGTCGGCATCCATCTCACCATCAGCTATGTATTTGGCGATCTTCTCCACGATGCTCGTCTGCGGGGTAATGGGGTAGGCGGCGACCACATCGATGTGCGCCAGTTTGGCTGCCTGTGCCACCGCCTCGTTGGCCGTTATATATTTTCTAACTGGCATTTTTGCCGCCATTAATTATCACCTTCCTGCTCGACCATCTCTATCGCCTTGGTGGGACACTCCCTGACGCAGATGCCACAGCCTTTACAGTCTTCGAAATTGAAAAGCACTTTCCGATTGGCCTCGTCCTGAAAAATGGCACCCTCAGGACAAAAAATCCAGCAGAAGAGGCAGAAGGTGCATTTACCTTTCAGAGCCGGCTTGGCCGTGCTCCAGCTCCCCATTCTGGTGGGTATGGTGCCGGCTTTCGACACTGGTCCCGGGATTGATTTCTCTTCCTTCATTTTCTACTGACTTCCTGGTACGCTGCCTCAGCCGCCTTAATGTTGCGGTCGACGATTTTCTCCGGCAGCGTGCCGGCGATGGCCTTCTTTATGGAATCCAGGCTCACTATGCCGGTAGCGCCAGCCAGCACACCGAGCATGGCGGTATTGACGATGGCCACACCGATATGTTCCCGCGCGATTGCCGTGGCATCCACGGCGGTGACATTGAGTGAATCCGGTATTTTCTTTAACTGCGCTTTGGATTTACGTGTATTGACCAGGATGGTAGCTCCCTCACGGGCGCCATTAGTTATGTCAACCACATCGAGCAGGGTATCATCTAGCACAATGATTACCGTCGGGTGATATATCTGACTGCGGGTCCGAATGGCCTGAACACTGATGCGGGTGAACGCCTGCACGGGAGCACCACGACGCTCAGCGCCAAAACTGGGGAAGGAAACCGCGTACTTGCCCTCATAAAGCGCCGACGCACTGCCTAACATGCTGGCACCGAGGACAGCTCCCTGCCCGCCGCGCCCATGCCAGCGCACCTCCTCAAGATGTCTTTTCTGGTTCATTCCAGCCCATTATATCACAGCGCTGCCTGCCCATAAAATTACACTTCTCAGAACGCCATTGAACGCTTCGATGGGAAGAGTGGTTAGCCTGTCTAGAGACCCGGTGGCAGCTTGACTCCAAGTCGCTCGGCAACTTGCCGCAGGTTCTGGACAGTGCGCTCCGCCAGTGGAATGCCCTTTCTAGAACGCTCCTCATAGGTGCGGAACTCCGGTTCGCCAGGCACAAAAATCTCATCAAACCCATCCGCCCTGGGCAGCGCTTTGATGCCGTCGATCAGTTCGTCAATATTATTTTTGTATTCTTCTAAATCGGTGAACTGACTGATGTCAATGGCGACGAAAACGCTGTTCTGGATATGGCGCTGGTAGTGCGCAGGGCGGTCACCGATTACCTTCACCTTTTTTTCCTTTAAAGGCGGGCCGGGTTCGCGACCGTGTAGTGTTGGCCCCAGCATCGGGTTGCCCATCATCACGCTGGAAAGACATTCAAACATCATGGACAGGCCGGAGCCCTTTGCCCCGCCGAAAGGGAGCAAAACGCCCGCTTGCTTGGGGTCAGTGGCCGGATTGCCATCTTTATCAATCGCCCAGCCATGAGGAATCGGGATGCCCTTGTCGAGGGCCAGGGTGATTTTCCCCGCCGCCACCACACTGGTAGCCATGTCCAGAATCAAAGGCTGGTGCTTCTTCGCCGGCACCGTTATAGCAATCGGGCTGTTATGTATTCCGGCAGCCCTGGCACCAAAAGGCGCCATATTGGGCGGGCTACATACCCAGATCATGCCCGCCATTCCCTGCTCCGCCGCCATCAGCGTGTAGTAGCCCATGGCCCCCTGGTGCGTCGTGTTGCGGATGGACGCCCAGCAAACTCCCGCCTGCTTCGCTTTTTCCAGCGCCCGTTTCACGGTAAAGACGGTGACCACCGGCCCGAGGGCACGGTCAGCCTCTACGAAGATGGTCGCTGGCGTCTCCTTCAAGACCTGAATATTGGGCCTGGGGTTCATCACCTCTCTGTCTATCCATTCCAAATACGTCGGAATCAGCAACACGCCGTGGGAGTCAACACCCCTGAGGTTGGCCCAGGTCATCACCGACGCCTCGGTTTCAGCATCTTCGGGCGGCGTGCCCATCTTGGTAAATATTTCCCTGGCAAACCCCTTCAAAGGCTCCCAGGCAACTCGCACTTCGTTCGCCATAATACCTCCTTGCGGCTATCTCTGAAATAAACAACTTGATTGTAATGCGCCTGAAATCCGCCGTCAAGCAGGGGCCTTTTCTGGAGTGGCTGGCGGAAGCACTTAAAGTTTAAGGTAATACGTAGTCTTTGTATTCTCTTATTTCCCGCCCAAATATGCCTTCGTTTTCTGAGCCAGTGCAGTCAGCAGCTCGTTCAGTTTCAGCGGCGGGACGTATACGCAGAAAATTTTAAGTGTCTCGGTTTCGCTGGTATTACAGCACTCGTGTTCCACGCCTTTGGGAGCAATGATAACCGAGTCCGTCTCCAGCTTGACCGCTTCGCCATTCATCAGACACTCGCCGCGCCCGACAAAGTACATTATCTCGTCACTGTCCGGATGGGTGTGCTTCCCGGTGCCACTTCCTGCCGGTATGTGCGAGAAAAGCACGGTTGCCGTTTTATAGCCCGTCGTCTCGGGGCAGGCAATAAGCTTCAGGTATCGTTCCCGCGGCGGGTCCACCTTTATCGCGGGAAATTCCCATCCACGATAGACCTGTACTGACATGGTTCCTCCTTTTTCCTTTTACTATGAGGCATTGTGCGAGCCAATCCCGTCTTGTATTATAGCGCGCAGGACGACTATAATAAAAACAACTGTTCAAAGGCCATGAACAATACTATCTTTATGATTCACGGTATGTGGAGCGGTGGCTGGTACTGGGAAAATTACTGTCAATTTTTCAAGGACAGGGGATATCGCTGCCTCGCTCCCACGTTGCGCCTCCATGATGTAGACCCGAAAGAACCACCTCACCCCGACCTCGGTACCGTCAGTCTGTTGGATTATGTCTCCGACCTGGAGAATGAGATCAGGAAACTTGACCATCAACCCATTATCATGGGACATTCGATGGGAGGCCTGCTGGCCCAGATACTGGGCAGCCGGGGACTGGCCAGTGCCCTGGTTCTGCTGACGCCGGCACCACCGGGAGGCATTCTGGCGCTGAAACCGTCATCAATCAGAGGCGTCTGGAGCTGCCTGACAAAGTGGGGCTTCTGGCGCAAACCCTGCCGACAGACTTACGAAGAAGCTATTTACTCAACAATGAACTTGCTCCCTGCCGAGGAGCAAAAAGAAACGTACGACAAGCTGGTATTTGAGTCCGGCCGGGCAACGTTTGAAATCGGACTCTGGTTTCTTGACCGCAATAGAGTTTCCGAGGTTGACGCCTCCAGGGTTACCTGTCCTGTCCTCGTGGTTGGCGGTGGGCAGGACCGCATTATGCCAGCATCGGTAGTGCGAAAAATCGCGCACCGATATCAAAAGGTAGCCACCTATCGTGAGTATGCCGACCACGCGCACAAGGTTATCATGGAACCGGGTTGGCAGGATATAGCTGAGGATATCGCCCACTGGTTTGAAACGGCATTGAACGGGAAAAATAAAGATGAACAACCGTGAGGAGAGAGCGACATGGCCCAAGGTAATAAGGAAGCAGACGCCAGTACGCTAGCCGAGCAAGTTTTAAAAATGGCTGACCTCATTGAGTACCAGGAAGGCTCGGTGGTCAGCCGAACCATAATCGAACAGAAAACCGGCACGTTAACGCTGTTTGCGTTTGCCGCCGGACAGGGACTGAGCGAGCATACCGCACCGTTTGATGCCCTCGTTCACCTCCTGGATGGTGAAGCTGAGATTACCATCGCCGGCCAGCGCTACCGGTTGCGCGAAGGGGAGATGGTTATTATGCCCGCCAACAAACCCCACGCCCTGAAAGCGATAGAGAACTTCAAGATGCTGCTGGTGATGATACGTTCCTAGCAAGGATATAATAGCTCAGAATTCAGGGCGGTCCCTCTTTCCGATTCAGGTACGAAACAAGAGAGGGCACATCGGATAAGTAGTCTTCCAGTTTTTTCTTGCTTATTTTATTGGCCGTTATTTTCCGCAGCGAGCTGGTGAAAAAGACCTTTTTCGGCAATTTATAGTCGGCCATGCGGCTCTGACAGAAAAGCCTGATCTCCTGCTCGGTGGCATCAAACCCCTTCTTCAACTCGACAACCGCGCCCACAATCTCACCACGCAGCTTATCTGGAATGCCAACAACGGCTGCTTTAGCCACCTTATAATAACGGCAAAGCACGTCTTCAATATCCCCGGGCCAGATATTCTGGCCCTTCAGGATAAGCATGTCCTTCTTCATGCCGGTGAGATAAAGATAGCCATCTTTATCCATATAACCCAGATCTCCAGTCTGGAGCCAGCCGTCTTTTATCACCTCAGCGGTAGCCTGTGGGTTATTATAGTATCCCGCCATGATGGGTCCCCTGACCACTATCTCACCGGTTCGATTGGGGAGTAATAACTTGCCACTATCATCTGCCACTCTTATTTCCCAGCCCGGTAGAGCCTTCCCGATCGAGCCAATTTTTCTACGGTCGGCCGGGGGATGACGGGTGATATGAGACACCGACTCGGTAAGTCCCCAGATATCAAGGACATCGGCGCCGTAGTGGTGTCTGAACTTCTCTATTATGTCAATGGTCAGCGTGGCACCGCCACTGCCCCACAACCGGACGGAACTGGTGTCAAATTTTATCCCTTCACGTTCGGCAACGTTGATTGCCAGGGCGTAGATATAAGGCACCCCGAGATACATGGTTCCTTTTTCACGCTCGATGGTTTCCAGAAAGCTGGTTATCGAGCGGCCGGTACCAGGCACAATAATCAACGTGCTTCCTTTCCGAATGGAGCCCAGCATTACCGAAGCCATTCCGAACATATGATACATGGGCAGTGCAAACATCATCATCCTGTCTTCTTCCGTCTGCTGGAACTCATCACCGGAAACAGTCGCCTCGAAAACCAGGCTGCGGTGGGTAAGCACCACCCCCCGGGGCTGGCGCGTCGGCCCGCTGGTGTAGGAAATAACGCCGATGTCATCCGGCTTCAGTTCAATATCCACTTTCGCCGCAGAGCCGTTCGCCATTATTTCCCGATAGCTGGGGAATCTTCCCCCATATCGACCGTCCAGTTCGATTACGTGCTCAATCGATTCCAGCCGGGAAAGGATCGGCACCACAGGCTCCAGCAGGTCACTTTCCGCCACCAGCACCTTCGGCTGACAGCTACCACAAACAAGGTCCAGCTCATCAACCCGGTAACGGACATCCAGCGGTACGGGAATGGCGCCAGCTTTTATGGTGCCAAAGTAAATGCTGACAAATTCCGGACTGTTGGCTATCAACATCGCAACGCGGTCGCCTTTCCTCACATCCAGATTGAGCAAGGCGTTGGCCACCCGGTTGGCGGCTTCGTCCAGTTCGGCATAAGAAACACGGCGCTCACCGCAGACAATAGCGGTCCTGTCGGCAAAAGCTTCCGCCGCCACCTCAAGCATCTGTTTTAAATTCGTAACCTGTTTTACCATAATGGGCCTAATGGGGAAGGGGGGACTCGAACCCCCACGTCTTGCGACACCAGATCCTAAGTCTGGCCCGTCTACCAATTCCGGCACTCCCCCGCATTGTGGCATGAATGCGGTGATTCTCGGGAGAAAGGATAACTTTTACGTAATACTATAGCATTTTGAACCTGTCTGCTCAAGAAAATTGGCGAGTTATTTTTTACACGTTTTTCCACTGTTTTCAAAGTTGTATCATATCCAAGTGAAATTTTGATTGAGGCCACTGACCCTGTGATGTAAAATAACCTATAATATAGGTGAGGAGAAATTAAAAGGAGAGAGAAATGAAACTGTGGCAGAGGATCATATTAACCGTGGTACTTCTGGCGATTACGCCTCTTTCCGCCTGCGAGTATCTGGGCTGGGGAAGCCAGCAGCAGGTCTCTGAAGAGCAGATAAAGGCCTACCAGGAATACAACCAGAAATTAAAAGAATACCGGGAACAGCAGCAGGAATACCAGCGACAGGTTATTGAAGCCTATAACAAACAGATGACTGAAGCCTACCAGGAATACAGTGAAGGGATAAACCAATACTACGAAGACCGTCAGAAGGCCATAGAAGAAGCCATTACCGAAGGCGAAAAGTAAATCGGACAGTGGTATCGAGAGAGCATTACTGGATATTTTGGAGAGTACCGTTATGTCAACTAAACAGAACGTACAGCAGATATTAAATGAGTTGCCGGAAGGTGTGCAACTGATGGCCGCGGCCAAAACCAGAACCCCGGCCGAAATCCTGGAGGCAGTCGATGCCGGCGTGCAGATAATTGGCGAGAACTACGTCCAGGAAGCAGAAAGGGCTTATGCCATCATCGGAAACCGGGCGATATGGCACTTCATCGGCCACCTTCAGCGAAACAAGGTGAAAAAAGCGGTCAGACTCTTTGACATGATTGAAACCGTGGACTCCTAC
>JABUBP010000638.1_pt1 | contig 10136 bp, 11 predicted proteins | sample 7240331 | NCBI WGS metagenome assembly JABUBP01 (sample SAMN07256347, study PRJNA390944) | subsurface metagenome | isolation source: Methane hydrate marine sediment | place: Pacific Ocean: Eastern North Pacific, ODP site 1244 | collected 2002 | reverse complement strand
AGCGGCGAAAAGGTAAAGGGAGGCGATAACCAGGCTCCAGGGTAGCTCGGACTGGGGCGACGGCAGAAAGCGCGTGAAGTGGATAATGCCACCAATTACGCAACCGGCCGCCATGACAGCGATGCCAATCCAGAGGGGGAGGCTGCTCAGCGTTTTAATATTAGGCTTGAGGGCCAGATAAAGAAGGAATGCATACAAACCGATAAGTCCGATAATGAGCAGAACTGACATCGTCAGGCCGCCGGCTGAGAAGTTGACTGCCAGTTCCCAGACAATGCGGATAATTGCCGCCATGAAAACAGGCGTTATCGTGACCAGAGACCATATCTTAAGCGTCCGGAGTTTCATCTTTGCGAATTCAAAACGTCCTGCTTCTTACTTGTGGCCGGTGGTCTTACTCCACTCGTCATGGCTTGCCCAGAAGGCACCCAGGTCGACATATTTGTAGGGTCTTTTGCTCAGCGCTGACTCGTCAATTTCTATCCCGAGCCCGGGCTTGGTCGGCAACTCGATGTAATTATTATCTGTTATCACCGGGAACGGGTCTTTTATTACCTCTTCATAGAAGGGAATGTCAATGGAGAAAAATTCGTGGATGAGAAAGTTAGGGATGGCCGCTTCCAGCTGTATGCTGGCGGCGGTGAGCACCGGGCCGCTGGCATCGTGCGGGTTGACGCTTATGTAGTAGGCATGTGCCATATCGGCGATCTTTTTCGTCTCCAAAATACCGCCCTGGTGGGAGATATCCGGGTTGATGATTGCCGCCGCCCGCTTCTCAAACAGGTCGCGGAAGCCCCAGCGGGTATAAAGGCGCTCGCCGGCGACGACCGGAATATTGATTGACCGGGCGACCCGGGCCAGGTCATCCATGCTGGCATCGGTGGGTATGGGTTCCTCCCACCAGTAGATACGGTACGGTTCCACTGCCCTTGCCAGCCGGATGGAGTTATCCGGGCTCAGCCGGCCATGAACATCTATCATCAGCTCAACATCATCCCCAACCGCTTCCCTGACCAGGCGGATTGCTTCCACGGCTTGATTGAACTGTGCGGTATCGATGAAGGTGTCCATTCCCTGCATCGGGTCGAATTTCAGCGCCCTGGCGCCTTTGTCCACCATGTCTCTGGCCAGCCGTGCATAGTCATCAAACGATTTGGCCCCGAACCACCACCCGTTGTGGTACATCTTGAGTCGGGGATGGCAGACGCCACCGAGCAGGGTATAGACGGGCACGTTAAGGCTTTTACCCAGGATGTCCCACATAGCCATCTCCAGACCGCTGATGGCGCTGTATATCACGAATGACGGCTTCCAGTAGCTGTTCCGCAGCAGGGTGCTGACGTGGAGTTCTATCTGACGCGGGTCTTTACCGATAAGGTAATTCTCGCCGATGGTATGAACATGGGCCTGTGTCGCGAGTTCGGAAGACTGGGTGGTGGCCTCGCCCCAGCCCTCGATGCCTTCGTCGGTCTCCAGCTTGACCAGCAGCCAGTTGAAGTGCCCGTGATAAAGATAGGTCTTGACCCCGGTAACTTTCATTAAGGTCTCCTTTCCTGGAATCTGCTCTTTATTTTAACTCATTTTCAAGCAGGGACCGCAGTTCTTCGGCCTTGCTTTCGCTAAGGGTGCCTTTGGCGATGCCAATAGGTATGGTCTTGAGTCCCAGTTGTTTGTAAAGGGACAGTATATCAGGGGCGTACTTCTCCAGCGCGGCGAGGTGACTTTGTATTGTCTTGACATCACCCCGGGCGATAGGTCCGGTAAGGCAGCCGGGAAAGCCGATGCTGGCGATGTTGTTTACCGCACCCTGCAGGAGCGGGATGTACGCCTTGGCTGCCTCTGCTTTGGACTTGCCAAAATTCTGCCAGAGGTCGGTGGCTATATCAACCAGGGTACAAAAGTAATTGCAGGCAATGCAGGCGGCAGCGTGATAGAGGGCTTTGTCTTCAGAGGTGAGGTAAACCAGGTCGCCGTTCAGTGCCCTGGCTATTTCGGTGAGGGTCGTTTTCAAAGGCTCTTCGGATTCAATGGCGAAGGTGGAACCGGGCAGATTGGCGATGGCCTGTTCCCTCCCGGCGAAGGTCTGGCAGGGATGAATGGCGCCCACCATGGCGCCCTGCTCTCTGGCGGTTTCCAGTGAGTGCACCGTGCTGGCGCCGCTGCAGTGAACCGCCGATTGTCCGGTGCGCCACTTGATTCCGTCGGCCACTTTGGGAATAATATCATCCGGAGTGGTGATAAAAACCATATCGGCACTATCAGCCAGGTCCTGCGCCTTTTCAAAGACCTGACACCCGGATACATCGTCGGCAAAGCGCTGCGCGGCTTCCCTGACGACATCAAAGATGCCGATGATTTGATAGTCGCGCTTCGACAGGTTTACCGCGAAGGCAGTGCCCACCGGTCCAGCCCCGATAAACCCGAGCTTTGACACGTCTCTTACCTCCTTATCAGCTTAGTTTGGTAACCACTGCCTCCCTTCGGCCAATATTATTTTACTGTATAGAAATTTGTCAAGGTAAAAGCCAAACCTGGCATAGCTGAGTAATACCCCAATGTTGTTTTGACAGTCTGGGACAGATTCTGTTAGAATGTGGCGGATTTTGGCTGAAATCAACAGAATAGACAGGAGGTAACTGGATTGAAAAACCCGCTAAAGGAGAAGCTGAAGAGAGGGGAGGCGGTAATTGGCACGTTCATAGAGATTGGACATCCGGATGTGACGGAGTGGCTTTCGCGGTTGGGGTTTGACTGGCTGCTGCTCGACAACGAGCACGCGCCGACAGGTTACGAGACACTGCAGCGTATGATGCAGTCAATGAACGGAAGCGGCTGTGTACCTATCGTGCGGCCGCAGTGGAATGACCTGGTGGTGATGAAACGGGTGCTGGACATTGGCGCCTATGGCGTGCTCATCCCATGGGTGAACTCAAAAGAGGAAGCGGAGAATGCGGTGAGGTACTGCAAATACCCGCCCCAGGGTATACGGGGGTATGGCCCGAGACGCGCCGGCATGTTCGACCCGGACTACTTCAAGACGGCCAACGATGAACTTCTTATCACCATCCAGATAGAAACGCAGCAGGCGCTTGATAACCTCGATGAGATACTCTCGGTGCCTGGCATAGATGCCTGCTACATCGGTCCGTGGGACCTCTCGGTAAGCCTTGGCTTTGGCATACCACCCGATTGGAACGACCCGCGTTACCTGGCAGCCTTTGACCGGGTTCTGGAAGTCTCGGCCAAACATGGCAAACCGGCTGGTATGTTCTGCATCTTGGATACTATTGAGTGGGCCTTGGAAAAAGGGTTCACATTCAATACCGTTGAGGCGGATGATTTTCTCCTTATCCGCAGTGCTCGAATGGCTTTGGAAAAAGCCCAAAAAGCGGCCAGGAAGGCCAAGAAATAGACGGGGAAGCAGATGAAGATAACCAGCGTCAAAACCTATGTGCTGGAAGGACTGCTTGGCGACCAGGCATTTGGCTGGTCGCTATGGGTGACCGATAGGCGCCAGACTGCCCTGTGCGTGATTACCACCGATGAGGGAATTGAAGGGGTGGGGGAAGCGTTTTTCGTCGGTGGGCCGTCAAGTATAACCGCCGCGATGATACAGGACGGTTATGCCCCTTTGCTCATCGGGGCAGACCCTTTTCAGAGCAGTGTTATATGGGATTTCCTCTACAACCGGACCAGAGACCAGGGGCAGAAAGGCCTGCCCATCTCCGCCCTCAGCGCTATCGATATTGCTCTCTGGGATATCAAAGGGAAAGCGCTGGGCGTACCCGTCAATAAGCTGTTGGGCGGGGCCTATCGCCATCGGGCACACGTCTACGCTACCGGTCTCTATGAGCCACAGCATGTGCCCAATATAAAAGAGGCGCTGGTGGCAGAGGCACTTGGCTATAAGAAGGCCGGCTTCTCGGCGATGAAGCTCAAGGTAGGTTATGGCATTGAAACCGACATGGATTACGTGCAGGCGGTAAGGGAGGCCATCGGCAATGAAGTGATGTTGATGGTTGATGCCAACCATGCCTACAATGCGGCCGAGGCGATCCGGCTGGCCCGCAGGATGGAAGCCTATAATGTTTACTGGCTGGAGGAGCCGGTACCACCGGAGGACATTGATGGTTACGTGGAGGTGAAACAGAAGTCCAATATCCTCATCGCTGGCGGCGAGTGTGAATATACCCGGTTCGGCTTTCGTGAGTTGATTACCCGGCGTGCCGTGGACGTCCTGCAGCCCGACCTTTGTGCCACCGGAGGATTCACCGAGATGATGCGGATTCTGGCACTGGCCAGTGCCTGGAACGTGCCGGTTATTCCACACGTCTGGGGGACAAATGTGGGCCTGGCGGCGGCCCTGCAACTATTTGCCGTCCTGCCTAACTTCCCCGAACGCCGCTTCCCGGCGGAGCCACTTTTCGAGTATGATCGCTCCCCGCATCCCTTCCGTGACAAGGTGACACATGAGCAGTTTGTTATGAAGGAAGGTTATCTTGATATTCCGGAGCGGGCCGGACTTGGAGTGACACTGGATATGGATTACGTTCGGGAGCATGCTGTCAGCTAGAATCATTTAATGGCGATTCGGCAATTGAGTATATGTCATAACTGCTCATTCTTCCCGTATTTCATAAAAAGGCATTAAAAAAAATTTAAAAATATTTAGATATAAGTAGTGCAAAATCGAATTTTTTATGTTATATTATGGATTACTGAACGAAGAACAAAAAATGTTGGTGCCCGAAATGTCAGCCTGGTTGGTAACCAGGGGAGCTGATATAAAGGAGGGCTTAATTGGTGAAGGAAGCTGATATCCAGTTAAAATGCCGTCAGTGCGGCAATGGATTCATCCTGACCAAGGCTGAGCAGGAGTTCTACGATTTAAAGGGTTTCAACCTGCCCTCCCGTTGCAAGGAATGCCGCGCCAGCAAACCGGCCAAAGTTCAGCCTATTGCCTGCTCTCAGTGTGGTACGGAACTGGACAAAGGGGCATCCCTTTACTGTAACAATTGCCTGCAAACCGCGCATTTCGAGCTGGAGAAAGAAAACAAGCAATCCAAAATGGCTATCAGCGCTGCCCGCAGCAAGCTGGAAGCGAGCGAAGCCAAGAAATCGGAACTGGCCGAGTTGCTCCGGCAGAAAGAGCAACAACTGGTCGAGCTGGAACAGAAGGTCGAAAGCCTGACCGAAGACATCGATGAAGCGCAGCAGTTTTACGCCGCTTCGGGCTGGCTGCAGCCGGTACTAAATGACATCGGGAAACGACTTGAGGAACTGGAGCGCGCTCAGGTCGATATAACACAGAAAGTGCTCCGGACTATCCAGACTATGCAAGAGCGTTATGATGATCTCGGAGTTGTAGACGTAATCAAGCGCAATATAAGGCAGAGTATCAAGGAGGAAGCCTGACCGGCAAAATATACGAATAATTTTGCAGCTTAAACTCAAAAGCAGGGTGAGAGAGAAGAAACCCTGTTTTTTTATTTTAGCACACGGCGAGTATAGTACTTGAGAAGATTTTAGCGAGCCCCGTTTCGCGGCGTGGGGTTCGTGGGGTATTTAATAAGGAGTAGCTGCAACCCGGTCAGTGACGGTATTCTCTGGTTCGTATGTTCACCTATTTACTTTTAGTTACCCATACTTTTAGGTGGTCAACCTTAGTTATGACCACTTCGTCCCCGGGTTCCGCCTGGCAGTCCTCTGGTATCGCCATCCAGAGTTCACCCTCAATGAGGACTGTCCCCTTGGGATTCAGGGCTGTCTTTACTTCGGCAGTCCTGCCTATCAAATCTTCCCTACCAGCAGATACCTGGCGGCGGTGGGCTCGAATTACCAAAACAATTGTGAGGACAAGGAAAGCAGCAATAGCAATGGCAATTATGACAATTAGCCACGGATCTATTTGAAACAAATTCGCGTAGTCTATGTACGGAAACGTAAAATTAGCGTTGTCAAACAAGGAGGCGAAAAAATCGGCCAATTTTTCTAGCATGTTATCCCTCTGATGCAGGCGCAGTATCTGACACTATAACATATCACTCTTATCTTTTCAATACGGGAACCGACCTGTGAAAACGTGCTGCTGGCTTAAGTCCCGGCAAGCTCCGTTTCGCGGCGTGGGGCTTGTGGTATTATTCTCTTAACGCTATCTAGAGAGCCAACCTCCGTCAACATTCACAATTGAACCATGCACGTAATCACTAGCAGCCGACGCCAAAAAGACGGTTACCCCTTTAAGGTCATCCGTCTCTCCCCAGCGACCAGCCGGAATTCGTTCAAGAATTGCCTTGCTGCGCACAGGGTCGTTGCGAAGTGCTTCTCCCATCCTTGTGGCTATATATCCTGGAGCAATGGCGTTTACGTTGACACCATGTGCTGCCCATTCGTTGGCCAGTGCCTTAGTTAATTGACCAATACCGCCTTTGCTGGCAGCATAGCTGGGGACCAGAATTCCCCCCTGGAAAGTCAATGCTGATGCCACAAAGATTACTTTACCAGATCCTCTTGCCACCATTTCCTTACCTATTTCACGAGTTAGGATAAAGTGGGCATTGAGGTTAATCTCCATTGTTTTATCCCAGTATTCATCAGGGTGTTCAACTGCCGGCTTGCGCATGATAGTGCCGGCGTTATTCACTAAGATGTCTATGACCCGATTTTCAGACTTCACCCGAGCGATGAAATCATATAGTGCCTTGCGATCGGAGAAGTCGCATCGATATCCTTTGAATTTTCTCCTTAGAGAGTCTACCTCCTGCGCTATCTCGCTACCGGACTCTTCCAGAGTTACACTTACGCCAATGATATCGGCTCCGGCTTCAGCTAACGCTAATGTCATCGCTCTGCCAATGCCATGCTTGCAGCCAGAAATCAATGCCACCTTGCCCTCCAGTCTAAATTGATCCAGAATACTCATTCCTACCCCCTTCTTTTTTATTAATTTCAATCCCCGGGTCTGGTAGCAGGTTTAAATAACTGCTATTGCATTAATCTCTACCAGCATTTCTTTAAAAATAAAGTCTGTACCTACGAGAGTACTTGCCGGCGGATTTTCCTTAAAGTATTCGGCACGGATTTCGGCATGTTTATCACGTGCACTCGCATCTCGGAGAAAAACGGTAACTTGAACAACGTCATTCAATGTTGCCCCTGCATTTGCCAGTATGGTTTTTATTTTCTCCAAAGCTACTCTCGTTTGATCTTCAAGGTCTCCTTCATTTAATACCCGTCCTTGGGAATCTCTGCTAAGGCCATTTTGTCCTGAAACGAAAATTTGTTTTGTTACGTTGCTGACGACCACCCCTGGGACATAATAAAGATGTTGCTCCATTAATTTATCTTTGTGTTCTTCTGGAAATATTCCCCAATTGATTTGTTCTCTCTTTGCCACGTCCTAAAGGCCTCCTTTTATATTGAAGAGTAATTATAATTTTAACCAGTTAATTTAATTTGTCAATTCCCGGATTCTCAACGTGGCGCCCCGCCCAATAGGAAAAGGCGCGGAGGCCGGCCCGTGAGGCGTATGGTACTCTTTTTAGTTCCGGCGAGCCCCGTTTAATGACGTGGTGCTTGTGAGGGAAGTATATGCTCAGGCGGTGCGATCTTTAATGGCTGGTTTCAAGATTCTCCGAGATGAATATATTTAGACCTTCTTGATAACGTCTGCCCGATGTGATAAACCCATCATTGTGAGCGCCGGTGATCTCGAGGAATTGTTTTGGCTCCTCTGCTGTTTCAAACAGTCGCTGACCGTGGGCAAAGGGCATCATCTCATCGTCTCTACTGTGGACTATCAGAACCGGGCACTTTACTCGGCTTAGGTATTCTACCGTATTGTATTTAAACCGTAACAGCAGCTTGATGGGAAGATAAGGATACAATTTGGCAGCGACATCGGTAACAGAAGTTAACGTTGACTCTAGGATTAGTGCACCGGGGGTGTGATTCCAGGCTAACCACGCGGCAATCGCACCTCCGAGAGAGCGGCCCATAATGATAATCTGGTTTGGGTGCACTTTACGCTCCCGCACCAAATACTGCCATGCGGCTTCTGCATCGCTGTACGTACCGTGTTCACTTGGCTTCCCCTCGCTTTGGCCGAAACCACGGTAGTCGAAGATGAAAGTAGCTAGGCCAAGCTCATGAAGAATCTGGATCGTCTCAAGTCGGTGTGATATGTTGCCCGCATTTCCGTGGCAAAACAGGATTACTCCACTAGCATTCTCCTTTGGTATAAGCCATCCTGAGAGCCTGACTCCGTCGCTGGTTTCGAATGAGACGTTCTCGAAGTGAAGCCCTATATTACCTGGATTGGCGGATATTAGGCGGTCAGGATGGTAAACATAGTTGGATTGGAAAAGGAAGAGAAAGCCAGCGAATAAAGCACAAGCGCCAACAATGATTAAGATAATCCAGATGACCAACACTGAGAGACCCTTCACTATTCCTATATTTTAATAGAGTTACTTCAGTTGTGCTCCGATGATCAATCCTATTTCTGATAGATATCTTTGTCAAACCATACCGAGCATCCCAGATTCTCAACGTGGCGCCCCGCCGTATAGGGAAAAACGCAGGGGCCAGCCTGTGAGGCGTATCCTACTCTTTCACATCCCGGCGAGCCTGGATTTGTGACGTGGGGAGCGTGGAGAATGCTACGGCTTGAGGCAGACTGTATGCACTCAGTAGAGATAGGTATTGGCTTATTCGCGTAGCAGCCACACAGATAGACATGTATAATGTAGTTACGACTATTGGAAAACGGTTGATATTATCTATTCAGGCTGAGCAAGCCTCACCTTAGTTGCTGAGGGGCGACCATCACGTCCCTGACCCTTCTCAAATTCCACTTCCTGCCCTTCTCTAAGGCTACTAAATTCCACTCCTTCAAGTTCGCTGCGATGGAAGAAGAGGTCGTTTCACCCTCTGCCTTGATAAACCCAAAACCACGGTCCGTGAGCGTTGCGATTGTGCCTTTTGGCATAAGACATCTCCCTTCAAATCTAAAAAACTGGGATTTAACCTTATTGTACCACATAGTTATTGGCCCCGGCGCGCCCGCTTTCCAAGAACATCCGCTCTGGTGGCCCAAAAGGTAGGGGAGTAGCCAGTTCCTATCTACGGAAGCCCAGATTCTCAACGTGGCGCTCCGCCCTATAGGGAAAAATGCGGGGCTGGCCCGTGAGGCGTATGGTACTCTTTCAAGCCGCGGCAAGCCCCGTTTAATGACGTGGTGCTTGTGGGGTAAGCCAATATCATAGATGCACTAACCAGTTAATAGTGCCTCTCATGCGGGACTCTGTTCAGGGTTTACTCCTGAGTCTCTCAGTTTCTAGTAGCATAATGGCACTGCCACCTTTAGGCAAGATATCCATGGTCAGCTCAGTTACCTCGAAACGCTCTGTTCTAACTTCCTTCCAACTATCTTCTCCGAGCCTTCGGTATTGAAGCTGCAAGTCATACGTTCCTGGGAGTAAATCGGAAAGGTTGGTGGGCTTATCTTCATAGAGCCCGTGGTCAATAAACTCGACCATTTTACTCACTGTCGCACGGCTACCTAATGTAAATGGGACCCATTGATTAAGCAGGTCGGAGGTCTTTTTTTCTGGAGGAAGATTGGTATTCAAAAAGAAAATGCTAGGGTCTCGTTCTGATTCCGGAACAAAAGCGATTCTAATTTTCTTATCTTCAGATTCAACTCTAATCCTCAAATCGCCCACAATTCCATGCTGTGCCCCAACATTGGTGACACTCACATTCATATCTATTTGGAGCGTATTTATTTGCCCCAAGCGCATGCTTTGTCTTATCGCCCATGTCAATACAGGTGCACCAATGGTGAACTTGGGGGAAAATGGCCTGAGCCATCTCTCGTAAAAAGCCAATACAGAAACTGCCAAAGCAGCCAGCGAGATTGCAATGGCTAACCACATGAGCGAGCATCTCCTTTCGGCAAATGAGCAAGTACAAGTCTACAGTGATTGTACCTAGGCATAGACTGAGAGTCAAGGGGATGGTCAGCATAGTAAATCTGTTCGAAGCGGTGGAACTGGCTCCCCGAGCTGGACTCGAACCAACAACCTAGCGGTTAACAGCCGCCCGCTCTACCATTGAGCTATAGGGGAGTGAAA
>JABUBP010000636.1_pt1 | contig 10144 bp, 11 predicted proteins | sample 7240331 | NCBI WGS metagenome assembly JABUBP01 (sample SAMN07256347, study PRJNA390944) | subsurface metagenome | isolation source: Methane hydrate marine sediment | place: Pacific Ocean: Eastern North Pacific, ODP site 1244 | collected 2002 | reverse complement strand
CTGGGCATACCCTTGGGCAAGTGCGAGGTCTTTGAATTCACTAATGAGAATATCTTTGTTCGTATTCTGGAAAATGTTCGCCAGCGAGATACCTTCGTTATTCAGCCTCTCTCCTCTCCAGTCAATAAGAACCTGGTTGAACTACTAATTATGCTTGATGCCTTGAAGCGTGCCTCAGCCGGGCGTATTACCGCCGTAATTCCCTATTACGCCTACGGACGCACTGATAAGAAGGACCAACCCCGGGTGCCAATAACCGCCAGATTAGTCGCTGACCTGCTAACGGTGGCTGGAGCTAACCGAGTGCTGACCGTCGATTTACACGCCGAACAGATTCAGGGCTTCTTTAACATACCGGTTGATGAACTGACCGCCCTTAACATACTAAGTCGTTATTTTGCCGATAAACCCTTTGATGACCTGGTGGTAGTGGCGACTGATATGGGTATCACAAAGCGGGCACGTGACCTGGCAACTAAGCTTAATGCACCGCTGGCTATTATGGAGAAGAGGCGGCTAGGTAATGTTGACCAGACAGAGACGCTAAATGTCATCGGTGAAGTCGAAGGTAAAGTAGCGCTCACTGTAGATGACGAAATAGACACTGCCGGCTCCCTGGTAAACACGGTTTCCACTCTGTTAGAACGAGGCGCCAAGGAAGTATACGCTTGTTGTACCCACCCAATATTCTCTGGCCCGGCTGTTCAGAGAATAGCCGCGTCTCCAGTAAAAGAGGTGGTAGTTACTGATACCGTACCCACCAACAATGAGAAGAAATTGGATAAGATTACCGTTTTGCCTATAGCGGCACTATTGGGTGAAGCCATTCACCGCATCCATACTGGAAAATCTGTAGGAGCTATGTTTGAATAGGAGTCAAGAATTGATAGAAGTATATAAAGCGGCTGGTGAGTTGGAAGCTCAGGTTATCAAGGGCTTGCTTGAGAGTTACGGGATACCTTGTTTCTTGAAGTCACACGCTGCCCCCTCAGTGCATATGTTTGCTGTTGATGGACTGGGTGAGGTTAAGATTATGGTTCTGGAGTCTGCTGAGGATAAATACTGGCAACGCTTATCCCCAGAGCATGTTTAAGTGGCTGGGTGGTCTGGTTGATTCTAATGAGAAGGAGCTGAAACGGCTACAGCCAAGAGTAAACCGCATAAATGAGCTGGAGCCCGAATTTGAGCGTCTCAACGATGACGAACTTCGTGCCCGAACTGATGAGTTTAAGGCGCGACTTAACACCGGTAGCTCACTTGATGAGTTACTACCCGAAGCCTTTGCTGCTGTCCGTGAAGCCGCCAAGCGGACTATAGGCCAGCGCCACTTTGATGTACAGCTCATGGGTGGTATCATCCTTCACCAGGGCAAAATCGCCGAGATGAGAACCGGCGAAGGCAAAACCCTGGTAGCTACTCTCTCTCTTTATCTCAACTCCCTCACCGGTCAGGGCTGCCACTTAGTTACTGTTAACGACTACCTGGCCCGACGAGACCCTTACTGGATGGGACCTATCTATCATGCCCTGGGGATAAGCGTTGCCAGTATTTATCCTCAGCAGACTCCAGATGAACATGCCCCCGCCCGCCTTTACGACCCCACCTTTGACTCGGAGGACCAGCAGTGGCAGCATTTTCGCCCCATCTCTCGTCGTGAGGCTTACGAAGCTAATATTACCTACGGCACCAGCAGCGAGTTCGGCTTTGACCACCTCAGAGACAATATGGTCGTAGATTTATCTCGCTGTGTACAGCGTAAGCTGAACTACGCCATTGTTGATGAAGCAGACAACCTCCTTATTGATGAGGCACGCACACCCCTTATTATCAGTGGTCCGGCTGAAGAAGCAACTCAGAAATATCAGGTATTTGCTCGTCTTGTCCCTCGCTTGCATCAAGAGCAGGATTACACCATAGATGAAAAGACACGCACCGTAAACATGACCGATACCGGCATTACCACCATTGAGGGACTGCTTAAGAGAGAAGGACTGCTAAAGTCACCAGACCTCTATGACCCGGCAAATCACGCCCTGGTTCGCCACCTGGATAATGCCCTTAAAGCTCAGGTGCTGTATAAAAAAGACCGTGAGTATGTGGTCCAGGGTGGTCAGGTCATCATTGTTGATGAATTCACCGGCAGGTTAATGGTTGGTCGGCGATATTCCGAGGGACTACATCAGTCAATAGAAGCCAAAGAGGGAGTTAAGGTTCAGCAGGAAAGCCGAACTTTTGCCACCATTACCATCCAGAACTACTTCCGCATGTATAACAAATTATCCGGCATGACGGGTACTGCCGTTACCGAAGCTGAGGAGTTCCACAAGATATATAAACTTGACGTAGCGGTAATTCCTACCCATAAGCCGATGATTCGTCAGGACTTTCCTGACCAGATTTACCGGGACGAGAAGGCTAAGTTTAAGGCAGTGGTTCGTGAGGTCGAACAGTTTCACCAGGAAGGGCACCCGGTGCTCATTGGCACCGTGTCAATTGAAAAGTCGGAACACCTGAGTGACCTGCTGAAAAAGAAGGGTGTACCGGTTCAGATGCTTAATGCCAAGTATCATGAGAAGGAGGCAGGTATCATTGCTCAGGCAGGACAACCCGGTGCAGTAACCGTCGCCACCAATATGGCCGGGCGTGGCGTGGATATTGTCCTTGGTGGCAAAGCACCGGTCAACGGGGATGAGCCGGAGTGGCAGGCAAAACACAACAAGGTGATTGACTTTGGTGGACTTCATATTATCGGCACGGAACGCCACGAGTCACGGCGAATCGATAACCAGCTAAGAGGCCGAGCCGGCCGACAGGGTGACCCGGGAAGCACTCGTTTCTATGTCTCTTTAGAGGATGATATTATGCGCCGCTTCGGTGGCGACCGCATCAAGGGTTTTATGCAGTGGGCTGGGATGGATGAGGATACCCCAATTGAGAATGCACTGCTCACCAAAGCTATAACCGACGTGCAAAAGAGGGTTGAAGGCTACCACTTTGATATGCGTAAGCACCTGGTGGAGTATGATGACGTGGTCAACAGGCACCGTGAGGTTATTTACGGTGAGCGGAAAAAGATATTAAGCGGTGCCGACCTCAAGGTAAACATCCTGTCCATGGTTAGAGAAGAGATACAGGGTATGATAGCCGCCCATATTGGTGATGGGCATGGTATTGACTGGGACCTGGAGGGCCTACTCGCTGACGTTGCTACCATTTTCCCCCTGCCACCAACAGTCAATGCTAACACTCTTTCTCAGATGAAATCAAAACAGATTGAAGATAACCTGACTGAGCCGGCAGAAACCCTGTATGACCAGAGAGAGAAGGAGTTCGGCTCCGACAATATGAGGGTGCTGGAGCGACTGGTGATGCTTCGCATCATCGATAACCTGTGGGTGGAACACCTGACCATGATGGAAGAGATGCGCCAGGGGATAGGACTGATGGCAGTCGGTCAGCGAGACCCGCTGGTAGCCTATAAGCGCGAGGGGCATAACCTGTTTGGGAATCTCCTGTCCACTATTCAGCATGACATGGTGCACACCATATATCATGTTAGCATTGTCAAAAAGGAAGCCTCCAAAGAAGCGCCGTCACCGATGGCTCAAGTCGCCGCTGGTAGGGCTGACACGAAACAACCACTAAAGACAGCCGGAAAAAAGGTAGGACGTAATGACCCCTGCCCCTGCGGCAGCGGCAAGAAATACAAAAAATGCTGTGGAAGGTGAGGAGCAATCATGACAGATGAAGAGTTAGAGCAGGAAATCCAGAACCTGAATGAGACCATAGATAGGCTGTCTAAGTCTAAGGAACCCCTAACCAAACAGGAGAAAAGACGTAAATATATTCTTCCATTACAGAAGGACGTCCTCCAGAGAATGCAGCAGGCGAAGGAAAAGAAAGACAGAAACCAGGAACTTAAGTGCAACATGGATTATGCATTATTGGAAGAATTTGGGGAGAAACATCCCCTGCTGCTGCACCTGGCCAGGATAAAGCTCCGGGGGCACATATTTTAGATGCTTGGAGACCAATACGATGAAGGCTCATTTAGGTGTTATCACCTGTGATAAGTGTGGTGAACTGATGGAAAAGGGACAGAATATCCTTGTTGTCGCTGAGGGCGCAATTACAAAGTCAGAGGATGAGCTAGATTTTCAAGGCTCTTGTGTCCGATACGCCTGCCATCTTGATTGCTGGGATGGAATTGAGGAAAATCTAGGAGAACGATTATGAACTACTGGTTAGTAGTGGGTGCCACGCAGAATTGGCACACCGCATTTAAGCACGGAAATATTTGGGGTCTCAAGGAAACTCAACGCCACTTATGGGAAAGCCTAAGCGAGAATGACATAGTACTATTTTACGCCACCAAGTCAGTAGGTGGCATTATTGGATATGGTACTGTTCGCACGAAATTCAAACAAAGCAAACCTCTTTGGCCTGACGAGTTAAAAGAACACAAAGTCATATGGCCATTACGCTTTGAATTTGATGTGGATTCTTGCTTATCTCCGGACAAATGGGCAAGTGAGAAAATAGTCTCAAAGGAACTATGGCCTCGGGCGGGCTTTCAACTACTCAGTAAAAATCTAGGTGAGAAGCTAGTTTCTATTATGGGAGCAGTTGAATATGATACTAAGGATAATAAACCTTTATTCGTTTCAGAACCATCTGTCGAATTTGTTGCTGTAGCTAAGAAAATAGAAAAGACTCCTTCCACCCACGATCAGATTAAGGAAACTTTAGCCCAGATCGGCAAATTACAGGATTATATCTCAGAAAAGGAATATCCTTTTGATATAGGAAAGCTTGATGTTGTGTGGAGAAGAGTGGAACAGTCTGTACCCACCTATGTTTTCGAAGTTCAAGTTGGCGGAGACGTTTACCACGCACTAGCCAAGTTAAAGCATGCCTTTGATTTATGGAATAGCCACATTTTTATTGTCGCATCTGAAGCTGAGCGCAGCAAGGTGGGACATTTGCTCTCAGGGACTTTTCACGAAATAAATAATCGCATCGAGTTTATTGAGCTGGAACAAGTTGAGGAGCTTTATAAACGCAAAAGATCCTATTTGGACTTTGAAAAGGAACTGGGTATTTAATATTCTAGGAGTCTAAACATGCTTGATAGAACAGTTGTTGAGGAGTTTTTGGATGAGGAGTTTGAGGATGGCGACTGGGAAATCCCTGAAGATATTCCCAAGAAGGCCTTGGTTGAGGCTTTCTGCCAGTATGTTGAAGATGACTATTACGAGTGGCTGAAGGATAATTTTAAGTCGTTCTTTAATCATGGTAATCCGGACTGGGAGTGGATAAGGGGGAGGCTCACCAGCGGTGAAAAACAGTGACATTGCCGCCGTATTTTATGATATTGCGGAGATGCTGAAGCTCAAGAAAGACAATATCTTCAAGATTAGGGCTTACCAGAAGGTGGCCCACTCCATTGAGCACCTGCCGCTAGAGGTGGAGCAACTGGTCAAGGAGGACAGGTTACAGGAAATCCCGGGGGCGGGGGAAGCAATTATTAAGAAGATTACCGAACTGGTAACCACCGGCAAGCTTGACTACTACGAAAAGCTCAAGGCTGACTTCCCCGAGGAGATAAAGTGACCACGCTTGATAAGCAATCACCACGCTCTCAATTGACCCCAGCCGGGGAGGCTGAGGCAATAAGACACCTCAGGCAGGCTATTATCAGCGGCCAGCACTGGTATATCGCCCTGCTTGAGGCCATCGGCTTATGGACGACCGCTGAGGAAACCTATGACGGTCGCACTTACCGCTACCTTATTGACAACGAAGCCTTTGACTGGTTGCTTCTGGCAGAACGCCTGTGCCAGGCAGTAGATGGTTTGTTACCTCATGACGAGCTGGCGGACTTTCTTTTTTACGGTAAACCTCCACTTGACCTGACCGATAACAGATTTAAGGAGCTCATTGGCAGTACCAAATACCACCAATATCTTAACTACTTTTATGGCGTTACTGTGGAAGAGGCATTAATGCTGGCTGTGCGGGAGGAAGTGCGCAAAGAAAGGCGGACTCTGGGTCTTAATGCAGAACTTGACTATGATAACGAGGTTTATCGGCGAATATATGGGGCTACTAAAGCAGTGTTGCTCAAGCGCTTCCGGCAGGAGAAAGGTTACCGACAGCTAAAATCAATTGGCCTAACCGAGTTAAAGGAGTTTACCTACTGGCTATTTAAATACCGCCTGAAGCAGTGTGATAAGGCACGGGTAGCCAGCGATACCAAGAAGGCATTACAGCAACTGAATATCAGTCGTCCTTCTCCCACTCGCTAGGCAGCTATGCTTTTAGAGCCTTCCTCGGCACTCTTACCATGATTACCGGCCTGTTTCCCCCACGTAGTACCCTGTCAGTAACACTACCGAAGGCCCACCGACTGAGACCCGACCGACCATGGGTTGACATGGCAACAAAGTCAGCATTGATTTCATCAGCGGCTTTAATAATCTCCTCAGCAGGGCTGCCGACTGCTACTTTACACTCCACAACGGCGCCTTTGCTTCTCAAGCCTTCACCCGCCTTATCAAGGTAGTCCATAGCCTTCTTCTTGGTTTCTTCCATCTCTATCGCTGTGTAATGCTCCGGGACACTTGCGCTCCCGGCCACATATTGCGGAGTTTCTGGTGATACCACCTGAAAGAGGGTAACTTCTACCTCTAGCCCTGGTGTTACCTTAGAGACTAACTCCTCAATATGGGGCAAGGCAGCTTCACCTACTTTAGAACCGTCCAATGGAAGAAGTATTTTCTCATACATTCTCCACCTCCTAAAGTTTAAGGATTTGCTGTTCGAGCCTTTCCAATCTATCTATATAAATTATAGAGTTTCTGGCGTTCCCCGTCAATAACAACCGCTGACGCCTTGGTTAGTTAACTATCTTTTCACAGTTTCTCGCGGCGCTCTCACCATGAGTATCGGCCTGTTCCCTCCCCGTAGCACCCGGTCAGTAACACTACCGAAGGCCCATCGACTAAGACCCGACCGACCATGGGTTGACATGGCTACCAGTTCAGCACTGATTTCCTCAGCGGCTTTATTAATTTCCTCAGCAGCCCTGCCGACTCCTACTTTACACTCCACAATGGCGCCTTTGCTTCTCAAGCCTTCGCCCACCTTATCAAGATAGCCCACAGTTTTCTTCTTGATTTGCTCTATCTCAGCCTCAGTATAGGGAATCGGAGCACCAGCTTCCCCAGCGACAACATAGTAGGTCGGCGATAATACATGAAAGAGGGTAACTTCTCCCTTTATGCCTTTTGCCAGCCCAGACACCAACTCCTCAACGTAGGGTAATACAGCCTCAGCTACTTTAGAACCGTCCAATGGAACAAGTATTTTCTTAAGCATTCTCTTTCCTCCCGCTAGAGTTTTAGGATTTGTTGTTCCAGCCTCTCTAATTTATCAGTTAGAGAATATAGCTTCTGGCGTTCCTTGTCAATGACAGCCGCTGGCGCTTTGGCCAGGAAATCTTTATCATTAAGCCTGGCTTCAAGGCGGACTACCTCAGCTTTAATCTGCTCCATTTCTCCCTGAAATCGCTTCTTCTCAGCTTCCAGGTCAACCATACTTTCCATGGGTATGATTACTTCCGATTCCTTGAGTACCATTACCAGGGTATTTTCCTGTGGTGGAGCTTCTTGTTTCCCACCGGGGAAAGTAACTGGCTTCGCCCGCGCTAGAGTCTGGATAGTCTGTGAATAAGGGATGATAGCTGAAGTCAGCCGGTTACTATAGATTTGTGCCTCAACCCACCGGTGGCTCTCCACCTTGTACTGAGCCCGGGCATTACGGATAGAGCGTATTATCTCTATTACCGACTCCACGACTCGTTCCGCCTCCGGGTCAATAGCGGTTGTGTCCGCCTCAGGATAGGCAGCCACCATTATAGACTCAGTTGCCACCCACTCTGAAGGCAGACGACGCTTGAGGTGCTGCCACAACTCTTCGGTGGCAAAGGGCATATAAGGATGCAGCAGACGGAGCGAGGTCTCCAGAACATAGACCAGAACCGGGATGGGTGACAGCCCCTCCCCATCGGAACGAAGGCGGATTTTGGTTAATTCAATATACCAGTCACAGAATTCCCCCCACAAAAAATCATGAATTTGTCTTTGTGCCTCTCCAAACTGGAAACTCTCCATAAGGTTGGTTGCACTTGATATCGTACGACTCAAACGGCTCAGAATCCAGCGGTCCTCCAGCGGGAGCAAGCCCCTCTGAATTTTCATGTCAGTGCTATCTGGTTCAATACTCCTGACGACAAATCGGGTGGCATTCCACAGCTTGTTGGCGAAGTTGCGACCAGCCTCCAATCTTGCTGTGGTTAGCTTGATATCATTCCCCGGTGAAGTGCCCATGGATATAGCTAGACGCAGAGCATCGGTGCCGTATTCCTCCAATGTCTCAAGGGGATTAAGCACGTTGCCCTTAATCTTGCTCATTTTCTCTCCCTTCTCATCACGTATCAGGCCATGAAGGTAAACGGTGCGGAAGGGGATATCGCCCGTGTCCTCAAGGCCCATCATAATCATCCTGGCCACCCAGAAGAAGAGAATGTCATAGCCGGTTTCCATTACTGTCGTCGGATAGAAGTAACGCAGGTCTTCGGTATCATCCGGCCAGCCCAGGGTAGAGTGAGGCCACAGCGCCGAGCTGAACCAGGTATCCAGCATATCCGGGTCCTGCTCTATCTTAATTGAACCACAGTGGCTACAGGCTTTGGTGTTCTCAACAGTTACTGTTAGCTCACCGCACTCCTTACAATACCACACCGGAATACGATGACCCCACCATAGCTGGCGGCTGATGCACCAGTCGCGGATATTCTCCATCCAGTTATAATAGACCTTGGTAAAGCGCTCAGGGATGATAGTAATGCGCCCGTCAAGGACAGCGTCGATAGCCGGTTTAGCCAGCGGTGTCATCTTAACAAACCATTGTTTACTGGCTATCGGCTCAATGACAGTCTGACACCGCATGCAGTGCCCTACCGAGTGGGCATAAGGCTCAACCTTAATCAAAAGGCCGTCTCTTTCCAAATCAGCCAGTATCGCCTCACGGCAGGCAAAGCGGTCCAGCCCAACATAGGGCCCGGCATTCTCATTCATGGTGGCATCCGGGTTCAGTATGTTTACCAGGGGCAGCCCCTGTCGCTGAGCCACCTCAAAGTCTACCGGGTCATGAGCCGGAGTGATTTTAACGGCACCAGTGCCAAAACCGGGGTCAACGGCTTCATCAGCCACAACAGGTATTGCTCGGTTCACCCCCGGCAGGATGACCTCCTTACCAACCATAGTCTTGAACCGCTCATCATCCGGATTAACGGCTACGGCGGTATCACCAAGTATGGTCTCCGGGCGGGTGGTAGCTACAGTTATAAACTGGTTGCCTTCAGCCAGAGGGTAACGGACATACCATAGATGTCCGCCAACATCCTTGTGGTCTACTTCAAGGTCAGACAGAGCCGTAGCACAGCGGGGACACCAGTTGATAATCCGTTCTCCTCTATAGATTAAGCCTTTTTCATACAGACGGACAAAGACAGTGCGCACTGCCCGGCTTGGCCCCTCATCCAGGGTAAATCGTTCCCGACCCCAGTCGCAGGAAATGCCCAATCTCTGGTGCTGCTCAGCAATAGTCTTACGGCATTTCTCGGCCCACTGCCACATTCGCTCAGTAAATTTCTCCCTGCCTAACTGGTGTCGGTCTAGTCCTTCTTGAGCTAGCAACTGCTCCACCACTACCTGAGCGGCGATGCCAGAATGGTCAACACCGGGTAGCCATAGCGTCGGCTCACCCTTCATCCGGTGCCAGCGGGTCATGATATCCTCCAGGGTAGCCGTCAGGGCATGCCCAACATGAAGCTCGCCGGTAACATTGGGTGGCGGCATAATGATAACAAAAGGTTTCTTCTCCGGGTCTATCTTTGGTTTGAAATAGTCTTTCTCCAGCCAGAACTGATACCACTTCCGCTCCACTTTGCCCGGCTCATAAGCCTTGGGCATTTCTTGTTCAATTTTGGGGGTTTGTGTCATGAGTACCTCTTCCTAGTATAGCAACTCTGTAATATATGGTTGCTTTGGCCTTATTACGCCTTTCCATTGCGTTTACC
>JABUBP010000635.1_pt1 | contig 10152 bp, 7 predicted proteins | sample 7240331 | NCBI WGS metagenome assembly JABUBP01 (sample SAMN07256347, study PRJNA390944) | subsurface metagenome | isolation source: Methane hydrate marine sediment | place: Pacific Ocean: Eastern North Pacific, ODP site 1244 | collected 2002 | reverse complement strand
AACTTTATAATGATGGCACGAATGATTTTGCCCCACTTTCTTATACGTACACCCTAAGACCTTTCCAAGGTGTCTCCGGTGTTGACCATATTGAGTTCAGTGTAGATGGTGGCAATTGGGAAGTATATTCAAATCCCATCTCTTTCTCCACTGGAGGGGAGCATACAATAAGGTATAGAGCAGTAAGCAATACTGGAAATTGGGAAGAGGAGAAGCAATTCAAGGTTATTGTAGATGCAAAATCCCCGGAGGTAGTGCGTCTCTTTCCGGCAGATGGAGCATACATAAAAGCTTCTCTGCTCGAAGCGATAAAAGTGAAATTTAGCGAATACGTATCAAGTAGTAGTAGTAATGGTTGGGGAGATGGTCTACGCATAAAAGAAGAGAAAAGTGGGAATCCGGTTTCTGGCAATTTTGACTACGACTCTAAAGAAGACCTCTTAACTTTTACCAGTTCTTTAAAGGACCATACTGTGTATAATATCAAGCTAACTTCAAAGATTAGAGATAGAGTGGGCAATCCATTGAAGGAATTCTCAAGTTCGTTTACCACATTGATGCTTAAGGACGAAGGGGGGAAAGTGGAAGAAGGAGAGGTCAGTTTGGAAATTCCGCCAAATGCACTTCCCCAGGACGCAGTGATTATCATAAGCAAAGAAGAAGATGAAATAGTGAATAAAATACCACGACCTCTTCAATCCCTCGAAAAAAACAAATTATACCATATTATTGCTTATAATCAAGACCATCAGGAAATTCAGCAAAAGCTCAATAAGCCAATGGGAATGAAGATATCGTATGGGAAAGGAGTAGCAGACCTCGGTCTGCGTCTGGAAGGTATCAACCCTAAAACTTTAAAGCTATACTGGTATAACCCTGAAAAAGAGAGATGGGAATTGGTGAAAAATTCAAAGAACAACTTTTCAGTAGAGGAAGTTATAGCGCAGGTTGAAAGATTCGGCAGGTATTGCCTGATGGGCTTTATTCCATTTGGAGATTCCCTGGAAGGTCTTACAAATTATCCCAATCCATTTCCTGCTTTTGGCAGGAACGACACCACTATCCAGTATTATCTCAAGGACGATGCAGATGTAGCAATAGCAATATATGACTTGATGGGCAATCTGGTAAAGATATTTGAGAAAAGGAAGGGCGAAAATGGCGGTAAAGGCGGAGAGCTGAATAAAGTTGAATGGGATGGCCGGAATGGAAGAGGAGATATGGTTGCTAATGGTGGTTATATCTGTCGTGTGCAGATAGATGATGGCAAGCGAGTGAAATCTAAAATCAGAAAAATATTGATAATAAAATAATGTGAAAATGGAGTGTAAAGCGCTCCGACAAGTCGAGGTACTCTAGTCAAACTTTCGTTTGACACTCCTTTTGGGTGATACTCCAAAACCTAATTAGTTCAATTTCGGGAATGATGTACCTGAATATGCCAAAAGAGGATAATAGAATGATACGCTTAATAATATGCACATTTTCTGCTTTACTCTTAACTTTCGGTTTTGCCTTTTCACCTGCCCAGGGAATGGAACTGGGATGGGCGAGGCAGGATGGGGGTAAACCTGGCGCGTATCTTTCCTGGGGAGCAGGTGCAAGGTCGTTGTCTATGGGCAAGGCATTTGTAGGATTAGCTGATGATGCCTCAGCTACATATTGGAATCCCGCAGGATTGGCACAACTTCAGCAGAAAGAGCTGACCTCCCTTTACTCTATTCTCTGGGAAGATACCAGTTATAGCTTCCTGAGTTACGCTCATCCATTATCGAGCTATCAATCACCATCCAATTATGGCACTATAGGAGTAGCCGTGGTGAATTTAAGGTCGACTGGTTTTCAAAAGACGGACGACCTGAACAATCCTCTGGGCAGTGCTTCAGATATCGAGACTGCGGGCATTATCTCATATGGCAGGAGAGTTACTGGTAGCCTTATGGCTGGGATAAACTTAAAGCTTGTCCATCAGCATATTGATAAGTATTCGGATATGGGTTATGGGCTCGATATCGGACTTTTATATAGACCGTATAGGCGATGTTCAATGGGACTGAACCTGCGAAATCTTATTGCACCAAGGATAAAACTTAAACAATCAACGGATAGATTCCCTCTGGAGCTCAGGTTTGGACTTGCTTACAGGATTTTCCCAGAAAGGTTAATCGTGGCTATAGATGGTGATAAGACGGAAGGGAGGTATTTCAAGCTCCATTATGGGCTCGAATACTTCCCCCACAAAGTATTGGCATTAAGGATGGGAGTGGATGAGACAGAGGTTGCGGCTGGAATAGGTTTTAGGTGGGGAAATTTACAGGTAGACTATGCTTATGCTTATCATGATGCCTGGGGTAAATATAGGGATTTAGGCTCTTCCCATAGAATTGGATTGAGTGTTAGATTTGGAAAGAGAGAAGTGGTAAAGGTGGTAAAAGTTATGGAAGAAGCAGAAGAGATTGAAAAGATGGAAGAGATAGAAGTGGTAGAGAAGAGAGAGGAAGAAACAATGGTGGCAGAGGAACCGCGTAGGGAAGAGCTTGGTCCAGCCCTCGTGGAAAGCAAGGAGATGGAAGCTGAAAGTTTGGAGGCGGAAAAGAGACCAGAGAGACCACTTTTGAAAGCTGAGGTTAAAGTTGAGATAGCTCCTTTTGAAAAGATTGATAGGATAGACGAAAAACATTATCTAATTGCTGAATCCTATTTTGCTCAAGGAGATTACAGAAATGCTATTAGAGAGTATGAATTGGTAATTAGTTCCTCGCCCCAGAGCGAACTTGTGGGAAGTGCAAGTTTGAGGAAAGCGGAGTGTTATTATAATCTGAAAAATTATAGTGAGGCTCTGAATCTCTTTAACCAAATGTGGGAAAGTTTTGGGGATAGCTTCCTTGCCCCGGAAATCCTGTACGGGACGAGTCAGTGTTATTTGAGACAGGGGAAGATAGAAGAGGCGGAGAGTGTTCTGGAAAGATTAATCAGTTCTTTCCCCGGGTATGTTCAAGAGGAGAGAGTAAATTATAGCCTGGGTTTAATTCGGTATTATCAAGAGAAGTATGAACAGGCTTTAGAGAGTTTTGAGAAGGTGGATGATGTTTACGCTGACTATTACGAGGCAAGGTGTTTGGAAGAACTGAACAGAGAACTTCCAGCCCAGGCGAAATATAAGGAAATTTTAGAGAATTATCCACAAAGCGAATTGGCAGACGATGCTCTGTACGGTATGGGAGAGACGTTCTACCGAATGGGGCAGTATAATTTTGCAACGAGAAAGTTCTGGGATTTATTGAGGGGTTATCCGCGGAGTGAACTCGCTCCTTATACCAGATTTATGGTTGGAGCAAGTCGATTTAATCAGAAAAATTATTCAAAAGCAATAGAGAACTGCCGAATATTTTTCAGGCGATATCCCCGGAGCCGATTGGCAACTTCTATCCGATATCTAATGGCTGAATCATTGAGGGGTCTGGGAAGGAATGAGGAGGCAATAGAAAATTATCGGGTTATAATTGCCAGTTTCACTTCCTCAGGCGCGGCAGAAATGGAATCTCTAACAGGGGAACTTGCCAAGCTTTCTCAATATAAATTAGTATATCTATATACTTCAATGGGAGAATATCAGAAGTCTTTAGAAGAGGGGAAAAGGTTTCTGGAGAAGTATTCTGGTAGCTCGGGATGGAAAGATATTCTTCTTTTAAAGGGTCTATGTCTACAGAAGCTCGGTCGCTACTCTGAGGCAGAAAGTGCTTATCAGTCAGTGATTAATATTGCACCCAATAGTGAAGTGGGAGGCAAAGCATTGTATCTCTTAGGATTGACCTACTATGAACAGGAGGATTACCAGAGCCTTATCACAAGTTATAGAAATCTGGTCAGCGGGATTTCCTCTCCTCCTGGAGGATGGTTAGCTGGAGCCTACTACTATATTGGGGAAGCATATTATCAGTTGGGAAGATATAATGAAGCAGAAGAGATGTATAGTCATGTCGTGGAGAACTATCCCGGTTCAGAAATGGCAAAATATGCTAAGAGTGGACTGGTGGCTTGTGCCGCAGAACAGGGCAAGTTCGATTTAGCCTTGATAATAAATCGGGAATTTCTTGAATGTTATGCAGAAGGCGATAAGGATGTGGACAAAGTGGCAAAACTGCAGGTTGCCAATCTATATTTCAACAAGAGAGATTATAAGAATTCCCTCTCGTTCTACAGGAGATTTGTTGAGCAATATCCTAGGGATGAGATGGTTGCCCAAGCTCTCTATCGAGAAGGACTCTCGTTTTATCGACTTGGATATTTCAGTGAAGCAATTAAGACCTGGAAGGCAATAATAAATAGAAAGAGAGGTAGCAAAGTCGTTCTTCAGGCTTTAGATAGAGCTGCCTATACCAGTTTCGGGCTTGGCAGGTATAATGAGGCAATCAAACTTTACAGAAAGCTACTTACAGAATCTCCCGGGACAGAACAGGCTAAAGAGGCACAACTCCACATTGCCGAGAGCTTCTATAATGCTAAGCAGTATGAGAAAGCAATTAAAGAATACGAGAAATTTATAGAAACCTATCCTGAAGACTCGCGGAAAGAACAGGCGCTCGAAGGAATAAAAGTTTCCTATTACGAGAAGGCGACAGGGGAAGGGACCTCTGATGAAGGTTTAGAAAATTTTGTCAATAGATATTCTGGCGAGAGCCTGGTTGGAGAAGCTTACTGGCAACTTGGGGTAAGGTCTTTTGAGAGAGGAGAATACATTAAAGCGATTAAGAATTTCCAGAAAGTCATAGTTGATTATCCCCACGTCTCATCTGCTAAGGTGGCTTACTATTATCTTGGAGAGGCTTATTATGCTTTGAAGAAGTTTGATGACTCTATTAGGGCATTCCAGAATTTTGTCTCCAGCTATCCTGAGGATGAGTTAACAGAAACGGCTAAATTCCATTTAGCGAATGGGCTGTTTCAAGCGGGCGAGGTAGAAAAGAGTATAGGGCATTATAGAGAAATTCTTGAAGAATATCCAGATAGCCGCTTTGCCATTCATACCCGGTTAAATATTGCTCTTGCCTACAAAAAATTGAATGAGTGGAAGAAGGCGGTAGAGGAATATAAGAAGTTCATTGAGCAACATCCGGAAGGAGAGAAAGCCAATTTTGCTAAATGGCAGATAGCAGAGATTTCGAGAAACAATGGCAATTATCGACAGGCAATAGAATTCTATCAGATGATAGAACCTACTAAGGAAATAACGAAATGCGAAATTGAGTATCGAATTGCAGAGTGTTATGAGTCTCTCGGCGAGATGGCAGAGGCAATTCGCGCCTACCAAAGTTTAGAAGAATTGCAGCCGAAAGCTGACCCATTCCGATTAGCAGGGTTACTCCGTCTGGCAGAAATATATGAAAAACAGGGAAGAAGTGATGCGGCCATAAGCATATATACGGAGATTAACAATAGTGCTGAAGATGAAAAGTGGAAAGAGCTTGCCGAGATTAAGCTTGAGGAACTGAAAAGACAACAGTAGAATGGAGTAGCGACAGCTTCGCGTTCTGGCACTCTGAAGAGTGCCCGACCAGATTAGGTCGGTCGCCCTTTAGGGTGACGGAATCGACACTCTGAAGAGTGCCCGAGCAGACGGTATTCCTATTCTTAAGGAGGAACACAAAATGTTTGGTGGTTTACCTATTCTTGAGATGTATACTCGAAGTTTTGCCATGTGGGCGTTGACTGTAGTCTCCATAATAGCGCTTACTTTCTGCATTGAGCGCTGGCGATATTTTCATAAGAGTCGGGGCAGAATTTCAGAGTTTGTCTCCAGAATTGCAGAGAAAGTTAGAAATGGTCAATTTTCAGAATGCCTCAAGGATTGTGGAGAAAGGGCTACGCCTGTTTCCAGGGTAATAAAAGAAGGTCTAAAAAATCACACAAATGATGAGACCACAGTGCGGGAATTGATGAGCAATGCCATTAGCAAGGAGCGAATGAAGTTTGAAAATAATATTGGAATAATTGGCACCATAAGCCATATTTCTCCTCTACTGGGATTGTTTGGGACAATTGTAGGGATTATTCGCGCCTTTCACGATATTGCAATAACAGGTTCCGGTGGGTCGGCGGTAGTGGCAATGGGAGTAGCAGAAGCCCTGGTAACCACTGCTACAGGGATAATTATTGCAGTTCCTTGCGTTATAGTTTATAACTATTTTGTCCGGCGGGTTGCGACTATCAGCTCGGAGTTGGAAATTGCCAGAGACGATTTTATTGTAAGGTTGAGAATTTATCGTGAGGAGCAAAAGAATGCGGAGAAAAAATCATAATGATATGAAAATCATGCCCAACTTAACTCCCTTGACCGATGCTGCATTGACTTTGATTGTTGTTTTCTTAATAACGATGCCGGCGCTACTCTGGACAGGAATAAAAATAAATGCTACCAGGGCAATTCGGGATGAGAGGGCGGAGGCTGCTAAGCCAGATTTACAGCCAGTATCAATAAGCATAACCAAACAGAAGGTCTATTTGAATGGTAAAGAAGTAGATATGAAAAATCTGAAGCGGAATTTGCTTGAGAAACTGGCTAAAAGAAAAGCGAGAACTGTGATTATTATTCCTGATGCGAACGTTCTCCTGGACCAGGTTGTAAAAGTGCTTGATATTGCAAAGCAAGCAGGGGTGGATAAACTTGCCTTACTTAGAAAGAGGGGGAAATGATGGAGCTAAAGACGGAAATAGATTTAATGCCAGCTATCAGCTTAGCTTTGATCGTGCTTCTTATTTTGCTGCTCATATCGCCTTTTCTCGGTGAGTCCAGGATAAAAGTTGACCTTCCCAGAGCTTCCACTTCTGAAATGGGAGAGGAACAAAAAATTACCATTACCTTATCCAGAGACGGCCGGATTTCCGTGGACGAAAAACTGATTTCCTTAGAGAAACTGAAGCCTGTTTTGTCACAGAGATTCAAAATTGACCCTTATAATCTAATGGTAATAAAAGCAGATAAGAACATTTCCTATGGCGAGGTGGAAACCGTCCTGGAAATTGCCAAGGAGTCTGGAGCAGGCCGGATTGCCATTGCCACAGTACAAAAAATGGAGGTTGATAAGAAAGACATTGTTGAGACCTCGATAAAATGATAAGTAGGAGATTGGAGTTCCCGATGAAATCGGGAGAGGTTCATAAACGCTATATTCACATTTTGATTGTGCGCTGTCTTTGCGAGGAGTGTAGCGACGAAGCAATCTCATAATTTTAGTGCTGGGATTGCCACAGGCTTCGCCTTCGCAATGACCCTGCGGGTCGATTCAGGATTTTACGAATGAATAAAGAGACAATAGGCTCATTTTTTACTTCTTGTTTGATTCACATTTTGCTCTTAGTCACTCTTTTTACACTTGGACAGAGAGTTGCTCGCCGGGAAGAGGCGGAGCTCAAAATTACTGAGGTGGCTTATTTGACGAAGGCAGAAATTGAACGTATTTCAGGCAAGATAAGACAGATAAAAAGGCACAAGCCTAAACCAGAAAGTCTTTTGGCTTTTACTAAGCAACGTCCTAAAAGGGAACCTGGTAAATTGATGGAATTGAAGGAGACTTTGAAAATCAGTAAGGCGGCTAAAAAAGTAAATGAATCAAAATTCTTACAAGACAAGACTTTTGTTGGACAGAAGAATTTTGTTCCTGAGGCTACCCCTGAAGTTCGAGAGTCTCTCAGTACAGAAGAGCGACATGCGTTTCCCGAGGAGGAGGTAACCACAAGACAAATCGTAAAGGGAGGCTATCTAGAGGAAAAACTGGAACCAAGAGAGACAACTATGCCTATTTTTGAGGTCGAGGAAAGAGTTTCAGATTCCGAGAACCTGGAAGATACTCTGGTTATACCAGTTCAAGGAACTCTTAGCATTAAGGAGTCAAGCAAACCGTCTATTTCTTTACGGGAAGAGACCCCTGGGAGCAAAATCGTCAAAGAAGGTTATATTCCGAAAAGAGGCAGTTCGGAGGTGGTAACCAAAACAGCCGCACCTCCCTTAGAGATTAGTGAATTCAAGTCCAGGCAATTGGGAGGATTAGAAACAGGTAGTAGAGAAGGAAGTTCAGTTCAAGGGGCGAGCTTTCAAATCCAGGGGCCGATTTCAGCGCGGGAAGTTGTTCATTCGGTAGTTCCATCTTATCCCCGGTGGGCTATAGAAAAAGGAATAGAGCCAACTCTGACCCTACGCTTTGCAGTGTTACCCAGTGGGAAAGTAAAAGATGCGATTTTCATCATTAGAACTTCGGGTTATCCTGAGTTGGATAAATCAGCAATAGATGCACTGAAGAAATGGGCATTTGAACCGTTGCCAAAGAATTCACTCTGGAGAGAAGAGTGGGGAGAGGTAACGTTTATATTCTCGTTGAAATAGGTAGTCGCTCCGATTCATCGGAGCGTTTTAGGAGTAGCAGACTTCAGTCTGCGTTTGAAAAATGACGGGGAAAAAGTGCCTGTCACTTTTTTGCTAGGAGGAAAAAAATGGTGAAGCGATACTCAATCATTTTCCTAATAACTTATTTACTTATCAACCTATCAGCTTTGTCTTACTGTGGAGATGTAGATGAAACAAGGAGCGAGCAGGTGGAGAGTGAAAAGATGGAGTTAATAATTGAAGAAGAAAGAGAAGAAAGGCCATTGTTAGAGAAGATGAGTCCCCAAACTCCTTTGGGAATAGATGAAATAATTACTCCTTCTAAGGAAATGGATAGGGAGGTGTTGAATCCTTCTCCATCCATTCATAGTCCAGAGCAGGATACGCCCAGGATTCTGGCAAGCACTCAAATCTTATCTCCGGGAAGAAGAGCAATTCCCTCTGGAGAAGTGGTTAGATTTCGTCTTCAGTCTGACCAGAAGATTGCCAATTGGGAATTAAGAGTAGTAGACTCCACGGCAAAAGAGATAGCTGTATTCAATGGAAAAGGTCAACCTCCAGAATATGTTTCTATGAAAACTACAAAGGAGGATGGGAAGGTTCAGTTCAAAGTGGGAGAACCTTACTCTTCAGTTTTTATTCTTACAGATTATCAAGGAAATCAACACCATTTTCTGGGAAAAGCCTTTTCTTTTGAAACCCTGATGTATGAGGTAAAAGAGGCAAAAGTTATAAGTCTATCAGTTGAGTCGTTATTCGAAAGAGATGAAACTGTTCTCAGTTCAGAGGGAAAAGAAAGACTCCTGGAAGTGGCAAGTGTTATAAAAAGACATTACAGTCATTCTTTGGAAGTAAAAATGCTTACCTATGACAAGTCATCAGGTGAACAACAAATCAAGGAATTGTCAAGCTACTTAAGTAAGCAGCTAATCCTTCCTGAAGATGCCGTAAGCACAAAACTCACCGTAGATGAAAAAGTAACTTATCCCTCCATTGATATCTCCAGTCTGAATAAAATAAAGTAAGGCCGGGGGGGCATTTTTAATATAGACTAGGTCTAGCTGAAATTGACTTCCATAATTGAAGAAAAATTATCTAGTTTCAAAAAGAAGTTAAAACAAAAATTTTACAGCATTAGGTAACAAATTATGTCAATATTATTTACATCTGCAAAAATAGGAAATATCGAAGTTAAAAATCGGTTTGTGCGCTCAGCAACTGTTGGATGTCTTGCTACTGAAGAAGGCGAAGTTAGCGAGCAATATTTGAAGCTTTACACTAATCTTGCTAAGGGTGGAATAGGATTAATAATAACTGGGCATTTCATTATTCAACAGAATGGTAAGGCATTGTCCCGAGTAATTATGATTGATAATGATGAAGTAATTGTAGGACTTAAAAAACTTACAGATGAGGTACACAAACATGGGGCAAAGATTGTTGCTCAGATTAATCATCTAGGAAGACATGCCAATCCAAAAATTTCAGGAGAAAGACAGATAGCTCCATCATCAGTGAGAACTATGATACCTGTCTTTTCTAAACCCCGAGAAATGACAGAAATGGATATAAAAAAGGTTATTGAAGCGTTTGGCTTAGCTGCTTGGAGAGTGAAAGAAGCTGGGTTTGATGGAGTGCAGTTTCACTGTGCACATGGTTATTTAATCCATCAGTTTTTATCCAGGCATACCAATCGTCGTCAAGATAGATGGGGAGGTTCTTTCGAACATCGCCTGCGCTTCTTGACAGAAGTGTATAACTTTGCCCGCAGG
>JABUBP010000634.1_pt1 | contig 10152 bp, 15 predicted proteins | sample 7240331 | NCBI WGS metagenome assembly JABUBP01 (sample SAMN07256347, study PRJNA390944) | subsurface metagenome | isolation source: Methane hydrate marine sediment | place: Pacific Ocean: Eastern North Pacific, ODP site 1244 | collected 2002 | reverse complement strand
AGACGACCAGCCCGATCCGAGACCCCTGCCAGAGGGCAAGATGATCGCCGGTGCCGTCGCCGATATTTTCGACGCCCTGGTCGCTACCCTGGGCGACACGCGGCTCGAGCCCGACCTTCCGGATCTGCTGTGGTCGACGGTCAACCTCTTCCATCGTGCCACAGATCGCATCGGACGGCAGCTCGATGACAACGAGCAGGCCCAACGCAAGAGCCAGCGCGAGCAGAACGGCTCGGAAGTACGATCGGTCGAGCTCGAGCGCCTGACGGCAGAAGGCATCACGCTGATCGAACGCCGCAACTGCCTGGAGCTCTTCCGCGATCAGGCCGTCGAACTCTTTGAGGTCCACACCGGCTCTTCCTGGCGCCCTCGATCGGGATCACTGGTCAACCATCGCACGCTCACCGCGGCAATGATCGACTCCCGCGACTTCATCGCAGCCAAGCGCCGCGCCGAAACCGAGGTCATGTTGCCTCCCGGACCGAAGGTCGCACTGACCGGCGGCTTCGACTGCAACGACCACCGCTTGATCTGGGATCGTCTCGACAAGGTTCACGCCAAGCATCCCGACATGGTCCTGATCCACGGCGGCTCGCCGAAAGGCGCCGAGCTGATCGCCTCCAAATGGGCCACTAACCGCAAGGTGCCACAGATCGCTTTCAAACCGGACTGGACGAAGCATGCCAACGCGGCACCGTTCAAGCGCAATGACGCCATGCTCGAACTCCTACCAATTGGCGTCATGCATTTCCCGGGCACGGGAATCCAGGACAACCTCGCCGACAAGGCAAGACGTCTCGGCATTCCCGTCTGGAAGTTCGGTGACGGCGCGTAAGCGCCGTCTTTACTACCTGAACCACCGGGTGGAGTTGCATCGCCGCAACTCCGCCTCGTTTCGACTTTATGTCCAAAATTGCGCCGCGGTGGTGGTGGAAGGCGCGACCGTTACATCTTTGCATATGGAGCCACCACCATGCTCGCGCTTGGACTTGCCCTCAACGCCGTTGGCATTGGCTTGTTCTGCTGGCTGATCTTCACGCTAGCCGTATACGCGTTGCCGTTTTTTGTCGCAGTGAGCACCGGCATGATCGCGTTCCATAGTGGCGCCGGCATCCTCGGTGCGCCGCTTGTTGCCATTGCCGCCGGCGTGTTGGCACTCGCGGCCGGTCGAACCGCGCTTGCAATGACACGGTTTCCGATCCTGCGTGCAGCCATAGCGGCGGCTTTTGCCATCCCAGCCGCGATTGCTGGCTATCATGTGCTCTTCACGATGTCGCAACTCGGGATGCCATCGCCCGCTTGGTGTGAGGTCTCCGCTTGCCTCGGCGCGGCATTCATCGGCAGCACGGCGTGGACGAAGTTGACCGTCTTCGCGGAGCCCCGCCCGTTGGAGCAGGGCAGGGGCGCGCAGAGTGCGCCTCAGCCAGTTCTTTCGGCCGCAACACGCGACGGATAGTCCCTCGCCACCTGCCTCCTCGACCAAATTCGGGTAGGCCGGCGCGTTGAAGGAGGGATGGTCGAACTTGAGCGAAAAGTGGTCGCGTCCCTTCGGACATGACTTGTAGCAGGCTGCGTTATCTCGGCTCTGTCAATACAGATGCGATGGTGACGTCCTTCGCACGGAGCTATTTGTCGGCTGACAGTAGCGCCGTTTCCTGCACGTTGTTTCTTTCTTTACCCCTGAACATTCCGACCTCTTGCGCATTGAAACCGAGACTAGCCAAGTCTTCTCCCGAGATTGTGGTTCAGCACGCAGACGCGCGTGGCCTCTTTGATGGCTCGATCTGGCCGAAGACCGGCTCCGCCTCGATCGTCTGAGCCGCAACGCCGTCGCTTGAGACTTTCTTCCCCTGGGCTACGCCCATTCCTCGCGAGGCAAGAAAGTCTCTACGACAGCGTCCTCCGCTGCGCTCCGGCCCGCAAGCGGGTGCGTCGCCGATCGTCCTCGGCCTGTAGATCGCCATCGAGGCCGCGGTGGTCGCGGGCTCGAAACACAAACAGGAGAAGTGACATGGCTACCATCGGTTCTTTCAAGAAGGTCGGCAACGATTTCCAGGGCGAGATCGTCACGCTGAGCCTGCAGGCCAAGGGCGTCCGCATCGTCGCCGAGCAGAACCGCTCCTCCAACGAGAACGCGCCCAGCCACCGCATCTTCGTGGGCCGGGCCGAAATCGGCGCAGCTTGGTCGAAACGCTCCGAGGAAGGTCGCGACTACCTCTCGCTCAAACTCGACGACCCGTCGTTCAACGCACCGATCTACGCGAACCTGTTCGATGACGAGGGTGGTGAAGGCTACACACTGCTGTGGTCGCGGCCGCGGAAGAACGGCGAGTAAAGCTCGCTCCGCCCCGCCCGGGTTCTCCGGGCGGGGCTTCTGTTTGGTTCACGCTTGGCCCAAGCATGATGCTAGAACTCGAATGCGGGAAGCGCGATTTCTGTCGGTGAAGCCGAGCATCCACTGCCCAGTTACCAGCGGAGCACTCCAACCGTCGGCTGGCGTCGGCCTACGATTTGCTTCCGCGTCCAACCCGTTTGAGCAAGTCGCCCGGCTCCGATCCCAATGCTTCGGCAATCTGTCCAAGCACAGTAACGCTCGCCGCTACATCGCCGCGTTCGATCGCGCCGACGTAACGAGCGCTTAGGCCCGCGCGCTCGGCCAACTCCTCCTGCGTCATTTTTAGATCGTGGCGTCTCCGACGCAGGTTCACCGCCATGATCTCCTTGAGATCCATAGCGATATGGGAACCTGAGCCGGAACGATCGTTCTAGGAACGATCGTTCCTATTCGTCACAAGACGTGCTATTCAAATGCGCGGAGGTGGACCGACTTTCATCGACCCCGATGGGGATGCATTGCCAGATCGGACTGGCCGAGCTGATCAAAATAGGGCTAAAGTAAGTCCTTCGAACAACAACGGTCTGCAAGGAGTTAGAATCATTCGCTCTGTGGCGCTCGCATGAAACAACCACCGTCAGATCCCTTCGTAGCGGACGTAGCTCCGACGGACACCGTTCTCACGGTGTACGACGAGGAGCACATCATTACGTATTTGCGAATGCTCGATGCGGACGCGGAGGGGGCCGACTGGCGCGAGGTGGCTCAGCTGGTGCTAAAGATCGATCCAGAGCTCGAGCACGATCGCGCAAGGCGCGCGTTCGATACCCATTTGGCCCGCGCGAAATGGATGACGGAGCATGGATATCGTCATTTGCTGCGAGGCGGCGCGTCAAATCCGAATCTTTGAAACCCTTTTGTAGAAAAACTTGCTCTCGTGATTTCGGGTTCGATCTGATGCATCACGCGATGCAGGATCAGGGACTTCCTCAACTATTGCTGGTCCGGTTTATCGCACTTCAATCTTGCAGTGCGAAGGGGACACGAATGTCAAAGTTCGATTGGAGATCACCAAGTGCCTACGATCGAGTTGAAGAGGCGGACATCACAGGATTAGCCTGGGAATGCCTGCGGCGTAATCCCAACTTTCAAGCTGATCATCGGAGTACCGCGAAAACGATTCCAAACGTAAGCCCGGACTTCCGCCAGCGTTGGGGCTTGTGTTTTCGCCGCTGACCCTAGCCGATCCTACCTCGAGCAAACCATCTTCTGGGCGCCGGAGGTTCTGCCGACGGTCGTTCCTGTGCGGCCGGTTTCGCTCGCGGTCGGGCAATCGCGCGGCACACTAGATATCGGAGACTTGACCGAAGGGCAGCTGCGGCAAGGCCCTGACGGTTGGCACGCCGTGCTCCTTTTGCACAAGGTAGAGCATCGCGTTTGGTTCAAGGAAGCACCGGTCGTTGCCGGCACCTACGCTGTCGAACTTCCGCTCGACCGCGATTTTGAATTCCGTGCGGACGCCGGAAGGCGCCTCTGGCGAGCGCTGAACGGCAGGTCCCCAGGGCCGCCGCTGCATTCGCTTTCCACACATAGCCGCAGGCGGCTCGGGCTCGCCCTGCGTGCGCTTGATGCCCGGATCGACGGCAGCACCTACCGGGAAATAGCGGAAGTCCTGTTTGGTACTGAACGCATCGCCGAACGCGACTGGCGCACGCATGATTTGCGCAATCGGACCATTCGCCTGGTTCAGAGCGGCCTCGCGCTGATGCGCGACGGCTATCGCGCATTGCTGCGCCCGCCTTCTCGCAAGAAATAGACGCTCTTTCAGGGGTATCGAAAACACGACCCCTGATCTTCGGCATCCCCCTTCGAGGCTCTACTCCGCCATTGTGCCCGTCGATGCGCCGCCGACCTCGCTGGCGCTCCAGACGATCCCGGAGCTCTTCAGATGCCCGATCCTAACGCCGGCTTGCCGCCACGATACTTGCGCACGGCCGAGGCGGCCCGATTCCTCAGCCTTTCCGGCCGTACCCTAGAAAAGCACCGGACCTACGGTACCGGTCCGGCTTACCGAAAGATCGGCGGTCGGGTCGTCTACGCCCTGGATGACCTCAAGGCTTGGGCCGACCGCGGCACCAAGACGTCAACCAGCGATCCCGGCGCGGGCACCGTGCTGCCTGCAAAACGGCATGCACCCGTTCCTTATGCAGGCAAGGAGCGGCGCTGAGCGATGTCAGAAAGCAAATTCTCAATACGCCGGCGGCACCGTTCGGAGCGCGATCAGCTCGAGCTGTTCCGTGCATTGCCCGGCGATTTGGCCGCACGCGATGCGCAAGATCTGATGGCCTATCCTTTCTTCTCGCTGGCAAAATCCAAACGGATCATCCCGATCGATTTTCGCGCCGGACCGGTCGTCATCCGTGTCGAAGCCGTGTCAGAGCACGGAATGGCGACGATCTGGGACGCAGACGTTCTGATATGGGCGGCTTCGCAGATCGTAGAGGCTCGCGATGCCGGCTTGAAGACATCGCGTCTGATGGCCACCACCCCGTATGAAATCCTGACTTTCGTCGGCCGCGGCACCAGCGTGCGCGACTACGACCGCCTCAAAGCTGCACTGGACCGGCTCCAGTCGACGACCGTCGTGACCTCAATTCGCCAGCCGACAGAGCGGCGGCGGCATCGCTTCTCCTGGATTAACGAATGGAAAGAAACTGCCGATGCGCAAGGCAAACCCCGTGGACTGGAATTGATCCTGCCGGATTGGTTCTACACAGGCGTTCTGAACGATGCGCTCGTGCTGACGATCGACCGCGGATATTTCGATCTCACGGGCGGTCTCGAGCGTTGGCTGTATCGTCTCGTGCGCAAACACGGCGGGCGCCAAAGCGGCGGCTGGAGCTTTGATGTCGCGCACCTCCACGTCAAGTCCGGCAGCTTATCGCCGGTCAAGCACTTTGCTTACGACCTGCGTCAGATCGTGCGCCTGCAGAAGCTGCCAGGCTACGAACTCATCATCACGCAGGATCCAAATGGCGCGGAGCGACTGAACTTTGCACCAGTTGCGATCGATCCACTTACCGAGCGGTTACGAAAGCGCGGCCTCCTACCTAACGCGGGGGATAAGCTGTGAATTCACTCGTGCTATCGGGGACCACAACTGTCGTGCCATCAGGGACCGTATCCTCGTGCTATCGGGGACCGGAATCAGACCCAAAGTACTGGTACACTGTATCTTTTCGACTCCGTAACTTTACTAACAGGGAATCCTCCGGATTCCCTTCTAACGGACTTCAAGCGTCGAGCGCCGATCGGCGACGCGCGACGGACGGCGTCGCTTGCATTAATTCGGCATTCGGATCGCAAACTAATCCGATCAGCAATTTCCCCAACGATCGTGGCCTGCTGCCTCCCATAGGGCAGGGGCGAGCGCCTGGTCAGCCTTCGAACCGTCAGGATGTCGCTCGACGCGGAGGTGGATCGTGAACGACCTAACAACAGTTGAGATTCTGTGGCTCGAAAAGCGCGTTGAGAATCGCGTACGGTTCGGCCGTTCCGTTTCCGAGCGGATTGTGGATCGCAGCCGCCGCGTTTTGTCCTTCGCGCCTGGCAGCATCTTTGCGTTCGTACGTTGGACATCGAACGACTTCGGGACCGTTCTCTCCCGCGTCGATATCTTGCGTGCCGTAGCGCCTGGGCAGCGTTATTCGACAGTCCCCTGGATCAATCCCGGCGGCGAGATCTTGCTGAGGCTAACGGGCTGGCCGAAGGTCGAACGCGTGCTGCAATTGATCGATGCGGTCGAGGCGCTCGGCATCGATCCCTCCGATGCAGCCCCCGATTATTGGCATCACGTTCACAACCGCCTGTCGGTGAATGAAGCACCTCGCCCATACACCCGCTCTCGCCATCAAGCGTGGCTCCATCGTCGGAGGATCGAACCATGAGCGGCGGTTGTGGAACCATTCTTACGGCATTTGGAGCAACGGTTCTTCTCCTCTCCTCAATTGGAGGAACGGCGCCACGCTACATATGGAACGTCTCGAATAGCGTTCCAATCGGCCTTTATCGTGTCGAGCCCGTGGGCCAGTTGATCGTAACGGAACTCGTCGCCGTGCAGCCACCCGATCCACTCGCGGCATTCCTGGATCTGAATGGCTATTTGCCCTCGCGAGTTCCGATGCTCAAGCGGGTCTTGGCTTTGCCAGGACAGACCGTTTGCAGAAATGGTTTCACCATCGCCGTTGATGGTCTTGAAGTGGGACAGGCACGCAGCCGCGACGGCCGCAACCGACCGCTACCAGACTGGCAAGGATGCCGCGTCATCGGAGACGGCGAACTCTTTGTCATGAATTGGCAGTCGCTCGACTCGCTCGATAGCCGGTACTTCGGGCCCATACCCACATCCGCAGTCATCGGCAAAGCGGTGCCAGTTTGGACCGACGAGGAGTGATCGTGCACGTCACTTGCTCCCACTCGTCCGCTTTTGGCCGGCCCTTCTGCTCTCCTTCCCGGCCATATCTGAACGTCCGGGCAGGTCATATCCGTGAGTTGCCGGGATCGATCGCCAGCGAGGAGATGATCCGCGCAATTGCACGCCTCATTGCGGCGATTACGCCGCGCATGTGCGTGGTCGCGGCCTCGACGTTTCTCGGGACAGTGGCGTGCGCACAGTTGGCGTCGCGTATTGAACCGCTCGATCGATACGCCGGCTTCATCGCAGAAGCGTCTGATCGCTTCCGTGTTCCCGCGCGTTGGATCCGCGTCGTCATGCAGATTGAGAGCGGAGGCAACGCACGTGCGACGTCTCGCCTCGGTGCAATGGGGTTGATGCAAGTCATGCCGGGCACGTGGGTACAACTCAGCCTCCGCTATGGGCTAGGTCTCGACCCATTCGATCCGCGCGACAACATCTTGGCGGGAGCCGCGTACCTCAAAGAGAAGCATGATCGCTTCGGATCGGCTGGTTTCCTGGCAGCGTGTCATGCGGGTCAGTTGCGCTACGAGCAGCACTTGGCAACCGGCCGAGCACTTCCATCAGAAACTGTGGCTTACGTCGCGGCTGTCACGCCGTTGCTCGCCTCCGAGCAGCGTGAGCGTGATGTTTCGGGCGCGAGCGGCGTCGTTCCTTCGCGGCAGGCTCCGCTGTTTGTTGAGCGCGCGGGCGCACAGTGACGGACATTCGGTTTTCATTCGAGGCGCTGCAATACGATCATGACGCTAAGACCTTCGGGTTTGCCACTGAAGGACCCTCACTCACGCGGCAAGCGTTCGCGGCGGAGTGCGATATCAACGTGCTGATGGCATACGGGCGATGCCTTCGGCCCGCGCTCTACTCGTCGCTTCGCTCCTCACCGAGCCACCCTACGGGTGTCTCGGCCCTTCGGGTAACGATCGCTATCGCAAGCGCTCGCTTCGCTCGCAAAAGCGGGGCGCTTCGCAAGTCAACTGCCAAGTCGCGGCGGCTCTTTCGCAATGAATCGGCCACCAGCCGACGTTTCGGGCAGGCGCTATTGGAGGATCCACCGCAATGACCCGAACTGCATTTTGTCGCAAATCGCCGCGAGTACCGACAGTCTGTTGGCTTGGAAGTTGGGCCCTGGGAACCAGCGACCGAGGAGGGCAGGATAAAAGCCGCAAGGTGCGGCCGGTCGGTCGGTTGGGAAATGTCAGCAATCTCAATCATGCTCCGAACATTGCGAAGGACCGGCGCAACTTGCGAGTTTCGCCATGGCGCTGTTCTTGCTCGGTTTTCGACACCTTGCGGCGGGCAAGATGAGCCGCAACGACGATTTCCGCATCCGTCCAGGCCGTATCCGTTCGACGCGCGCGCCCAAGGCAAAATCGTTTCTCGCGCAGGCCCTCAGAGCCGCGCAGAAGGCAGGCGGTCTCTCACACGGCGGAGTTACTAGGAGTGGGTCCTTCGGGCGCGGCCGTGCGGCGAGCGTTGCCGCGGCACGGCTCCTCAACAACCGCGCCCGGGGCGCCATGGTCAAGGCACGTGTCGTACGCCGGACGCGGTCGCCTGGCGCACTGCGGGCTCATATCGGTTATCTCAAACGGGACGGTGTCGCGCGCGATGGATCGCCCGGCAAACTCTTCGATGCTGCCGGGGATGATGCAGACGGCCGGGCTTTCGCGGAACGCTGCGATGGCGACCGGCATCATTTCCGGTTCATCGTCTCGCCGGATGATGCCGCCGAACTAGAGAGCCTGCGGAGCTTTACTCGCGAGCTCATGGATCAGGCCTCGCGCGATCTCGGCACGCGGCTCGACTGGGTCGCCGTCGATCACTGGAACACCGAGCATCCTCACATCCACATTCTTATGCGCGGCCGCGCGGACGACGGTTCCGACCTTGTCATCAGCCGGGACTACATCGGGTCCGGCTTTCGGGCGCGCGCAGGTGACCTCGTGACCCGTGAGCTCGGCCCGCGATCAGAGCTTGAGATGCGGCGCGGTCTCGAGGCAGAGGTCACGAGCGAACGCTGGACGCGGCTCGATCGGGTGCTTGCCCGGGAAGCGGGCAGGGCAGAAGGGGTGGTCGATCTTCGCCCCGAACGTGACGCGGGGCGCGATCCGCTGCGGGAGATCCGGATTGGTCGGATGCGGACCCTTGAGCGGCTCGGACTCGCTGAGCCGGCCGGGCCCGCGCGCTGGGTTCTGGCGCCGGATGCCGAACAGCGCTTGCGCGCACTTGGGGAACGCGGCGATATCATCAAGCGGCTGCACAGGAGCCTGGCCAGGGATGGTACATCTCGCGCGCCGTCGTCCTGGGCGATCGAGGGCGAAGGCCATGGCGGACCCGTGATCGGCCGTCTCATCGCCCGCGGGCTGGATGACGAGTTAAGGGGAACAGCGTTTGCCGTGGTGGACGGGATCGACGGGCGTGTGCATCATCTGAAGCTCCCCGACATCGATACAGCCGGCGACGGTCCGATCGGGGGCATTGTGGAGCTCCGTCGTTTTGAGGATGCGAGGGGCCGGCCGCGGATCGCGCTTGCCGTCCGCTCCGACCTCAACCTCGACCAACAGGTAGTGGCCGAAGGGGCGACCTGGCTCGATCGGCGCCTCGTTGCCCGCGAACCTGCCGATCTCTCGCGAGCCGGTTTCGGTGCCGAGGTCCGCCGCGCGCTTGATCGTCGGATTGATGCGCTGGCGGAACGGGGCCTCGTGCGCCGGGACGGAGACAAGGTCATCATCGGCCGCAATCTTATCAGTACCCTGCGTACCCGCGAGCTCGATTCAGCGGGTGAGCGTTTGGCTGAAGAAACGGGGCTGGCGCATATGCCCGCCGAGGCAGGCGAGCCCATTTCGGGGATTTATCGCCGACGGCTGTCGCTTGCCTCCGGCCGCTTTGCCATGATCGACAATGGCCTGGGCTTCCAGCTTGTACCATGGATACCGTCCCTTGAGCGCGAACTTGGCAGGCAAGTAAGCGGCATCGCCGGTCCCGGCGGCGTCGACTGGAGCTTTGGACGCAAGCGCGATCTTTCCCTCTGACCCGCCGATCTCTGCGCTGCGGCGCGCGCGACCGCGACACCAGAGATATGGTCGTTGCGTGGGTGCACAGGGCGAGCGCTTCTGGGCCTATGTCCGCGACCAAGATACTCTGGGGGCAGCTGTTCCTTGTCTCGATCGTCGTGCTCGCCTTTGTTTGGACGGCGACCGAGTGGACGGCCTGGCGTCTCGCCTACCAACCGCAGCTCGGACCTGCCTGGTTCATGGTCGGGCGCTGGCCGATCTATCAGCCGCTTGCTTTCTTCATCTGGTGGTTCCAGTTCGACGCCTACGCGCCAAAAATATTCATCGAGGGG